>Ga0209727_1000691_pt1 | contig 34967 bp, 29 predicted proteins | sample RifGroC1_FD_183995 | JGI IMG/M metagenome (GOLD analysis project Ga0209727, IMG submission 183995) | Groundwater microbial communities from Rifle, Colorado, USA - Groundwater C1 (SPAdes) (version 2) | ecosystem: Environmental > Aquatic > Deep subsurface > Groundwater | place: Rifle, Colorado...
CCTCGTGGACCGTGCCGACGCGGGCGGGATCGTAGGAGGCGGCGATGATGCCGCCTTCGCAAATGAAATTCGCGTTCGCGCCCGACGCCGTCTTGATGCCTTCGACGATGCGCTGGGCGAGTTCCCTAGAAACTTCGGATACCTTCATTGATCTCTAATTTCTCCAATATCCGATCATAGGTCCATATCAGCCTAAGCGTCAAGGAAAAGGAGACCTCCCCTTGCCCGCCTGCAGCGACTTCTGCAGTTTCGCGATCTTTTTCCATTTTTCCCGCTCCGCCCTGGCGGCCGTCGAATCCGTCTTCCGTTCCAGGTAAGCCAGTTCCCGCCTCAGGCGGCGCCAGCTGTCAAGCCGATCCCCGGACAGCTTGCCCTCCTCAAGCGCCGCGCGCACGGCGCAGCCGGGTTCTTCGCCGTGGGCGCAATCGGCGAAGCGGCAGCCGGAGGCCAGTGCTTGCACGTCGGGGAAGGTATCCGAAAGGGAATCCCCGTCGCCCCAGAGCTGAAGCTCGCGGAGGCCCGGCGTGTCGACGAGGAAGGCTCCCCAGGGCAGCTCGACGAGCCGTCGGGAAGTGGTCGCGTGCCTTCCCTTCCCGTCGAATCCGCGCGTTTCCGCGGTTTTCTGGAGTTCCCTTCCCGCCAGGGCGTTCAGGAGGCTCGACTTTCCGACGCCCGAGGAGCCGAGCAGGATGGCGCAGGTATCCGGGGCCAGCAGCTCACGGAGTTCGGCCAGACCTTCCCCGTCGCGCGCGCTCGTCGCGACGACGCGCTCCCCGAAGGCGACGCTTCCTATCTCGGCAAGGCGTTCGTCGAGTGACGGGAAGCCCCCGGTGCCCGCGAGATCCGCCTTGGTGAGCACCACCACCGGACGGGCGGCGGAGTCCCAGGCGAGCGTCAGGTATCGTTCCAGGCGGCGCAGGCTGAAGTCGTCGTCCGCGGCCATCGCGAGTAGCGCGAGGTCGATGTTGGCCGCGATGGCCTGCTCCGTCACGGCGTCGGTCTCCGCGTCGCCCGGCCGCTTGCGCGCGAGCAGGCCCGCGCGCGGCATGATCGCGCGGATCAGGGACAGCGAGTCGTCCACGCGTTCGGCGGCCACCCAGTCGCCGACTACCGGCAGGTCGGCCGGCCCCCGCGCCTCGCGGCGGAGGGACCCCGCCAGCTCGGCCGAGCGCGGTTCGGCGCCGGCTTGTGCGGCGGAAGCGTCGGAGGCGGCGGAAACGACGGAGGCTGCGGAAGCAGCGTTCGCCGTTTCCGCGATATCCCAGCGGTCCCGGTGGACGGCGACCACGCGGGCGAGGGTCAGACCCTTTTCGGCCCAGGGTTCAAAGGAAAATCGCGAAGGAGAGGAATTTGTTCCCATGGGATCAAGCATACGACGCGGTTTCCTCCGCGCCAAGCGACGGTTCGATTCAAACCGTCGCTTCCCTTTTCCGCCAGGCCATCACGGAAACGACCAGCGTCCCCTGCAACGCCAGGGATACGATGATTTCGGGCAGATGGGACAGGCGCATCTCGGCTGGCATGAAGGGGCTGGGCAGCAGCAGACCCGCGGAATGGAAGACGCCGTACGCGAGGCCGACCAGGAGGCCGCTTTCGCGCAGGGGACGGTTCATGATCCGGACGCCCAGGATCAGCAGAAGCGTCCAGGCGATGCCGCGGAAGAACTGGAGGATCGGGAGCCAGGAGTTGATCGAAGCCAGGTCGGGATGCTTTGCCGCGTAGTAGTCGTGGGTGACGGGATCGGCGATGAGGAAGCCGGCGAGCATGTAGCAGAAGTACCAGAGCGCGGCAAGGACGGCGAGCCGGATCAGGAAGGATCCCCTGGTGGCGGGCAGGAAGGGACCCGTCCGGTCCTCGGGCAGGACCGCCGGGGCCTTCCATTTGCCGGCGACAGTGATGACGAGGGGGACGAACAGGAGGGCGGTCAGCGCCTGGGAGACGACGAGGAAGACGATTTCTCCCGCGGAGAAGCCGAACATGAAGTTGAAAGCGACCATCTCGACATGGCCCAAAAGCTGGGCCGAGCCGACGTAGGCGAGCAGGGTCAGGCCGAAGAGCCTGGACCCGTGCAGTCGGCTGTCCTGGATCAGGAACAGCAGCAGGTTGCCGACGATCATCGAGGAGCCGAGGAAGAGCCGGAAGAAGGCCTGCCCCGTGTCCCCTTGGAAGGGATTGAAGGGAGCGAGCGCGGCGTTCACGACCATCGAGGACGCGAAGGCCGCGAGGGTTGCGAGAAGAAAACGGGCGAAGCCGCGGACCGGATTGAAAGAATTGTTCATTCGGTGCCTCCGCTTCCATGATTCCGCGGAGCAAGCATTCACGCAATGGGAAAAAGCTACCGGTTCGGCCTCAGGGAGTCCGGTATTTTCGTACCAGGAGCACCAGATCCAGCCGTTTCTGGATGCCGAGCTTCCGGTACAGGTTGTAGATGTGGTTGCGGACGGTATTCTCCGCGATTCCGAGCTCGTACGCGAGCTCCTTGTTCGATTTGCCTTCCAGAATTCCGCGGGCCATCGCCAGCTCGCGCCCGGTCAGGCCCTTTTCCCGGGCGAGAGGATCGGGGATTTCGTCCGCGGAGCCTTGGGGTTCCGCGCCTTCGGATTTCGCGCCTTCGGATTTCGCGCCTTCGGGTTTCGCGCCTTCGGGTTTCGCACGCTCCCGGTCGCGCCAGGTGGACCGGCTGACGAAGAGGTAGGCGAGCGGCAGGGTTACGAAAAAGTAACCCTCCTCCATCGGGTGGAAGACTATCCAGCCGATTTCCGCCGTCGCCGTCAGGCCCAGCGCCGAGAGCGCGAGCCAGGCTTCTCGTGGCCGCGCCGTCGGATCGCCGCGGATGAGTGCGAGGCCGTAGAATACGGAGGCGAAGAAGGGGATGAAGGATACGGCGATGAAGGCCATTAATACGGTGAGGTTTTCCAGCGCGAGCGCCGCGGCCGCGGCGGCGAGGGGGATGGCGGCCGCGGAGGCCCAGAAGGCTGCGAAGCGCTTTCCCCGTTTCCTGCCGATGCGGGCGCGGTTCCAGAAGGGGAAGCAGAAGAGCATCGCCGCGGTGCCGACCAGCACGAGGCTGGAATACAGGCGCGACGCGAAGGGGCTGAAGCCGATGTTGACTATCGAATAGGCGTCCAGGGCCGCGACCGCCATGGTCAGGGTCAGGGCCAGGAAATGCAGGAGCCGCCAGAAACCGGCCGCCGTCGGCCGCAAGCGCTGCATGCGGAACAGCGAGAGCGCCACTCCGAGGCCGGCCGCGAGGATCGCGAGGTTGACGAAGACCAGCGCGTGGATCACCGCCCCATGCTACACCATCAGAAGGCCGCGAGGAAGAAGGCGAAGAGGAGCACGAGGAGGTCGCTGACGTCCTCCCCCTCGCAGGATGATATCGGCGCGGCACGGCGTACTTCTTCGAGCAGCCAGACGAAGGCGCCCAAGCGGGAATCCAGCCTGAAGGCGAAGTCGATGAAGCCGGCTTCCGCGGCGGCCGGTCCGAATATGCTTTCCAGTAGCCGGGTCGAATTGAGGAGGGAGGCATCCAGCGCTTCGGCGCTGCGGTCCTCCTCCAGCAGGCTCAGGATTTCCCGGCAACGCACGGCGTTCAGCTGCCTTTCCGCCTTGGTCGGTTTCCTTCCCTTCCTTCCCGCGTGCCTTCGACCCGCGGAGGCCAGGTTTGCCTCCAGTCGCGCGAAAAGCCTCCGGGTGCGCTCCGCCTTCCCCGAGTCGGAGCCCGAGACGTACTGGTAGAAGTCCCCCGGCGTACCCAGCAGGTTGCCGAGGGCGATGGCGTACTGGCGGCGAAGGGTCGGCGTATCGCCCGAGAGGAAGCGGGGCAGGATCTCGCGGGCCGCCTCGAAGACCCCGAGACGGCTCGCCGCGTCGCTCGCCGCGGCCCGTATCCGATCGGAACCGGAACTCCGGTACGTCTCCAGGATCACCCGTTCCGCCTCCTCCCCTCCTATGTCGCCGAGGGCCTGGACGCAGGCTTCCTGGAACTCTTCCGAATCGGTGGAACCCAGCGCGGCGACCAGGGGGGCGACCGCGCGGGAATCGCGGATCTTGCCGAGCGCGCGGGCGGCGACCACCCTGAGCGAGGAATGGTCGTCCCTCAGGCGCTCGACGAGCTTTTCGACGACGGTGCGCGAGCCGATGCGGCCGAGGGCCCGCGCGGCCTCCTCCCGGATTTCCGGATACGGATCGTCCATCCGCGCGGTGATCTCGTCCAGGGCCAGGTCGCCGGTTTCCGCTTCTATAGAACGGAGGGCCTGCTCGGCCCTTCCCGGATCCGCGGAGGTCGCCAGGTCATCAAGGTAGGCGTAGGTCCTGAAGATGCCGGGGTTGGCGATGCGTCCCACCACGAATCCGATAGGCTGTTCCCTGCCCTCCCGTACCCTGGAGATTATCCATGCGGAGAGGACGACCATGGCTATGGACAGCAGCTGCACCACGTGGAAGCCGCCGAAGGCCAAGGGGCCGGCGCGGAGGGTGAAATCCGCCAGGGCGTCCAGGAGGGCGCCGCCGACCACCGAACCGCCCGCCGACACCACACCGACGATCGTCATGAACCAGGCCACGAAGGCGATCCGGTTCTTGTCGGGCGTCAGGGAAAGCATCATCTGGTTGATCCCTTCCCAGAAGGCCGGCGCGAGAAGGCCCGTGCCGATCGAGATGAGCGGAAGCAGGAAGGTGAAGGTCCGCGGGGTGAGGAAGAAATAGCCGACCCAGCTCAGCGTGAACATGCAGCCGAGCACCACCACGGGCTTCCTGCCCCACTTGTCCATGACGGTACCCCAGAAGGGTGCGACCAGAACCCAGGTGAGCTGGGAAATCACGAACATGATGCCGAGCCAGGTATTCGGGGCTCCGACGCGTTCCGGATCCACCACGAAGGGAGCCTGGAAGGGCGCGACGAGGTTGATGGAGAAGATGGCGATGCCGACGGCGACGGAGAAGCTGATGAAATTCGGATTTTTCAGGGGTTCGAAGGCATCGGCGGCTTCGAAGCTCGCGCGTTCCTCGCCTTCCGGTTCGGGGATGAAGAGGTTGAGGATGATGTCCACGACGCCGGAAACCGCGCCTATCGTGAAGATCGCGCCGTACACCCAGAACGCGGCCGGCCCTTCGAAAAAATCCAGGAACATGCTCGCCAGGAAGAACCAGACGACGTTGACCACGTTCACCAGCGAGGATCGCTTCAGGAAGAAGCTCCCGCGGACTTTTTCGGGGATGATATCGGCTATCCAGCTCCACCAGCCAGCGGCGCTCGCGTTCATGAAGGCCCAGGAGATCGGCACGGCGATCAGGATCGCCCTCGTGCCCCAGGACCGGTCTCCTCCCGCCGCCGCCACGAAGGCCGCCGCCGCGATGAAGATGGTGAGCAGGCGGTGGATCAGGTGCGCCGCCACGAAGAAGGGTTTCTTCCGCTTCGAGTAGCCGTAGATATAGATGGAAGCCAACTGGAAAAGCCCCGTAAGCTGGAGCAGGCCGACCAGCGCCCCCAGGGTGGAGGCCGAGGCCCCCAGCTGGTTGCGCACGAAGACGTTGAAGATAGGCTGGGGAGAACAGACGATGGCCCAGACGGTACCGAGGCAGGCGGTGACCATGCTCATGCGCATCGCGCCGGAAAGCTGGACCGCGCTGAGGGTCCGTTTTTTGGATGTCGGCATACGGCTCGAATACTATCCGGGGAGGGAGGGAAAGTCCATGGAAATATACCTGCTTCCGCCCTTCAATCCACCTTGAATTTCCCGACTTCCCGGATAAGGGAATCGATGCAGGCCTTGTTCTCATTGCTCATTTCATTGATCTTGTTGACCGCGGCGGTGATCTGCTGAACCCCGCTCGCCATCTCGTTTATGCTGCCCGTGACTTCCGCGGTTATGGTCCCGAGGTTTCCGCTTTCTTTGATCACTTCCTGGCTGCCGGTCAACATCTCGTCCGAACCCGATTTGACCTGTACCGTGATGTCGTTGAGCTGGCTGATCGCCTGCAGGATTTCCTTGCTTCCCGCCCCTTGTTCGTCCATCGCGTTCCTGATTCCGTGTTCGCGTTCCGATACGACCTTGATCCTGCCGTCGATATCGTCGAACTGCTTCAGGGCCGTATCCGTGGATGAGGCGACCTGGTCAACGGAAATCTTGATTTTCTTCAGCACCGACGAGACGGTCTTGGACTGGGTCGCCGATGATTCGGCGAGCTTGCGTATTTCATCGGCGACGACGGCGAATCCCCTGCCCGACTCGCCCGCATGCGCGGCCTCGATGGCCGCGTTCATGGAGAGCAGATTGGTCTGGCTGGCGATATTCCCGATCACCTTGCTGATTTCGATGAGCCCCTCCGATTCCCTCGCTATTTCCTTTATTTTTTCGGAAACCGCGGACAAATCCTTATGGCCTTTCGCCGAAGCGTCGGACAAATCGGTGACGTTCTCGTTGTTCTTTTCCAGATTCTTCGTCACTGAAGAGATGTTGGCCAGCATTTCCTCGATGGATGCGGATGATTCGTTTACGTTGGCCGACTGCTGATCGATGTTGGCGTTCAGTTTCTCGATGTTTTGGGTGATCTGATGCATGGTGGAATTGGTTTCGGTGACGCTGGCCGATTGATGGATGGTCTGATCCTTGATGACGGTGAGATTTCCGTTTATCTGATTCACCGAAGCGGCGGTCTCGTTCATGTTGGCCGATAATTCGATTCCGATTTCCGAGAGCCGGCGGGCCTGTTCCTTTATCGAGATGACAAGGTCCCGTATTTTTTTTAGGGTCAGGTTGAAATAGGTCGAAAGGTCGCCGATTTCGTCCTTCGACTCGATCGTCAATAGCTTCGTCAAGTCTCCTTCGCCTTCCGAAATGTCCTTCAGCAGAATGGTAACCCTGTGGATGGGCCGGATTATGGAGCGGCTAATGGCAAAGGCGAAAAGCGTGCCGATGACGACCGATCCCGTGGTCAGGAGGATCAATATCAGGTTGGTGATTCGTATCAGCAGTTGGAAGTCGGTTGACGATAGTTGCATATCCCCATGAAGGGAGTTTGATACTTTCCTCATGTTGGCGATATAGGAATCCCGGATTCCGTCGAGCCGGTCATCCAGCGCTTTGATGCCCGCACGGTCGTCCTTCCGGACCAGGTCGATCCAGGCCGCGTATTCTCTTACCATATCGTTCGCTTCGGCTATGCAGGTTCCGAGCGCTTCCTTCTCTTCCTCGGTATCCATGTGTTCGACCAGAGCATCAAGGCCATTCTCCCAATCCGTCTTCACCGCGTCGAATTCGATCGCATTCTCCGAAAAGTTCTGGTTGATGTAAGCGTCGGCGTAGACCGAATAGATCCGGTGCGCCATCCAGACCGAATTTTCGACGAGGACGGCATCGTCGGCCCTCGAATCCGCCTCGATGGACGATCCGTGGATCATTTTCAGATTTATGAAAATGACGAGTGACAGGATAACGGAAATTGACAATACGACCGCGAATCCGGAAAGCAACTTCGATTTTATCGTCACGGCGATATCTCCTGGAACGCTCGGATCAGGTTCGGTTACCCGAGTTTTCCTTGCGATTGGTCACCTGACAAATAGTAGATTGCGACGCGCCGCGTTTCAATGGTCGCGGCGCGAAAAACCGGTGGAATCAGGCTGGGGCGTTGAGCCTCATCGGTTGCGATGGGCCCCCTTCAGAACTTCTTCCTAGACCCCGGCTTCACCGGCATACCGCCGGCGGCGCAGAGGGCGCAGGCATCCGCGTCCCAACTTTTCACCTCAACCTTGGCCGCCGCGTACAGTGGCCAAACGGTGTCCACGCCCTCGGCGCGGCGGTCCACCACGCAGGCGAGGGCGACTACAGAGGCGCCGCCCGCTTCAAGGGCCGCGGCGCTTTCCTGCGAGGACTTGCCCGTGGTCACCACGTCCTCGGCGATGAGCACCTTCATGCCTTCGGTCACCGCGAAGCCGCGGCGCAGGACCATAGCGCCGGAATCGTCGCGTTCGGTGAAGAATGCGGGCAGGCCCAGTTGCCGGCCGAGCTCGTAGGCGACGACGATGCCTCCCATCGCCGGTCCGCAGATCGCGTCCAGGGCGAGCTTGCCGGTAGCCAGGTCAGCCTTGATCCGCGCGACAACCGGTGCAAGGGCGGCGGCCGCGCGGTCCGGATATTGGAGCAGGCGCGCGCACTGGAAGTAGCGGTCCGAATGGCGGCCGGAGGACAGCAGGAAATGGCCTTCCAGCAGGGCGTCCGATTTTTTGAGCAGGGCGATGGCGTCTTCGTTCATGTTCGAATTACTCCCTTGATTAGTAGGTCCCCGCGGCGTCCGCGGTGCCCGAAGCCCCCGCGGTGCCCGCGGCTCCCGCGGTGCCCGAAGCGAGCGCGGCGACCGCGATCTGATTCCGTTTGGCCAGACCGACCAGCTCGTCCAGGCCGGCCATGCCGCGCGCCGCCATGAAGGCGGCGATGCCTTCGATAATTTCCGTCATCGTGGTCGGGCGGGCGAAGGTCGCCGCGCCCACTTGGATCGCGTCGGCGCCGGCCATCAGGAATTCGATCGCGTCCTCCGCGTTCGCGATGCCGCCCATGCCGATGATGGGTACGTCCACCGCGTCGCGCAGTTCCCAGACCATACGCAGGGCGATGGGCTTGATGGCCGGACCCGAGAGTCCCGCCGTCACGTTGTCGAACACCGGCGAGGCGCTGCGGATATCGATCGCCAGGGCCTTGAAGGTGTTCACCAGGGACAGGGCGTCTGCGCCCGCGTCGACGCAGGCCCGCGCGACTCCGGCCAGGTCGCCTGCGTTCGGCGAGAGCTTGACCATAAGTGGGCGCTTCGTCCGCGCGCGGACCGCCGCGACGACCGAGGCCGCGTCGGCGGGACAGAGCCCGAAGGCCATGCCGCCGGCTTTGACGTTCGGGCAGGAGATGTTCAGTTCGATCATGTCCACTCCGTCCAGAAGGGCCGCGCCGTTCGCGTAATCCTCGATCGTGGAACCGGACAGGTTGGCGATCACCGCGGGGCCGAGGCGGCGCAGGCGCGGCAATTCGTTCCGGACGAAGGCGGCGATCCCCGGATTTTCCAGGCCTATCGAATTCATGAGTCCGGCGGCCGTCTCGTGGAGCCTGATTCCGCGGTTGCCCGGCCGCGGTTCGAGGGTCAGACCCTTCGTGCAGATCCCGCCGAGGGCGGCGACGTCCAGCAGGCCCTCGTATTCGTTGCCGTAGCCGAAAGTGCCGGAGGCGGCGATCACGGGGTTGGCGAAACGGACGCCAGCGATGGTGCGGGAAAGGTCCGCTTTTCGGGTCTCATTCATCAAAGATCACCTCCGCGGCGTCGAAGATAGGACCGTCCGCGCAGCAGCGCCAGTTCCCGCCCTTCGTCCGGATCGTGCAGCCGAGGCAGGCGCCCACGCCGCAGGCCATCCGTGCCTCAAGGCTCACCCGGCAGCTGACCCCCGCCCGCGCGCACTTTTCGGCGACCGCCTTCAGCATGGGGATCGGCCCGCAGGCGAGGACGAGGTCGTAGGGCGCCGGATCGAGGAAGTCGGGTATCCTGCCGCGGCAGCCCTCGCAGCCGTCCTCGGTGGCGATCACCGTGGTCCGCGCGTCCAGGCCTTCAAGTCCGAAAGGGGCCGAGCGGAATCCCGCGTAAAGGTCGTAGCTCCGGCCCGGGAGGGTCCGGGCAAGGAAGGCGAGGGGAGCGACTCCGATACCTCCGCCCACGAGGGCCACCGAACCGGCCCCCGGCCCGGCGCCCGGCCCGGTCATCGGATCGCAGGCGGCAACCGCATCCAGCCATGTGTTTCCCAGCGGTCCCGAGAGTTCGGCTTCCTCCCCGACCGCCATCGTATGCAGCTCCTTCGTGCCTTTGCCGCGTTCGGCGATGAGGAATCCTGCCGTGCCCGGCCTGCCGTCCTGACCGCTTGCCCAGGTGAAAACGCTGATCGGCCTGCCGAGGAAGGTGGAGCCTCGCAAGGGCCTGATCATGAAGAACTGGCCGCAGGCGGGAACCGGGCCCTCCCATTCGAACCGGAGGACGAAGGCGTCGTCGGTCGCCGCCTCGTTCGCTACGAGCTTGGCGCGGGCGAAGGCGCGCTCGCCGCAGGGGGCGGTGCTCACCGGCCTCCTGCCTTCGCGCGTGGGGCGCTCGCGTCGCGTGCGCCGCTAGCCGCGCGGGCGCCGCTAGTTGCGCAAGCGCCGCGGATGGCGTCGCGCATCTCGATCGCGGCCGTCCTGGCGGCGCCTGCCGCGTCCGCGAAGGTCGCCGTGCCGAGGCCTGCGGCGACGACCTTCGCGTCGGTCGTCCAGGCTTTCAGGATGGAGCGTGAGGCGTTCACCACGCCGCCGTTCCCGTCGCGCAACAGCAGGGCGGCGTCGTCCGCCGCGCCTCCCTGGGCTCCGTAGCCGGGAATCAGGAAGAAGACACCGCTCCGTTCCGCGCGGATCGCGGCCGCCTCGTCCTTCTCCGTGCAGCCGACGACCGCGCCCACGGCCCCGTAACCGTGCTCGCCTCGATGGCGGGTAGCGAGGGCTTCTATCTTGTCGCCGACCGCGTCGTACAGGCGGCCGCCTCCGGCGAGCTCGCGGTATTCGAAATCGCGCATTCCCTTGTTGGAGGTCCGCATCAGCACGAAGACGCCCTTGCCTTTGGATTCCACCCAGGTCAGCCAGGGTTCCACGGAATCCATGCCCATGTAGGGGGCGAGGGTGACGAAATCCGCCTCGAAAGGCCCGTCGAAGTGGGCCCTGGCGTAGCGCTCGGCCGTGTCGGCGATATCCCCGCGTTTGATGTCCGCGATCGCCAGCGCCCCGCGCGAGCGGATGTAACGGAGGGTCTCCGCGTACGCGCGCATGCCGGGGATGCCGAGTTCCTCGTAATAGGCAATCTGGACCTTGAAGCAGGCGCAGGCGTCGATGGTCGAGTCGACGAGGGCCTTGTTGAAGGCGAGGACCGCGTCGGCCGGGGAAGCCGCGCGCGCGAGTTCCTTCGGGGGGAGATAGTCGACGGCCGTGTCCAGACCGACGCAGACCGGCCCGCGTTTCCCGACCGCTTCGAACAGCTTGTCCATGTTCATTTAGGTTACGCTCCTGGAGTCGTGGACGGATTCGCCACCATGGTAGGCGGCGAGTACGCGACCGCGCAGCACGCGGCCGGAGAAGGGTGAGTTCCTTCCTTTGGACCGGAAGGCCGAAGGATCGACGGCGTAGGAGGCGAAGGGGTCCACGAGCACGAGGTCGGCCCTCGTACCCGCTTCCAGCCGTCCCCGGTCGGAGAGGCCGAGGATGCGTGCGGGATTCGCGCTCATGAGGGAGGACAGTCGGCTCAGTCCGATGAGGCCGGAATCGACCAGCTCGGTCTTGCAGGCCGCGAAGGCGGTCTCAAGGCCGGTGAAACCCGGAGCGCCGGCTGCCTTGTCGGCGGCGGTATGGGGGGCATGGTCGGTGGCGATCGCGTCGACCGTACCGTCGAGGATCCCCTTGATCAGGGCCAGGCGGTCGGCTTCGGACCTGAGCGGCGGATTGACGCGTCCGGGGCCGTCGGACCCCAGCCTCGCGGCGTCGGCTTCGGTGAGGACCAGGTGGTGGGGACTAACTTCGCAGGTGACGGCCTGCCCAGCCGCCTTGGCCCTGCGCACCGCGTCCAGGGCGACTGCGGTGGAGACGTGGGCGATGTGGAGGCGGCACTTCGCCTCCGCCGCCAGGGCGATGGCGCGCGCGGTGGCCGCGTCTTCGCCGCCGGAGTCGCAGTGGCAGGAGACGGTCAGGCCGAGTCCGGCCGCGAGCCGCAGGGCTTTCAGGAACACTGCGTCATCGGCGACGTCCCTGCCGTCCTCGCTCAGGATCCGGACCGGCAGGTCCGCGCGGATCGGCAGGTCTGCGCCGCCGCCGGCTCCGCGCAAGGCTTCAAGATGGCCCGGATCGCGGCCTTCCATGCCCCGGGTCAGGGACAGGGCGGGAAAAAGGTCGATGAGGCCCCGCTCCCGGGCCCGGTCGGCCAGGTCGCGTGCCAGGGCAGGATCGTCCAGCACAGGTTTCGTGTTCGCCATGCAGACCACGGTGCCGTAGCCGCCCGCGGCGGCTGCGAGGGACCCCGATTCCAGGGTTTCCTTCTCCGGAAAGCCCGGGTCGCGGAAATGGGCGTGGAGCTCCACGAAGGCGGGCAGAAGGACGCTGCCGCGCGGGGAGGCGACCGTCCGCTCCGCCCCGACGCTCAGCGGGTCTGTCCCCTCCGGCAGCAGGGCTTCGATCAGGCCGCCGTCGACGAGGAGGCAGCCGATCGTGTCGCACGAGGCGTCTACGAGGCGTACGTCCCGGAAGAGTATCCTCACCGGAAATCCTCCGTCGTGCGCGTCTCGTCGCAGTACTCGCAGCGGTAGGCGCCCTTCTCCTCGTCTGCCAGGTGGAAGACCTGGGTGGCGTATTTCTCCGTGGAGGTCACGCAGCGGGGGTTGCGGCAAAGCAGCACGCCTTCCACCCGTTCGGGAAGCTTCAGGCGAATCTTTTCCGTGATGACCTCGTTTTCGATGATGTTCACCGTGATGTTCGGGTCGATGAGTCCGAGCACCGCGAAGTCGATCGAGATCACGTTGTCGATCTTGATGATGTCCTTCCGTTCCATGTGCTCGGAACTCGCGTTGACGACGAAGGCCACCGGGTAATGGGCCTTGCCGAGGCCGAGCCAGTTGAAGATGCGGATGCCCTGCCCCGCCTTGATATGGTCGATGACGATTCCGTTCTTGATCTTGGCTATATTCAGCATCAGGCGACTCCCAGAATTGAGGCGAGGAGGGCCATGCGCGCGTACATGCCGTACTTCGCCTGTTTGAAGTAGGCCGCGCGCGGATCGGCGTCCACTTCCATCGAAATCTCGTTGACGCGCGGAAGGGGATGCAGCACCGCGAGGTCCGGCTTCGCCCTCGTGAGTTTCTCCGCGTCCAGGATGTAGCTGTCCTTCAGGCGGACGTAGTCCTCTTCGTTGAAGAAGCGCTCCTTCTGCACCCTCGTCATGTACAGGATGTCCAGGTCGCCGATGACCTTCTCAAGGCGGTCGGTTTCCTGATATTCGACGCCTTCCTTGGCCAGCACGCCCCGCGTGATGTACTCCGGTACGCCGAGCTCCTTCGGGGACACGAAAATGAACTTGTTTCCATTATATCGTGAGAGGCCTTTTGCCAGGGAGTGGACCGTCCGTCCGAACTTCAGGTCGCCGCAGAAACCGACGGTGAGGTTTTCCAGGCTGCCGCGCAGGCGGCGGATGGTGAGCAGGTCGGTGAGCGTCTGGGTCGGATGGTGGTGGCCGCCGTCACCCGCATTGACCACCGGAACTCCGGAAAATCGCGAGGCGAGCAGGGCCGCGCCTTCCTTGGGATTGCGCATCACGATGGCGTCGGCATAACAGCCGACCGTGCGTACGGTATCCGCCAGACTTTCCCCCTTCGCGGCGGAACTCGACCCCGGTTCCGCGAAACCCAGGCAGGAACCCCCGAGCCGCAGCATCGCCGCTTCGAAGCTGAGCCTCGTTCGCGTGCTCGGTTCGAAGAAGAGGGTGGCCAGCACGGAACCCCGGCACGCGTCCTTCCAGCTCTTCCCTTCGGCCTCGATTCTCTCGGCCAGTACGAAGAGCTCCTCCATTTCGGCGACGCTGAAATCGCGCGGCTCGATCAAATGGCGACCAGTTAGCATGGAACCTCCTTAAGCAAAAAAAAGCCGCCCGAAAAGGGCGGCTTCAATGAATTCGAATTTGTTCGCTGCCGGAGGCTACATCCGGATGCCGGAATCTTCTTCGATCCTGCTTCACTTTCGGTTTACCTCCCGGCTGAACTTACGGGAATGTAGCACGACCCGGCGGGACGGGGCAAGGGGCGAGAACGAGGCCGCGGAACTATAATCAAGGCATGACCAAAGCCGAATTTTCGGGCGAATTCGATCAGATACTCAGGTTGATGCGGGATCATGCATACCTGCAGTACGCCCCTTCATCGCGGGCGGAGTACGAAAAGAAGATAGAGGCCGCTTTCTGGCATTTCCGGGAATTGGTGAGATCGTGCGCGGGGATTGAATTGGGTTCCGATCTTGAGGCCGCCCAGGAGATCGCGCGCTTGCGTTCTCCATCTTCCTCGGACGCGGCCCGCGCGCTTGCAAGGGTCGGCAAGAGGCTGGCGGCGTCGGGAAAAACGGAGGACGCGCTTCCCTGGGTCAGGGCTTCGGAAGCCCTGCGCGCCCTCCGATGAGGCGCTTACCTGAAGGAAGCGTGGCCTACGGCCATGAAACGCCGCAATTCGCCCAGGGCGGCGTCCACGCCCGCCTTTTCGTTGGCGGCCGCGGCGCCCGCCCCTTTCAGGGCAGCGAGCACGACGGCGTCCAAGGTCTTGTCCCAGGCTGCCTTGTCGCCCTTGTTCGGCACGAAGCGCTTGATCGAGTGCATGCTGCGCGCGATGTCGGCGAGGGCGACTCCCGCCGCGATCAGGTCCCCCTTCCCGGAGGCATCCCTCGCGGCGGCCAGCTGGGCGACGTTGTTCCTCATCACGGCGACGACCGCGTCCTTCTCGTATTGGGCGAAGACGGCATTCGGCAGGACTGCGGCGGCGACAAGGGCTGCGAGGACGGCTGCTTTCCGTGACTTCATGGCTATCTCCTATATATGACAGTTTATGTAATATAAAAAATCAGGCCTGGAAGGGCAAATAAATATTGCCGGGAAGCGGGAGGGCGCTTGACCGATTGGAAAATCGGAGCGATAACGACTCTTATGGCCTACGGCCCGCACCCCGAGGAGCGCAAGCGGATTACCCGCAACCGCCTCATTTCGCTCTTCAAGGCGACCGGTGCGCTTTCCAAAATCGAAGCGCGCAAGCTTTCCGGTTATTCGATGGACGCCCTCATCGGCGCCTTCCTCTCCTTGGAGAGCGAAGGCTTCATCGCCGCCGAGGCATCCTTCGCCGGTATTTCCGGCAAGGTCGCGCATGCCGAGCGATATCGGCTCGTCGAAGACCGCGAATCCTGCCTCGGCATCGGCTTCACGGGCGAGGGCATCCATTCGGCCCTCGTTGGCTTGTCGGGAGCCCTGCTCGCACGGCGGGACGATCCCTTTCCCGGACCGCTCGATTCACGCGCTTTCGTATCCTTCCTCCAGGACCACTTGCGCGCGTTCTACGCTTCCGGGGCCGTCGCGGCCCTGCGCTGGGCTCCTTCCTTGGCCGTGATCGCCGTGCCGGGGGACTGCGACTGGGAACGCGCCTTTCTGCGCCGGTCCAACCTCCTGCCGGAAGTGGTTGACGTGGACCTGGCCGCGGCGGTTAGGTCGGTGGCCGGGGACGTCCGCCTGGTCGCGCGCCGCAATGTGGAAGGGATCGTTTCAGCGGCGCTCAAGGACGGATCGCTTTCGGGGGACGGGGGGCGGACGCTCGTGGTTTCGGCCATTTCGGCTCCGGTCCACGCCCTCGTCCAGGACGGAATCCTGATTTTTTCGGACGGCGAGATGGAACATCTCTCCGTAGCCGGGGACGGCCCCGTTTGCCGGTGCGGGCGGACCGGATGCGTCGGCACCCTGTTCTCCGCGACCGCCTTCGGCCGCCTCTTTCCGGAGGCCGCCACGCCGGCCTCGATCCGCGCTTCCCTGGCGGCGGACGAGGCCGAGGGACGGTTCGACCGGAAGCTCGCGGTCGATAAGGCCTTCGATGGAGTCGCCGACGCGCTCCTGAACCTGTGCGCGGCCTTTTCTCCGCATGAAGTCCTGCTGACCGGCGCTCTCTTCGGCGCCTCCGCGGACCCCGAGGCGGAAATAGCTTCCCGTTTCCGACGCGCGAACGTCCGGGGCGATTGGATTCCCCGTTCGATCCGCTATCGGGACTACCGGGAAGCCGACGCGGCCATCGGCCTCTGTCTGGCCGTGCAGGACGAATTGCGGATGAACGGGACGGCGACCATCCGGTAGGGATCCTCGGCCGGCAAATATACTCAGCGAGCGGCTGTTTCCGTTCCTATGTCCTTCCGGTATCCCATCCCCGCGAAGCGGACGGCGTCCATTCCCGCGTAGGCCCTCCTGCGCGCTTCGTCGGCGTCCGCGGCCACCGCCGACACCGCCAGCACGCGCCCGCCGTTCGTCCTGAGCGCGTCCCCGTCCAGCGCCGCCCCCGCGAAGAATATTTCGGCGCCGGATCGTTCCAGGGCTGCCGTATCCACCGAGATCGGGTCGCCCTTGCGGTAGGAGCCGGGATACCCGTCGGCTACCGCTACCGGGGCGCAGCAGTGCGCTGTCTTCCATTCAAGGGGAAAGGAGGCAAGGCTCCCGTCCAAAATGGCGGCGCAAAGCTCCGCCAAGTCCGAATCCATAAGGGGAAGCACCGCTTCCGTCTCGGGGTCCCCGAGGCGGACGTTGTACTCCAGGAGGGAACAGCGATCGTTTTCGATCATCAGGCCGAAGAAGATGAAGCCGCGATAGTCGAAATTCTCCGCCGCGATGCCGCGGAGGGTCGGTTCCAGGATCGCCGCGCGGAAATCCGCCGCCGCCGCCTTGGTGAAGTCCGGCACCGGAGCGATGGCTCCCATGCCCCCCGTGTTCGGCCCCCGCGCCCCCTCGAAGCGCCGCTTGTGGTCGCGTGCGGAGACGAACGGCAGGATCGCGCCCGCCGCGCCTGGAGCAGCCGCCGTACCCGCTCCCGCCGCGCTCGCCGCGGCCCCGCCGCCGCGGACGGAAACCGCCGCGAGCACGGAAACCTCCGTTCCGGAAAGGAAGTCCTCCAGCACGAGCGTCTTTCCGGCCTCTCCGAGAGAGAGCTCTCCCATGAAGGACCGTATCGCGCCCTCCGCCTCGGCGAGGGTGGCGGCTACCACCACGCCCTTGCCGGCCGCGAGCCCGTCCGCCTTGACCGCCAAGGGGGACGCGCCCTTTTCCGCGAAATGTTTTCGGGTATGGGTCAGAGCCTTCTCGATGTCCGAGGTCGAAAGGCTTCGGGCGGCGCGCACCCCGTATTTTTTCATGAAGGCCTTGGAGAAGGCCTTGCTCGCTTCCAGCACCGAAGCACGCGCGTCGGGACCCACCACGGCAAGGCCCCGCGCCCTGAACCGGTCCACGATCCCCGCAGCCAAGGGCGCCTCCGGCCCGATCACCGTCAGTTCGACGCCTTCCGCCTTGGCGAAGGTCGCCAGCGCCTCCTGGGCCTCGGGCGCCGCCGGATCCCCGCCCGGCACCGCCAGGTTCCGGCACTTCCCTTCCCGCGCCGTCCCCCCGTTCCCGGGCGCGACGAACACGCGCTCGACCCTATCGCTCTGCGCGAACTTCCACGCCAGCGCATGTTCCCTTCCGCCGCTGCCGATGATCAAAACCTTCATTTATCTCTCCAATGCACATAGTCGTAGAATTTATCGGGGGTCCCGCGCGAGAAAAGCGGGAGCTCACTCGGTCCTCGGAGAAGAACCTTCGGTTCTTCTCCTGCGGAAGCGTTCGCCCCCGCTTTTCTCACGCACCCCGCGCCGTCCTGCGACGGCGCGAAGGAGCGGCTGTGCGGGTTCCGATGATCGTCGCAGCACGACATTCATCGGCTCCCCACCCCGTCAAAAACCCGGCATCCGGCAATCGATCGCTGAAAGCCGCGCCGTTCTTCGACGGCGCGGGGGGTGGCCGATAAAAGGGCAGACGAACGATTCCGCAACCCATTGGCCGTAGGCCGATGGGCGATTCTGTCGCGCGGCCGACGGGCCGCGCCTTCAACCTATTCTACTCAGATTCGTCCGGAGGACGAAGGACCAAGTGAGTCTGCCCTTTTATCGGCCAGGACCCCCACTTTGATGTGGACATGCCGGGCTTCAATGCTTGAAATGCCTTACTCCGGTGAACACCATCGCGATGCCCAATCGGTCGCAGGCTTCGATGGAGTCCTTGTCCCGCATAGAGCCGCCGGGCTGGACGATGGACTTGATGCCCGCCTTCGCGGCGGCCTCCACGACGTCGGCGAAGGGGAAGAAGGCGTCCGAGGCCAGCACGCGCGCGGGCGTTCCGTCGCCGCAGGCGGCTTTCGCGGTTTCGACCGCGGCGGCGGCGCGGGCCAGTGCGCTTTCGGTCGGCCAGATCCGGTTCGTCTGGCCGCCGCCGATGCCGATCGCGGTCCGGTCCTTGACCACCACGATCGCGTTCGACTTCACGTAGGTGACCGCGCGCATCCCGAAGAGCATGTCGGCCAGGTCCGCGGCCGCGGGCTTCGCCTTCGTGACGACCTCCCACTTCTCCAGCAGGGTCCGGTCGGCCGTCTGCACGAGCAGTCCTCCGTCCACGGCGATGCACTCCTTGGTATCCAGCGGCGGGCGAGAGGCGCGCATGACGCGGAGGTTCTTCTTGGCCGCGAAGATTTCCAGGGCTTCCGGCTCGAAGTCCGGGGCGACCACGATCTCCAGGAAAAGCTCGGCGAGCCGTTTCGCGGTGGCGGCGTCCACCTTCGCGGTGGCGGCGACGATGCCGCCGAAGATGGATACCGGGTCGCAGGAATAGGCGCCCTCGTAGGCGGCAAGCACGGTCGGCGCGACCGCGACGCCGCAGGGAGTGTTGTGCTTCACGGCTACGACGGCGACCGACGGAGCGGCGACCGACGGCACGTCGGCGGTGACCCCGGCTTCCTCAAGGATGCGGGCCTCGTCGGCGGCTCCGAAGGCCGCGAAGCCGGCGGAGGGGAGGCCGAAGGAACAGGCGCACTTCCAGGCCAGGTCCAGGTCGCGGATGTTGTTGTAGGAGAGTTCCTTGCCCTGGAGCTGGACCATCGAACCGAGGGCACCTACGGAGTCCGCCGCATAGTACAGGGCCGCGCTCTGGTGTCCGTTCTCTCCGTAGCGCAGGCTTTGCGCCTTTTTCAGGGACATCGGCCAGAATACGGGGAATTCCTCGTCCAGCAGGTAGCGGGCGACGGCCGCGTCGTAGGCTGAAGTGAGGTCGAAAACTTTGCCCGCAAGCCGCTTGCGGAAGTCATGGGGGACAGAGCCTGCCTTGAGGCCTTCGATCGTCGCGCCGTAATCGCCGGGATCGGTGAGTACGATCACGTCGGGATAATTTTTTGCGGCCGAGCGTAGCATGGTCGGTCCGCCGATGTCGATGAATTCGACCGTATCCTCAAGCGAGAGGCCTGCTTGGACCTTCTCGAAGAAGGGGTACAGGTTCACGCACACCAGGTCAATGGTTCCCAGTCCAAGCTTGGCCAGGGTCTCCATGTGCGCCTTGTCGCTCCGGCGGGCCAGGAGGCCGGCATGTACGGCCGGATGCAGGGTCTTCACACGCCCGTCCAGGCATTCGGGGAAGCCCGTGACCGCGGACACGTCAGTGACCGCGAGACCATTCTCCTTCAGGTGCTTCGCCGTGCCTCCCGTGGAAAGCAGCTCCCAGCCGGCGCCGACGAGGTACGAGGCAAGGTCAAGGATTCCCTCTTTGTCGAATACGCTGATCAGCGCGCGCTTCTTCATTTCAACTCCTTCCGTATCGTTCGGCGAGCAACGCGACCGCATCCACGATCGCGATGTGTTCCTCGGCGTGGATGCGCCCGGCCAGGGTTTCGACCGTGTCGCCCGGAAGCACCGGCACGCGGCGCCTCAGAAGTATCTCGCCGGTGTCGGTTCCCGAGTCCACCAGATGGACGGTGCAGCCGGACTCCGTCTCGCCGGCTTCCAGCACCGCCCGGTGGACGCGCTCGCCGTACATCCCTTCGCCGCCGTACTTCGGCAGGAGGGCCGGATGCAGGTTGATCATGCGGCCCGAGTATTCGTCGATGATAGGTCCTTCCAGGATCGAAAGGAAGCCGGCGAGTACGATGAAGTCGGCGTCCAGCTCGAAGGCGCGCGCGAGTATGCGGTCCGACAATTCCCGTCGCCGCTCCGCCTTGGGGAATGAACTGTTCGGTTCTTCAACCCAGGAAGGAATCCCCGCGTCGGCGGCGCGGGCCAGGGCATGGACGCCGCTGCGGTCGGAGACCACGCCGGCGATGCGCGCCCGAGCTTCCCGCGCGTCCCGCGCGGGAAGCTCGGGCGCGTTGCCGAGCTTCCCGGCCTTTTCCGCGTCGATGAGAGCCTGGAGGTTCGTGCCCCCGCCCGAGACGAGCACGAGGAGCCTGAGGGGGCCGCCCGTACTGCCCGCACGGCCCGTGCCGCCCGCGCCGCCCACGCCGCCCGTGCTGCCCGTTCCCGCCATCAGGCGCGGGTCCCGAAACGTACGTCGCCCGCGCCGGGCGCCTTGGCGCCGTGGAAGTCCGAGGCCGCCGCGTCGAAGGGCGCGACTTTGCCGATCTTCCAGGCGGGAAAGCCCCGGTCGTCCAGGAAGGCGATCGCCCGCTCCGCGTCGGCGGCGGCGAGCGCCAGCACGAAGCCGATGCCCATGTTGAAGGTGTTGAACATTTTCCGGCGAAGGGCGGCGTCGCTTTCGAGCAGCGCCTCGCCCGCCTTCTGGGCGGCCGCGCCGCGGAGCATCCCGCCGGTAGTCCCAGCGGATGTGCCTTCGGCACATCCGTAAGCGATGCGCGCGAAGATGGGCGGAATCGTCCAGCTCCCGGTTTCGATGAGCGCCGAATGAGGCCCGGCGAACATCCGGGGGATGTTTTCGTAGAAGCCGCCGCCGGTGACGTGGGCCATGCCTTTTATTTCGACCTTTTCCATCAGTTCCAGCACGGGCTTTACGTACAGGCGGGTCGGTTCCAGCAGGACGCTGCCGACGCTCCGGCCGCCGAAGTCCTCGTCCAGGTCGGGGATGGCCTTGCGGATGAGGCTGAAACCGTTGGAATGGGCGCCCGAGGAGGCGATGCCCACCAGGACGTCGCCGTCGCGGATGTTCCGGCCGTCCACGATCCTGGACCGGTCCACTATGCCGACCGAGAAGCCGGCGATGTCGTACTTGCCCTCGTCGTAGAAACCCGGCATTTCCGCCGTCTCGCCGCCGAGCAGGACGCTGCCTGTTTCCCGGCAGCCTAATGCCACGCCTTTGACCATGTCGGCCGCGACCGCCGCGTCCAGCTTTCCGCAGGCCAGGTAATCCAGGAAGAACAGGGGCCGCGCGCCGTGGCAGAGCACGTCGTTGACGCACATGGCCACGCAGTCGATACCGACCGTGTCGTATTTCTTCATGCGGAAGGCGATGTCCAGTTTGGTGCCGACGCCGTCGGTTCCCGAGACGAGGATCGGGTCTTCCATGCCTTCGCCGGCGTTGATGAGCTCCTTCAGGGAGAACATGCCGGCGAAGCTGCCGATCCCGTTGATCACCGCTCGGTTCATGGTGCCGGCCGCGAGGTCGCGGTACTTTTCCACCGCCTTGTAGCCTTCCTCGATGTCGACTCCGGCCTGCTTGTAGTCCATCTTCCTTCCTTACCTGTCGTCGCGTTTGATCACGTAATCTTCGCCGGGGGCGGGGACGGGGTACTCTCCGGAGAAACAGCCGAGGCAGTAGCCGCCGGCGCCGTCCAGGGCCTCAAGGAGTCCTTCCTTCGAAATGAAGGCCAGGCTGTCCGCCCCGATGGCGTCGCGTATCTCGTCCACCGAACTCGCGTTTCCGATGAGTTCCCGGCGATGTGGCGTGTCGATGCCGAAGTAGCAGGGGAAACGGACCGGCGGCGAGCAGACGCGGAAGTGGACTTCCTTGGCTCCCGCGGCGCGCAGCAGGTTCACCAGGTGCCGGCTCGTGGTGCCGCGTACGATCGAATCGTCGATGATCACCACGCGTTTCCCCTGGACCTCGGAGCGTACCACGTTGAGCTTGACCGAGACGGCCTTCTCGCGGAGCTCCTGGTTCGGCGCGATGAAGGTTCGGCCGATGTACTTGCTTTTCACGATTCCCAGGCCGAAGGGCGTCCCGGTGGCCCTTCCGTAGCCGATGGCCGCGGGCACGCCGGAGTCCGGCACGCCGATGACGAGATCCGCCTGGACCGCCGATTCCTTGCCCAGAATCTCCCCCGCGCGGATGCGCGAGGAATAGACATCGATGCCGTCGATGGCGCTGTCGGGGCGGGCGAAATAGATGTATTCGAAGGCGCAGGTCGCCTTGCGCGTCTTTTCCCCGAATTGGAAGGAAAGGACCCCGTTGTCGTCGATGATGACTATCTCGCCAGGAGCCACGTCGCGCACGAACTCGCCGCCCACCGCGTCAATGGCGCAGGACTCGCTGGCCAGCACCCAGCCGCCCTCGATCTTGCCCAGGCACAGGGGCCGGATGCCGTGGGGGTCGCGCGCGCCGACCAGGGCCGTCTCGGTCATCACCGCCAGCGCGTAGGAACCCTTCACCGACTGTATGGTGTCGGTGAGCGACTTCTCCAGGCCTTTCTTGTAGTTCTTGGCGATCAGGTTGACGATGACCTCGCTGTCGCTGGAGGAGGTGAAGGCCACGCCCGCATCCTCCAGCAACTCGCGGATCACCGTCGCGTTGACCAGGTTCCCGTTGTGGGCCACCGCGATGGAACCGAGTTTGAAGCGGCTGACGAAGGGCTGGGCGTTCTCGATCACGGAGGAGCCCGCGGTCGAATAGCGCACGTGCCCGACGGCTATCCTGCCTTCCATCTTGGCGAGCTTGGCGGGGTCGAAGACCTCGCCAACCAGGCCCATGCCTTTCACGCATTCGATCGGACCGCCCCGCGAGGTCGCGATGCCCGCGCTCTCCTGCCCGCGGTGCTGGAGGGCGAAGAGTCCGTAGTACACCAGCGGCGCCACGTTGCGCGCCGGATCCGTCGTGAATACGCCGAAGACGCCGCACTCGTCGCGGAGCTTGTCGTCGTTCATTTACCTATCCGGTTCAGGATCTCGATATAGGCTTCCTTCACGTTGCCGAGGTCGCGGCGGAAGCGGTCCTTGTCCAGCTTCTCGCCCGTCTTCGCGTCCCAGAACCGGCAGGTGTCCGGGGAAATCTCGTCGGCGAGCACGAGCTCGCCCGAATTCGTCCGGCCGAATTCGAGCTTGAAGTCGATGAGCCTGATTCCGCGCTCCAGGAAGAAGGCTTTCAGGATCTCGTTGATCTTCGCGGTGATGCGGTAGATCTCGGAAAGCTCGGAGAAGGTCGTCGCGCCGATGGCCACGGCGTGGTAGTCGTTTACCAGGGGATCGCCGAGGGCATCGTCCTTGTACGAGATTTCGAAAACGGTCGTCCTTAGCTCGGTGCCTTCGGTTATGCCGAGACGCTTGGCCATGGAGCCCGCCGCCACGTTGCGGACGATGACCTCCAGCGGGGTGATCTTCACTTTCTTGCAGAGCACGTCGCGGTCGTTCAGCCGCGCGACGAAGTGGGTCGGGACGCCGGCGGCGGCCAGGATTCCGAAGAGGTGGGCCGCGATGCGGTTGTTCAGGACGCCCTTGTCTTCGATCTGGCCCTTCTTCTCTCCGTTGAAAGCGGTCGCGTCGTCCTTGTAGTGCATGATCACGAGATCCGCGTCGTCCGTCGCGAAAACCTGCTTGGCCTTCCCCTCGTACAGCTGCTCCAGCCTCTTCACGTCCTTGGGATCTTTCACAGCTCCGCTCCTTGCGCGCTCTCCGCGGCGAAATCGGCTTTCATCCTCTTCCGGAAGGCGAGGATCTTCTCTTTCATCTCGGGGTATCTGAGGGCGAGGATCTCGCAGGCAAGGTAGGCGGCGTTCGCGGCGTTGTCCACGCCGACGGTGGCCACCGGGATGGGTTTGGGCATCTGGACCACCGAAAATAAAGCGTCCAGGCCGCCGAGGCCGCCGGAAGTCAGGGGGACGCCGATCACGGGAACGATGGTCATGCTCGCGATCACCCCGGGGAGATGGGCGGCGAGGCCGGCGCCCGCGATCACGAGATCCAGGCCTTCGGCCTCAAGGCGTTCCAGGGTTTCCTTGAGCAATTCGGGGACGCGGTGGGCGGAGAGTATGTGGGACGAAAAGGGGACGCCGAAATCGCGGAGCACGTCCGCGGCTTTCTTCATGGTTCCCTGGTCCGACTTTGATCCGTAAATGATGGCGACTTTCACGTGGACGGCCCCTCCCGACGTTGGTCGCCTCGGCCCCTCGGAGCCACGTCCCGCCAAGCAGGGGAACGCGCGGAAGTCGAGAACAGGAGCCCATAGACGGGAAGTTTCGCCGCGGTGCGGCGGCAGCTTCGCTGCGTTCGCGATGCGGCGACCGCTTAGCGGCAGGCTTCCCGGTAGAGACGCCCCGACCGTATTACGGGGCTTATATGGGCCGAAGGCATATCCGTTGTCGATGCGAAACTAGCACGGCGGGAGGCCGGGAGGCAAGGGGGCCATAGTGTCACGAAGCTTGTGCATGAAGGCCCGCGTTGACGTATCCTCCCTTCGATCGTATTCTTTCCCCCGATGTTCGGCGCAACCCTCGTCCGCAAGCACATGGCGGCCTTCCTCCTGCTCGTGGCCGTCCCGGTCGCCTGCGTGATACTCGTGATATCTTTCATGTTCCGCCGGGAAGCGGTGCGCATAGCGCGGGAGAGGACGACGGAGGCCGTGGAACGTTCCGCGCGGGCTCTGGACGCGGAGGCGCTGGGTTTCGCCCTTTTCACATCCGCCCTCGTGAACGACGGGGTCCTGCAGGCGCGCGCCCGCGCCTACGCTTCGGCTTCCGATCCGGAGGCTCGTTACGCCGCCGCCCGGGACATCGAGGCGAGCATCGCCTGGTTCTTCCGCATCACGAGCCGCATCGGCACGGTCATCCTCTTTTTCGATGACGGAGGGCGTTTCGTCTATACGAATTACCAGACGAGCGGCATCGACCCGGAGGGCGCCCGCGCACTCTGCGCCGATCCGCGGAGGCCCGACGGCGAGGTCTGGTGCCTGGACGACCTGGAGGTGCTGCCCTCCGCCCTGGAGAAACCGCCGGTCCTTTCCATGGCGGTGCGGCCCAGGCCGGGCGACGCGGCCGATTCGAACATAGAATCCATTCTCGTCTCCTTCCGGATTCCCGCCCTCGACGCGATAGCGGTTTCCGCCGCGGCCGAAACCGATGCGGGGAGCGGGGACGCGCGGGGCGGCGTCGTCCTTGTGGCGAATCGCGCGGGCACGGTGATGCTATCCGACCGCCGGTCGATGAAGGGACGGAGCTTCGCCGAGGTCGCCGCGGAACTGGAGCCCCGCTCCCTCGTGATAGGATCGCGGATCGAAAGTATAGGGTGGACCTTCGCCGAAGCCATCCCGTTGCGCGTTTTCACGAGGAACGTGGACCTCATGACGCGCTGGGTCTTCGCCGCCTTCGCCCTGGTCGGACTACTGTTCGTCCTTTATACCCGCTCCTTCTTCGGCGACATCGTGAATCCCTTGCGCGCGGTCATCGCGCGGATGGGCAGTGTCGCGGAAGGGGATTTTTCCGCCCGGGCGGACGAGGCCGGGCCCGTCGAGTTCCGGCGCCTGGGGGCTGCCTTCAACCTGATGGTAAGCCGCATCGACGAACTCACGCGGCAGATCGTGGCGGAGCAGAAGGAACGGACCCGGACCGAGATCGAAGCGCTCCGCTTCCAGCTCAATCCACACTTCATCTGCAATACGCTGAACGCCATCGGAATGATGGCCTCCATCGCCAAGGCGGATTCCATCAAGCGGATGACGACCGCGCTCACCCGCATCATGCGTGAGACCCTTTCCGCCGACGACACCATCTTCCCCCTGGAGGAGGAACTCAAGAACCTGGAGAGCTACGTCTACATCATGAAGATCCGCTTCGGCGATACTTTCTCCTATTCGACCGAGATCGAAGACGGACTGGCCTGCATCGGCGTTCCGACCATGCTGCTGCAGCCCCTGGTGGAGAACGCCGTGCTCCACGGCCTGCGCGGCCTCCCGCCAGGCCGGTCCATCGTGGTGGGCGCCAGGCGGGAAGGGGAGTTCGTCCGGCTCGAAGTCCGGGACGACGGGATAGGCATGGAAGCCGAACGGCTCGCATCCCTCTTTTCGGGGCCGAGGGAAGGCGGCCGCGGCTTCAACAGGATCGGCCTGTACAACGTCAGGCGGCGGATCCTTCTGAGCTTCGACCCGCCCTGCAACCTGGCGGTGGAAAGCTTCCCGGGCGCAGGCACCATCGTGAGCCTGCTCATCCCCCTTCTCGCCGCTCCCGCAGCCCGCGCGGATGCCCGTACGGATGCCCGTGGCGAAGCCGAGGCCGAGGCCGCGACGTGACGGTTGTCCTCGTTGTCGACGACGAGCCCCTCGTCCGGCTCGCGGTCCGCTCCCTGGAGGACTGGAACGCCCGCGGCATCGACTTTGCGTACGAGGCGGGCGACGGGAAGGCCGCGCTCGACCTGGTTGAGGCGCATCCGGACATCGACGTCGTGCTGGCGGACGTGGACATGCCGACGATGAACGGCCTGGAGCTCGCCGAGGCGCTTCAGGAACGGGGCTCGACCGCGGATGTCCTGTTCCTCAGCTCCTTCGACACCTTCGACTTCGCGCGCCGCGCCTTCAAGGCCGGCGCCGACGATTACATCCTGAAGTCCGAGATGGATGAAGGCAGGCTGCTCGCGGCCGTCATGAAGATCGCCGACCGCCGCGGATCTTCCGGGGGAGGGGAGGGGCACGTGGCGCGCGGAGGGCGCGAGGAGCGGGCGGCCTCTTTCATTCTCGGCCTCCTCGCGGGAGGATCGGCGGCCGAACCTCCCCCCGGCCTGCGCATCGGCTTACCGGCGACTGTCCTCCTCATCCGGCCGACTGACGGGCGGCTCGTGGCCGAGCGTTACGGATCGGACCCCTCCTCCCTCATCAGGGTCGTCGTCGACCTCATGCGCCAGAACCTTCTGCTCCGCGCCTCTGGCGAAGTCCTCGCCGTCTCCTTCGAACGATACCTTGCCCTGTTCAATGCCGCCGAGGACGCGGAACTTTTTTTCGAGGACTTTTCCCGCGCCGCCCGGAACTACCTCGGCCTGGACTTCGAGGCGCAGGCCGCCGGTCCCGCGGCAAGCTGGGAAAGCCTCCGTGGGATCTATGCCGAAGCGGAGGGCCGCTTCACGTCGGCGAGCCGGCTGGTGGTCCGCGCCCGGCGCTTCGTCCGCGAACGCTTCGCCGACCCCGATCTTGACCTGTCGGCCATCGCCGCCCACACGGAGGTCAGCAAGAACCACCTGAGCTGGGAATTCGCCCGGGAGACGGGAGAGAACCTGTCCGCCTTCATCGCCCGCGTCCGGGTGGAGGCCGCCAAACAGCTGCTGTCCGACACCAACCTGAAGACCTACGAGATCGCGGAGAAGGTGGGCTTCTCCAACGTGGAGACCTTCTGCCGCGTGTTCAAGAAAGTTTCCGGCACTACGCCGCGCGGCTTCTCTTCGTAATACGTCGTTACCATCGTCAATGAATCGGAAAAGCCGTCATGTACGGCTTGCGGAGGGCGGGGCCATACTGATCCCGACGGCGGAATTTCGTCCGCCGGGAAAACACAAGGAGGAATCATGATCAAGAAGATCATTCTCGCTTCGTTATGCCTCGCGCTACTTTCCGGAGCCGCGTTCGCCGCGGGCGGAGCCGACAAGGCCGCCGCCGAGACCGTCGTTCTGAAGATGGGAGACAATATTCCGGACCGCGCCGCCGGCTGGGGCGCCGTCATCGAAAAGATCAACGCCGACTTCAAGGCCCTCCATCCCCAAGTCCAGATCGTGACCGAGAGCTACCAGGACCAGGCCTGGCAGGAAAAGGTGAAGATCTACGCCACCGCCAACCAGTTGCCCGACGTGATCAAGTACTGGAGTTTCTCCACCCTGCTGAAACCCCTCGTGGACGGCAATTTCGTCGAACCCCTGGACATGGCGACCTTCCAGAAATTCGGCTACATGGCCGGTTCGCTGGAAGGCAACGTATACAACGGCAAGCTATACGGCATCCCGGTTTCCGGCGACCTCTGGGTCATCTACGTGAACAAGAAACTCTTCGCCGATGCCGGCGTCGCCCTGCCGGCAACCTGGGAAGACGTCGTCGCCTCCGTGCCCAAGTTCAAGGCGAAGAACATCGTGCCGCTCGTCACCGACGGCAAGGACGGTTGGCCGCTCAGCATCATGTACGACAACGTGATCCAGCGCGTGACCGGCTCCTTCGCCAACGTCGACGCGGCCATCACCCGCAAGGCCAAATTCACCGACTCCGAATTCGTCCAAGCAGCCAAGTACATCCAGACCGCCGTCAAGGCCGGCATTTTCCAGGCCGACCTCGTCACCTCCGACTACGGCGCATCGCGCAACCTGTTCGGCCAGGAACGGGCCGCCATGTACCTGATGGGTTCCTGGGAGATGGGCCTCGCGGTCGATCCCAACTTCTCCCAAGCCTTCCGCGACAACCTGGACGTGATCAAGTTCCCGGTCATCGCCGGCGGCAAGGGCAAGGCCGACGACCTGGTCGCCTGGTTCGGCGGCAACTATATCCTGAACGCCAAAAGCAAGAACAAGGCTCTCGCCCTGGAATACCTCAAGCTCTACGCCGAGAAGTTCCCCGCCTACGCGTGGGACGCCCAGGCGGCCTTCCCCGCGCAGAAGGTGACCCCGAAAGCGACCGATACGATCGTCGCCAAGAAACTGCTGCAGATCGCGGCAGAGGCCAAGACGACCTCCGGTACGACCGGCCTGGACCGCTCGACCGCGGCCTTCAAGGAGGTCCACCAGGACCTGATGCGCCAGCTCGTCGCCGGCATCGTCACCCCCGAGGCTTTCTGCGCCCAGCTGGACGCGGCGGCCGAAAAGGCTTCCAAGGAATAATATCGAAGGGGCCGGGCACAAGCCCGGCCCCTTTCCGACCCCGCCGGGAGGCGAACCGAGTGAGATCCCTTTTCGAAGATAAAAAGACGGTCGCCGTCCTGGCGATCCCCCCGGTGGCGATCATGCTCTTCGCCATCATGGCGCCGCTCCTGGTGAGCCTGTATTTCAGCTTCATGAAATGGTCGGGCTTCGGGGCCATCAAGTTCATCGGCCTGCGCAACTACGTGGAGCTCCTGACCGCGGACAAGGTCTTTGTCCGTTCGCTGCTGAACGCCGTAGCCCTCATGCTCGTGACGATTTTCCTGCAGAATCCGGTGGCCTTCGCCGTCGCGGCGACCCTGACCCGTCTGGGCGAAAAATCCTCCCGCTTGCTCAGGACCATCTACTTCATTCCCGCGACCCTGAGCCTCGTGGTTGTCACCAAGCTCTGGGTCAACATCTTCAACCCCACCTACGGCATACTCAACAAGATCCTGAAACTCGCGGGAATGGAGGACATCGCCATCGCCTGGCTCAGCGACACCCGCACCGCCCTCTGGTCCGTCATCTGGATCATGATCTGGCAGGGCTTCGGCTGGGCGCTGCTGTTCTACTATTCGGGGCTGATGACCCTTCCCAAGGAAATCGAGGAGGCGGCGCGCGTCGACGGGGCGAACCGCATGCAGCTGTATACGAAGATCGTCATTCCCTACCTGCTGCCGGTGATCCAGGCGGTCATCGTGATCGACGTCGTCTCTTCCCTGAAGCAGATGGAAATCATCTACCTGTCCACCGAAGGCGGACCGGGTTTCTATACGCAATTCATCGCGGTCTACCTGTACCAGAAGGCATTCAAGTATTCCGAATACGGGTACGGCAACGCGATCTCCGTCGTGTTCGTGCTGATCGCCGTCGCGCTGACCATCGCGATCCAGCGCGCCTTCAAGAAAATGAGCGACGAATGAGGAGGGGCGAATGAAAACGAACGAATCCGCCATCGCGTCCCGCGCCTTCGGCCGCGCCGTGATGTGGATATTCCTTGCCGTACTTGCGGCCGCCCAGATTTTCCCCCTGCTGTGGGTGTTCTCCTATTCGCTGCAGAAATCCGGCGATCTCTTCGGCCCGGAATTCTTCAAGCTTCCCGTCGATCCGCAGTGGAATAACTATTTCCTCGCATGGACCAATGGCAGGATCCCCCTGTACTTGGCGAATACCCTGCTGATCGTCATCCCCTCGGTGACCCTGTCCACCGTCCTTTCCTTCTGCCTCGCCTACGCCTGCTCCCGGATGACCTGGAAACTCCAGCCGCTCGTCTGGTTCATCATCACCGTCGGCCTCACCATTCCCATCCACACGACCCTGCTGCCCAACTTCATCTGGTACCGTTTTTTCGGCCTCATCGACACCCGCCTGGGACTCGTGATCTCCTACGTGGCTTTCAGCCTGTCCTTCAATACGATCATCTTCGCGGGCCTTTTGTCCGGCATACCCCGGTCGATGGAGGAATCGGCCTTCATCGACGGCGCCTCCTACGCGGCCATCCTGCCCAAAATCATCGCGCCCATGGCCGCCACGGGCTTCGCCACCGTCGGCGTGCAGACCTTCCTGAACCACTGGAACGAATTCATCATGGCCAACACCTACATCTCGACCGAGCTCAAGCGGACACTGCCCTTTTCCATCATCCGCTTCCAGGGCCAGTACTCTTCCCAGTACGCCATCCAGTTCGCGTGCATGGCCTTGGTCGCCCTGCCGCCCCTGGCGCTTTATTTCATTTTCAACCGCTGGATACTGGCCGGGGTCGCCGCGGGCGCCGTCAAGGGCTGATCCGAAGAGGGACCCGACCCTTTCCCGACAAGGAGCTTTTCATGTACCAGGAATTCCTGTCCTTCCCCGACGACTTCGCCTGGGGCGTCGCCACCGCCTCCTACCAGATCGAAGGAGGCGTGAACGAGGACGGCCGGGGCCCTTCCATCTGGGATACCTATTCGCACACGCCCGGCATGATAGGCGACGGCAAGAACGGAGACGTCGCCGTGGACCATTACCGCCGCTGGCCCGAGGACGTGGCGCTGATGAAGGCCCTCGGGATCCGCAATTACCGCCTGTCCCTCGCCTGGCCGCGCATCGTCCCCGCAGGCTCCGGCCGCGTGGAGACGCGCGGCCTGGACTTCTACGACCGCCTCGTCGACGGACTGCTTGAATCCGGCGTGGAGCCCTGGGTCACCCTGTACCATTGGGACCTTCCCCAGGCCATGCAGGACATCGGCGGCTGGGCCAACCGGAAGGTCGTGGACGCCTTCGCTGCCTACGCGGACGTCGCGACGCGGCGCCTCGGGGACCGGGTGAAGAACTGGATGACCTTCAACGAACCTTGGGTAGCCTCCGTCTGCGGCAACCTCTGGGGCGTCCACGCGCCTGGCCTGAAGGACGTGAAGACCACCCTCGCCGTCGCGCACGGATTGCTACTCGGCCACGGCCGGGGAGTGGCGGCCGTCCGCGCCAACGTCCCTGACGGCAAGGTCGGCATCGTCAACAACCTCGCTCATATCGAAAGCGCGACCCCCTCGGAGGCGGACGCCGCGGCCGCGGTGCGCTGGGACGGAGCCTTCAACCGCTGGTACATGGACCCCGTCTTCCGGGGCAGTTACCCGGAGGACCTGCTCGAACGGTTCGGCAAGCTGGCTCCCGAAATCCTGCCCGGCGATATGGAATCCATCTCCGCGCCGACGGACTTTTTGGGCTTGAACTACTACACCCGGCGCCTCGTCGCCGCCGATCCCTCAGACGCGTTCATCGGCGCCCGGCAGGTCTACCGCCCGTACGCCTGGCGCGCCGAGTTCGAAGAATTCGAGGACTGGCCGGAGGCCCTGTACCTCGTGCTGCGCCGGCTCCGCGACGAGTACGGCAACCCCCGCGTCTACGTCACCGAGAACGGCACCACCACCGCCGACACCCTGGGCGACGACGGCTGCGTCCATGACCAGGTGCGCGTGGACTACCTGCGCCGCCACTTCGCCGCGGCCTGGCAGGCGCGGAAGGAGGGCGTCGACCTGGGCGGATACTTCGTCTGGTCCATCCTGGACAACTTCGAATGGGGTTTCGGCTTCGCCAAACGCTTCGGCCTCATCTACGTGGACTACGAGGACGACCTGCGCCGCGTGCCCAAGGACAGCGCCCATTTCCTGTCGGACGTGATCCGCAAGAAAGGCTTCATGGTCCGGTCTCGGTGATACGCAATCCGATACTGCCGGGTTTCCATCCGGACCCTTCGATACTCAGGGTCGAAGGCGACTACTACATCGCGGTCTCCACCTTCGAGTGGTTCCCCGGCATCGCCATCTATCATTCGAAGAACCTCAAGGAATGGACCCTGCGGACGCACGCGCTTACGGACGAGGCCGACCTGGACCTCCGCCGCCTGCCCTCGGCCAAGGGCGTCTGGGCGCCCTGCCTGACCCGCGATGCGGCTACGGGCCTGTTCCACCTTGCGTATTCCCTTATGCTCTCCCACAACGCGCGCTATTTCGACGTGGATAATTTCCTGGTCGTTTCTCCTTCGATCGACGGTCCCTGGTCCCGGCCCGCGTACCTCCACTCGGTCGGCTTCGACCCTTCCCTGTTCCACGACGACGACGGCCGCAAGTACGTCGCCTGCCTGGAGTGGGAGCTCGCCGGAATGGGCAGGCCCGGCGGCATCGTCATCCAGGAATACGATCCAATTGAAAAGAAGATGGTCGGCCCGCTGCGGAGGGTCTGGGCCGGCGGCACCCGTCGCGGCTGCGTCGAGGGCCCCCACCTGTACAAGCGGAACGGCTGGTATTACCTGCTCTGCGCCGAGGGCGGCACCGGCTACGGGCACTGCGTGACGGTTGCCCGCTCGCGCTCGGTCTGGGGCCCGTACGAAGGCGATCCGGAGAATCCCATACTCTCGGCCGCGGACGACTTTGACGAGGCCGACCGCGACGACTTCCTGAAGTCCCACCGCTACGAGCCGTCCTCGCCCCTGCAGAAGACGGGCCACGCCTCCTGGGTGGAAACCGCCTCGGGCGAACATTACCTCGCCCACCTCTGCGCGCGTCCCTTCGTCCCCGAACTCCGCTGCACCCTCGGCCGGGAAACGGCCCTGCAGAAGGCCTTCTGGACCGCCGACGGCTGGCTCAGGGTGGAAGGCGGCAAGCGCCCCCGGCTGGAGATCCCCGAACCCGCCCTTCTCCCCGCGGATTCCCCAGCGACCGCCGCGACCGCCGTCGCAGTTCCTGCCGCGTCCGCCGCCGCAGTTCCTGCCGCGTCCGCCGCCGCCGCGTCCGCCCGTCCCGCGCGCGACCATTTCGATGGTCCCTGGGATCCCGAACTGGTGACTCCGCGAGTGCCTCTCTCCCGCTTCGGCTCGGTCACCGAAAAACCCCACCATCTCAGGCTGCGCGGCATGCAATCGCTCTGCTCCCTGGACACGGTGGCCCTCGTCGCCCGCCGCCTCACGTCCCTTCATGCGGAAGCGGCCGCCGCGGTCGACTTTGACCCCGACGACTTCCGCCAGTCCGCCGGCCTCGTGGCGTACTACGACAACATGGACCATCTTTTCCTTCGGGTGTGCCGGGACGAAGAGGACGGGGACCGCCTGCTCGTCCTGACCCGCCTGGACAACGGGAAGCGGAACGATATTTACTGCGCGGTCCTGCCGCCGGCCGGCCGCGTCCGGCTGCGCCTGACCGTGCGCTCCCGCGAACTCCGTTTCTTCTACACCCTGGACGATGCGGCGGACCGGAGCATCGAAGCCGCGACCTGGCTCCAGGCCGGTCCCGTCCTGGATACTTCCGAACTTTCCGACGAATACTGCTCCTTCGGCGAATTCACGGGAACCTTCGTCGGCATCGCCTGCGTGGATTCCGGGCGAAGGGAAAAGCCCGCCGACTTCGACTGGTTCGAATACCGCCCGGAGTGAAGGGAAAACGTTCATCGCCTGCTTTTCGGCAGGCTGCCTAAATCCGCGATTTTCCGTATAATCGAAGCCGGCCGCCATGAAAATCCTGACCGTTTCCGAAGCCGACCTACAGATCGCAGCCGAAGCCCTCCGCGCCGGCAAGCTCGTCGCCCTGCCTACCGAGACCGTCTACGGACTCGGAGCCGACGCGTTCAACCCCGTCGCGCTCGCGCGCGTCTTCGAGGCGAAGCGCCGGCCGACCTTCGATCCCCTCATCGTGCATATCGCCGACCTTGCCGGACTGGACCGCCTCGTCGACCTTTCGCTATTGCCGGGCGGTGCCGTCGAGAAGGTCCGCCTCGTCGCGGAGAGGCTCTGGCCCGGTCCGCTCACGCTGATCCTGCCGAAACGACCCGAAGTTCCCGATCTGGCTACGAGCGGCCTGGCCACGGTAGCCGTCCGGTTCCCGGCCCACCCGGTCGCGCGGCGCCTCATCGAACTTTCCACGGGCGCGGTCGCAGCGCCGAGCGCCAACCCCTTCGGCTACCTGAGCCCGACGCGGGCCGAGCACGTCGTAGCCCAACTCGGCGATAGGGTGGACTTCATCGTCGACGGCGGACGTTGCGAAGTTGGCGTGGAATCCACCGTGCTGGACCTCAGCACCGGCGAGCCGACCATCCTGAGGCCCGGCGGCATGCCGCGCGAACGGATAGAAGCGGCTATCGGAACGGTCACCGTATTCGACCGCAGCGTCGCCCATCCGACCTCTCCCGGCCAGCTCGCCAGCCACTACGCGCCGCGCGCAGCCCTTGAGCTGTACCCCTACGGCGCGCTTTCCCCCGCGGACTCCTCCGCGGACGAGGCCCTCCTTTTCTTCGACGGGCGCTCGCACCGCGCCTACCTTGCCGCCGCCTCAACCGCAGGGCGACCGGCCGCGCTCGTGCGCGTCCTGTCCGAACGGGGAAGCACGGTGGAAGCGGCGGCTAACCTCTTCGACGTCCTCCACGAACTCGATGCCCTCGGCGTCCATCGCATCCGCGCCGAACGCGCCCCCGAAGGAGGCTCGCTCGGCGCCTCTGGCGCCGAATGCCTTGCCGCCGCGATCAACGATCGCCTGCATAAAGCCCGTACGACAACGCGGGCAGACACCTGATCTCAGAGAGACATTCATTGTTGAACGGTGCAGTTTGTAGCCGAAATATTCCTATCTTTTCAACCTCCATAATAATTAAGGGGCTTCGGACTTCTGTGTGGGTAAGGTGATAAAAGTCTCGGAATATTGCATTCTACCGGCATGCAGGATAAGGAACTTTATGAGAGGTTGCTCGGGCTGAAGGCTCCGTGGATGGTTGGCGATGTGGACCTGAGGATGATGGAATCCAAGGTGACGGTGAAGCTTGGGCATGATCCTTTGGCCAAATTCCCTTGTCCCACATGCGGGATTGAATGCCCAG
>Ga0209727_1000699_pt1 | contig 34682 bp, 31 predicted proteins | sample RifGroC1_FD_183995 | JGI IMG/M metagenome (GOLD analysis project Ga0209727, IMG submission 183995) | Groundwater microbial communities from Rifle, Colorado, USA - Groundwater C1 (SPAdes) (version 2) | ecosystem: Environmental > Aquatic > Deep subsurface > Groundwater | place: Rifle, Colorado...
GCGAAGACGCGCCAAAGCTTCCGCAATATATTGGAAATACCGATGTCCAGCCCTACCGCGTAGCTCGGTTCGTTGTAGGCCCAACCGTAGGCGCCTGAGCCGTCCTGCGGATCGGGGGCGTTGAAGGCCGCCTGAGCCGTCGGCGCGATGAATGCCCGCGTCCCCTCTCCACGCACCCCCCGTTCAAAGCTGAGGCTGGAGAAGAAGCGGGTCGCCCGGTAAGCCCGCGACTCGCGATCGCCCTCCTCGAAGGCGATCGCGTCCGAAGCGTATAGGGTCAGCGGCACGCCGAGGCCAAGGTTTCTCCATTCGATCTCGAAGTAACCGAGGTTTCCCGCCCTGTCGCCTCCGGCCGAAAGCACGACGGTGTTCATGTCGGTCGGGTCGGAAAGGTAGGATAGAATGCCGCCGCCGTCGAGGCTTATCGAGGTTCCGTCTGTCCTGAGGAGAGGCACCGGAATCCAGAGGGAAAAGGGATTGAGGTAGGGCAGCGCCGAATAGCGCTTCTCGGTGCGGGGCACGGCGACTGCGGGCGCGGGCGCGGAGGCTGCAGGCCAAGGCGCGAGCCTGACCACGGCATGGATGCCTTCCAGCGAGGCGGGGGCCTCTGGAAAGCGCATCAGGGAGTCCCAGGTTGAAAAGGCGCCGCGATAGTACAGGGAGCCCGCGGCCTCGACCGGCGCCTGGATGCCGCCGGAAAAGTCCCGGGCGGAAAAGACGGCCGTACCTGCGGATGCGCCGTCCAGGCGGATGCGGGCAAGCTTGTAGAAGCGGTCGTCATGGTCGTAGGCAAAATAAAGCGCGCCTTCCGAAGCGCGCAGGTCGCGCGCGTAGCGCCAGCGGGAATAGTCGTCGGAGAGGTCCGTCTCCAGCAGCGCGGCGGTTCCGGTCCTGAAATCGTAAATTCCGATCCGCCTGTCGCCCTTCTCCGCGACGATGAAGGCGATCCGGTCGTCGTTCAGCGGAGCCGGCGAGGAATACAGGCGTTCCGAGGATCCTTCAAGCAACACCTGCTCGGCGCCCGCCGAATCGCGCCAGACGAGGCGATTGGCGTGGAGGTCCGACCCTATGCCGACCAGCCCGTCGCGGAAGTAGCGCGCCTTGTACAGGTTTTTCCAGCTGCGGCCAGTCTTCCGGCCTTTCGCGGTATCGTACTCCTCGACCTCCGCGATCGAGCGGTCCCCCGCCGTCCGGTAACCCGAAACGAGCAGGAACTTCCCGTCGTCCGAGACGTCGATATCGGCGGCGAGCGGCAGGCCTTGGACAGCGGTCCTGGAGCTTCCCGTCGTGGGATCCCACTCCAGGACGCGGGAAGCCACGCCGTCAAGCAGGAAGACGCGGCCGCCGGCGGAGTCCATCGCTTCGATCAGCAATTCCCCTTCCAAAATTCTCGCGTCATTGTCCTCCAGACCGACCAGGGCAAGGGAGGCTGCGAAATCGGCCCAGGCCTTCTTGAAAGTCAGTCCGTACGTCTGTTCGAAGATGCGGAAAAAGCCGTGCCGGTCGAAATTCAGGCTGATGGGGAACGACGAACCCATTCCCTTCCAGAGTTCGGCATACTTTTCCATCCCCCGGCTTTCCTGAATCCAGTCGGAAAACAACCCGCCGTACTCGTACCAGGAATTTCCCGAAGGCGGCAGGTCATATGCGCCCGCGGCCTGGAAGGGAGTCAGGAAGGTCCCGTCGCGCAGGGCTTGGCGGATGCGCTGGCGCACCCGGGGATCGTTCGCCCGGCCCAATCCGTCCAGGCTTTCGAAACTGACGGTGACGCCTTCGCCCATGAACAGGGGGGCGGTGAGCCCTGCGGGAATCACCCAGCCGCCGAAAAGACCGTGAAAGAAATCAGCGGCCCCCCCGCGGGAACTCAGCGAAACGGCATGGACGAGTTCGTGGAGGAACAGGCCTTCCAGCGAATTACGGAACGTGGTCCATTCGGGATCCAGGGGCGTATCGAAGAGCACGATGTGCGGATAGGGAAAAGGATTCATGTACGCGTTGAACCGGTCGGTATGCGGGGTGATCGTCACCGGGACCCGCGCGTCCAGCCCGATGCCGAGAAGGCCCGATACCCGCTCGTAGATTCCGTCCGCCATGCCGGCCAACTCCAGGGCGGTCCTGCGCGATTCTTCGGGGAAGACGATATCGAAGCGCTCGGTCCGGATCACGCGGAGCGCGGTGAAGGGCTTCAGGTTCTGGGCGCCGACGGAGGGCGGCGAAGACCAAATAACCAGCATCGCCGCGGCAACGGCAGGAAGTAGTCTGCGGCGTAGTATCGACATGCGGTCTACTATATAACAGTCGGACGGCTCTGCGAAAGTCATCCCGACCATGCTAAAATCAGCATCGAATCGGAGGTTCCCATGACATTGAATGAAAAACGCGTCCTGATCGAACGGTTCCGCCACGCCATCGACGAGGTCGAGCAGCGCCTCAAAGGCGTCGACGAGAAGGCCTGGGACTTCGTGCCGCAGGTCGCGGACGCCTGGCCCATCCGCGCGCAGATCGCCCACCTGCTGGACGCCGACATGTACGCCTGGGGCCGCATCCGCAAGGCCGTCGCCCAGCCGGACGCCGCAGTGGACGTCTGGGACCAGGAAGCCTGGGCAGCCCGCCTCGATTACGCCAAAGCCGACGTCCCCCGGACCCTGGACCAATGCCGCATCGTCCGCGACGCCCTCGCCGATTTTCTGGAGTCCGTCATCGACGAGGATTGGGATCTCTTCGCCATGAACCATCCCGAGCGCGGCCGCAAGGATCTCGCGTCCATCGTCACGATATACGTCGACCATGTCGCCTTCCACCTGGACCTGATCGACCGGAACATCAAGGCCTTCCGCGCGAGCGCGTAGGGCCGCATCCAACGTTGACAGCCTCCCGCCAAACCGGTTACGATTTTGGAGATTTTACTTAACCGGTTCAGCGGCGGAGGATCACATGACCTTGGACAAGCATGCATTCAAAGAACACATCAGGCTCAGGCTAAAACGCCGCTACGGCAAGGACCTTTCCGAAGCTACCGACCACGATATCTACGATGCGGTTTCCGCCGCTTCGATGGAATACATACTTGATAACTGGATGGCTACCCGGAAAGCCTTCGACGCCGCGCCGGGCAAGCAAACCTTCTACCTTTCGGCCGAATTCCTGATGGGCCGGACCCTCGGCAACAACCTCATGAACCTCCGCTGCGTGGACGGAGTCCGCGAGGTCCTGGACGAGCTGGGATTCGACTATGACCGGATCGAGGATGAGGAACCGGACGCGGGGCTGGGCAACGGCGGCCTCGGCCGGTTGGCCGCCTGCTTCCTGGACAGCCTGGCAACCCTGGACCTGCCCGGCCACGGCTACGGCATACGCTACCGCTACGGAATGTTCGAGCAGAAGATAGACAAGGGACGCCAGATCGAAAAACCGGACCATTGGCTCAAGCACCGGGATCCCTGGTGCGTGAAGCGCTCGGATCTCGCGGTCAAGGTCAAATTCGGGGGCGAGGTCGAAACCCGGATAGGCGAGGACGGACGGGAACGCTTCGAGCTGAAACACTCCGAAGTCGTCCTGGCCACGCCCTATGACCTGCCCATCGTCGGGTACGACACCAAGACGGTGAACACCCTCCGGCTATGGGAGGCCGAGAGCCCCGACGGCTTCGACCTCCAGCTATTCAACGACATGCATTACCATCGCGCGGTCCAGAACGCCAACGAGGCCGAGGACCTTTCCCGCGTATTGTACCCCAACGATTCCGGCCCCTCGGGCAAGGCGCTGCGCCTCAAGCAACAGTACTTCTTCGTATCGGCGAGCATACAGGACATCCTGCGATCCTTCGTTCTGCGGCACGGCCAGGACTTCGACAGGTTGCCCGATTTCGCCGCGATCCAGCTCAACGACACGCATCCGGTGGTCGCCATCCCTGAGCTGATGCGCCTCCTGATGGACAAGATGGACCTGGAATGGGAAGCTGCCTGGAAAATCGCAACGCACGTTTTCGCCTACACGAACCACACTATCCTTGCCGAAGCGCTGGAAAAATGGCCGATAGATCTCTTTTCCTCTGTGCTGCCGCGCATCTACCGAATCGTTGAGGAGATAGACCGGAGGCACCAGGACGAGCTGCGCGAGGCGTATCCCGAGGACTGGGAAAAGCGTCGGCGCATGTCCATCATCGCCGACGGCATGGTGCACATGGCGCGCCTTGCGATTGTCGGCGCCTTCTCGGTCAATGGAGTCGCTTCCATACATACCGAAATCCTGAAGAAGCGCGAACTCCGCGACTGGCACGAGTACCGCCCCGGACTCTTCAACAACAAGACGAACGGCGTCACCCAGCGCCGCTGGCTCCTGTCCTCCAATCCGCGCCTCGCTTCCCTGATCACCGAAACCCTCGGCGACGGATGGGTCAAGGACCTGTCCCTCCTGCGGGGCCTGGAACCGTACGCGGACGACGCCTCCTTCCGGGAGCGATTTTCCGCGATCAAGATGGCCAACAAGACCGACCTCGCCGCCTGGCTCCTAGTCAAGCAGGGCGCGATCATCGACCCCTCGGCGATCTTCGACGTGCAGGTGAAGCGCCTGCACGAATACAAGCGCCAGCTCATGAACATCCTTCACGTCATGAATCTGCACAACCGCATCGCGGACGATCCGGAAATGGAAATACATCCGCGCGTCTTCATCTTCGGCGCCAAGGCGGCCTCCGGCTACCGCCGCGCCAAATCCATCATCCAACTGATAAACGCCGTCGCGGAACGTCTGGACGCTGATCCTCGGGTTGCCGGAAGGATCAAGGTCGTATTCGCGGAAAACTACCGCGTCTCCCTGGCTGAAAAGATCATCCCGGCCGCGGATGTCTCCGAGCAGATCTCGACCGCGGGCAAGGAAGCCAGCGGCACGGGCAACATGAAATTCATGATGAACGGGGCGCTGACCATCGGAACCATGGACGGGGCGAACGTGGAGATAGTCCAGGAAGTCGGCAGGAAGAACGCCTTCATCTTCGGGCTCGGCGCGGAGGAGATCGCCGCCGTGGACGCCACCCACGCCTACGATCCGCGCATCTACCTCGGCCGGACGCCCGCGCTCGCCCGGGTGGTCCACCAGCTGGTGGACGGCACCTTCCCGCACGCTTGCCAGGAAGCGTTCAAGGAATTATACGAATCCCTTTTGCAGGGCGTGGACGGACAGCGGCCCGATCCCTTCTACGTGCTGGCCGACTTCGATTCCTACGCCCATGCGCAGGAGCTGGTGGACGAAACCTTCCGCGACAGGGAAAAGTGGACCCGCATGGCGATCCTCAACGTCGCCCGTTCGGGCGTCTTTTCCAGCGATCGTACCATCAGGGAATATTCGTCTGAGATCTGGGGCATATCCCCGGTGCGCGTCGGCTGAGGCCGCACGCGCCGGAACCGGCTACCTCCGAAAAAGGCGCCACCCGATGATGAAACCGCTTCCCTGCGGATCGGCAGCCCCGTCCATCGCTTGGAAGCGCCGCTCCGGGAGGAAACCCAGCTCGTTCGCCGCGATTTCGAGATGCCGCGCGGCTATCCCGCCGTCCACCGCCTGGATCCCGTAACCGGCGAGCCTCTCGTGGCGGCTTTCGCGCGCGAGATACAGATCTATCAGGATCGCGCCGCCCTCGTCACGCGCCAGGACCAAGCGCCACGGCTGCCTGTTGGAGGCTGAAGGCGCTCGCCGCACCGCTTCAATCATCCGCGCGATGGCCGGTTCTTGGAGCAAGCCGGCGGCAACCGCGTCACCATCCCGGGCCCGCGCGATTTCCCGGACGGGAAGGCGATCGGCGCTTCTGGCGGCTTTCCGGATGAAACGGTCAAGGAGTCCCCGCGTCGGTTCGGGCGTCCCGATCGCGATCAGCGCGCGCAGGGCTTCCCCGTCCCCGACTCCGGCGGCAACCGCAGCCTTACCCTTGTCAAAGGTTCCGCCCAGCCAGCATGTACCCAGGGCGAACCTCGTCGCCTCCAGCACCAAGCCCTCAACCACATAGCCAAGGTCGAAGAGGAGCCGGTCGTTTTCACTTCCGCGCACCATCGCCGCAAGGTAAGCGGCCGGATTCTTCACGATGCCGTAGGTTCCGATGCGCGCGCCCTTGGACTCTCCGGCGGCAGCCTTAGCGTCGTCGGGCACCGCCAAGCCGGCCGCGTCAAGCAGGACAGTCCGGGGACAGGTTCCGAAGGGACCATTCTGCGTCAGGCTGTCCAGGAGGCGAAATCGCAACTTCGCATCCAGAGCCAAGCCCGTGAAAGTGCGGACGGAAACGCGGGTCTCGATAGCGTGTAGTAAATCCATGCGTGTCTCCGGAAGTGAATGCTGTGCGCTTCCCGCGGACGGTCGACGGTCGACGGTCGAGCCTATGCGATTGAAGCCCCGGGTCTATAGAACACCCCTTCACCGGCCATATGCAGCCTGAGAGTCCATGCCTCATCGACTGCGTAAGCGCGTTCGGCTTCCGCGGCGATCATGACGACCGATCCGATCGAATGGACTTCGATGACCCGGCATTCCAGCCAGCCCGCGACTCCCTCCGGCACAAGGGCATCCTCCCCGGCTGCGGCAAAGGCGGCGATACCCGATTCCGCATACTTGTCGGTAGTTTTCCCCGAGACTGCCCCGGTCGACAGGACCAGCTCCTTCTGCTTCCAGGTAGGCAGGGCGAGTACGAACGAGCCCTTCGCCCGGACGTTCCGGACGGTCTGGTGACCCGGGTCCATGACGACCAGCACGCGCGAAGCCGGCTCGTAATCGAGCGGGCATGTCCACGCCACCGGCGCCAGGTCATAGCGCCCGTCCGTTCCCCGCGTGCACACCAGGACTATCCCTCCGGTATTCAGAAGCGAGTAAGCCTCCTTCAACGAAACGGGAAGGTAGCCCGAGTCAGCGGGACAGCCCGGAACCGAGGCAGGATCGAATGAATTACTCATGCCGCCAGTCTAGCCCACAATCGCTCTTGACGCATGCCCGCCGCGGAGCTTACGATGGGACCTTCGAACGCCGCAAAGCGGCGCCTGCAAGGAGCGTATCCGTGATCAGCTTCAAGGACCTGAATATCCGATCTTCGGGAGATTTCTCCGCTGACAGGATACCTATGCCCGCAGACGCCGATGGAGATATTGGAGTTATTCAGCGCTAAGCGCACAACTCCGACTCCCACGCCGCGGGCCACAGCCCGCGGCCTTTTTTTTGCCCGCGCGCTGCGTCTACCGGCCGGCGTCGCCACCGCCCGCCCCCGTCGTCACGGGAAGCGCACGGCGCACGATGCTCGCTGCGGGCGGGGGAATCCGCGGACGAGCGAGCCGCAGTCCGCCGATTGGAATTGGATCGGCGGACATCACAATCAGATACTCCGATCCTCTTGGAGGTATCGGACGAGGACCCGAGCTCGGTAGTGGATTCCCCCGCCTGAGCAAGGGTGCGCCGCGCGCTTCCCGTCGCCATCGTCGGGGCGCGGTAGATAGGAGTTGAACATGCTGATTGAAACCAAAGATATACGGAAGGACTACGGCGGCAACGTCGTATTGGACGGCGCGGAACTGCGCATCGTCGAGGGAGAGAAGGTCGGCCTCGTCGGGAGGAACGGAGCGGGCAAAAGCACGCTCCTGAATATAATCTGCGGTCTGGACGACGACTATTCGGGAACCTGCCGCAAGGCCTCAGACAGACGCATCGTCCTCGTAGGCCAATATTTTCCCGACTTCAAGGGGAGCGCCTCGGAGTTCGTCGCCTCCGAAGCGCTCGCGTTGCGGCAGCGGCTTCGCGGCCTGGAAGAACGTATGACGGAGCCGCTCGCCCTCGACCGCGTCCTGGCCGAATACGCAAAGCTGCGGGAGAGATACGATCTCATCGACGGCGACGGCGCCGAGGAGCGGGCGGTGAGGTTCCTGGAATCTGTCGGACTCGCGGGCATAGCCGACCGGCCCTGCTCCGTGCTGTCGGGCGGGGAAAAGAACGTACTCGCCCTCGCGAACGCGATGAACGGAAAACCCGACCTGTTGGTGCTGGACGAGCCGGGGAACCATCTGGATGTCTGGGGCCTCGCCTGGCTTGAGTCCTTCCTCGCCGGCATACCCCAGGCGGTCCTCATCGTTTCCCACAACCGTTACCTGCTGGATCGGGTAGCGACGCGTATCGTTGAGCTGGAGAACGGTAAAACAGCCTCCTACGCGGGAGGCTGGTCAGCGTTCCGCATGGAAAAGCTCAGGAAGGGCGCAGCCCAAGGCCTGGACTGGAAAGCCGACCAGAGGAAGCTCGAAAAGCTGGAGGAGATGGTCAGGCGCTTCGCGGAAATCGCCCGCGCGCATCCGGATCCCGCCTGGGGCAAACGCGTGCGCGCAAGCCGGTCAAGGCTGGAACGCGCCAAGGCCGAGGCGATCGAACGTCCCGACGGCGACGGAAAGGCACTTGAAGTGGATTTCCGCGCCGATCCGTCAAAGGCCGACATCGCGATCGACGTCGACGGCTACACCAAAGGATTCCCCGGTCGTCCCGAGTTGTTTCGCGACGCCAAACTCTTGATCCGTTCGGGAGAGAGGGTCGCCCTTGTCGGACCGAACGGCTCGGGAAAGACGACCTTCCTCACGGACCTGGTCGCGAAAGGAAACTGGGACAACGCCGAACTCCGCATCGGTCCGAGCTTCACCCTGGGCTGGTGCGGCCAACAGCAGGAAGTCTTCGGTCCGGAGAATACGGTGCGGGACGAATTCCTACGCCTCGGAGCGTTTTCGGAGGACGAGATTTTCGGAGTCCTCAGGCGCTTCCTCTTCGCGAGGGCTGACCTGGACAAGAAAATCTCCTCGCTTTCCGGCGGCGAAAGGAACCGCCTCCAGCTCGCGCGCGTGGTCATGCTGAAGGCCGACCTCCTGATCCTGGACGAGCCGACGAACCACCTGGACATTCCGGCGAGGGAAGCCGTCGAGGAGGCCCTGGCCGAATTCAAGGGAACCCTGCTCGTGGTCTCCCATGACCGCTATTTCCTGGACAAGGTCGTCGGCCGGGTGGCCGAACTGGACGGCGAGGGCGGCTTCACGACCTGGGACGGCAATTTCAGCGAATTCTGGTACCGCGCGTACGGGAGCGCGGGGGCTCGCCTTTCCCGGCCTAGCGCGGACGAAGGTACCGGATCGGGCCTGGAAACCCGCGGCAAGAACCTTGAACGCAACAAAAGGGACGAGAAAAACCGCAAGCCCGATCCGCGGAGAAAAGCGAACGCGGCGACGGAGGCGCGCCTTATCATGATGGAAGCGGAAAGGACCGATCTGGAAAGCGCCTCGGCGCGCGCCGTCGGTTCAGGCGACTACAAGGAAGGGCGGCGGCTCGGCAACGCGCTCGCCGAGCTTTCCCGCCGCATCGAAAAACTGTACGAGGAATGGAAGGACTAGGAGTCTGTCGGACTTAGGATTTTTGCTGGGCGAAGGTGAGCCGCGAGTGGAAAAAGGGCGAGGATTGAGGGCCATACTTCCTGTATGGCCCGATTGACGAGCCATTTTTACGCCGCGGATCGCCGAGTCCAACAAAAAAGCGCAAAAAAGGCACTAATTTACCATTCACAACACTATCGCGATCATAAGTCCGACAGGCTCCTAGGCGGTTTTTCAGCGGGCAAGGCGCCTGTGCAGTTCCCGGGCAAGAACGCGGGCTTCCTCGGTCGTCCTCGTGGAGGTCTGGATGAACAAGCCGTCGCGTCCGAAGAATTCCAGAAGCTTGGCGGAATAGTCCGCCAGGTCGATATCCGCGTCCGAGCCGTGGTCCCAGTAGTAGTGGCGCAGATAGAGGGCCGTCTTTCCGGCGGCGGCAGCCCGGACGGCATCCCAGTTGGGATTCTGCGGAATGGTGAAATCCAGTCCCGCGAGGCCCTCGATTTCCATCATGGCGGCCACCACGTTCTGCACGTCGCCGCAGGAGTGGACGACCACGCCCCCGAAGGCCCGCGATATTTCGTTGTTGTATTTTACTCCGAATTCCCGGTAGAGATTGGGCGAAAGCAGGGCGGCGGTATCGTCCGATATCCGGACTCCGGCCTCCCGCGGGACGTACCACATCTCGTGAGATACCGAATGCAGATTGTCGATCCGGCGGAACTGTTCCCGCACATAGGCGATGGTCGCCTTCGTGATCTTGTCCATCAGGACATGCACCTCATCAGGATACACCAGCAGGGCTTCGATGAAGTTGGTGTATTCCCAGATAAGGGAGGCGGTGACCAGGGGGGAAGGAACATTTATCATCCTGAGCGGCATTGCGGATAATGCCCGCATCGAAGCGACGCGTTCCCAAGCGCGCATATAGACCGGATTGGTCACGGGATCGGGCAAGGCCAATTCATGTACGGCATCCAGATTGGCTTCGCTGATGCGCGCCTTTATCCAGGGATCGGCCTCGTCGTTGGGCGTCTGCGCGCAGCCGAACGCCGCGGCGACGATGCCGATTCCCAAGTTCGGCTTGATGTTCGGCATACCGTAGTCGTCCACGCCCTCGCGGCTTTTATGGAAGGCGACGTTCCAGTTCAGCTCTTCCCGGTCGTCCTTGAAGTAGCGATCCAAGGCTCCGTGGAATCCGCCGACTTCGATCAGGAAAGGAACCTCGGGGACGATCTCTAGCCGCCTGTTCTTTTCGATCCGGACTTTCTTCTCATCATCGGACAGCATACCGCGAATCTCCTATTTGCTGATTCCCATCAATAGATCGGGTAGCCATGTAACAAGTGACGGCACCAAAGTGATTCCGAAAAGGACGGCGAACAACGGAATATAGAAAGGCGCGATCGCTTTCACGATCCGATCGAATTTCAAACCCGACACATGCTGCATCACGAAGAGGACGATTCCGAACGGCGGGGTAAGCAGGCCGATCATGAGGTTAAGGACCATCACGACCCCGAAGTGGACCGGATCTATTCCCACCCTCGTGATCACCGGCATGAGGATCGGCGTCAATATGAGGATGGCCACGGTGGAGTCCAGGAAGCATCCGACGATCAAAAGAAACGCGTTGAGTATGAGCAGGATGAGCATGGGATTCTTGGTGATGGAAACCATCCATTCGCCGACATAGATCGTAAAACCGGACTTCATCAGTATCCAGCCGTAAAAGGCGGAAGCGGCGACGACGATGCCGATTCCGGCCGTTTCCCGCGCCGTCTCGACCAGAACCCGGGCGATATCCTTGAAACCCAATTCCCGGTACACGAATACGCCCAGGATCAGGGCATAAACGACCGCGACGCTGGCCGCTTCGGTCGGGGTGAATTTTCCGGTCCAGATTCCGCCGAGAAGGATGACCGGCGTAAGAAGGGGAAGTATGGCTTCCACGAAATTAACAGCGGCTATTTTCAAGGTGGGAACGGGCTGACGGGGATAGTTCCTTTTAATCGCAAAAATAGTAACCATGATCATCATGGTCGCGACCATCAGGAAGGCCGGAACGACGCCGCCCAGGAAAAGCCTTCCGACGGACGCGCCCGAAGCGAAAGCGAATACGACCATCGGGATGCTCGGGGGGAATATCGGCCCTATAGTGGAAGACGCGGCGGTTACCGCGACCGAAAATTCGTCGTCGTATCCGGCTTCCTTCATCGCCTTCAATTCTATCTGGCCGAGCCCCGCCGCGTCGGCCACCGCGGCTCCGGACATTCCCGCGAAAATCAGGCTGGCGATGATATTCGCATGCCCCAATCCGCCCGGCATGAACCCGACGAGTGTATTTGCGAAACCGAAAAGTTTCCTGGTGATGCCGGCCGTATTCATGAGCTTCGCGGCGAGAATGAACAGGGGAATCGCGACCAACAGGAAATTCTGCAGACCGAACAAGGTTTTCTGGGAAAGGATGGTTGCGATTATTGTTCCCGAGGATCCGAACATGCTGGCATACAGGGCCGTTATTCCCAATCCGAATCCGACCGGCACGCCCACCAGGAGCACGGCAAGCAGCCCCAGGGTCAAAATATAGATCATCGCGGAACCCCTTCGGCATGCATCACAGGAATTTTGCCGCGGATATCCTGGACGAGGTTGAACACGAGATAGACGCTCATCATGAAACCGGAGAAAAGCAATACGGCATACATGTAACCGATCTTCACCCATTCTACGGTAGGCAGGCTGGTCGTCCAGTTGGTGCGGGCATTCTGAAAAGCGCCCCAGGTGAAAATGGCCAGGAAAGGTAGCACGAGGAGGCGTCCGAAGATGTGCATGATCCTCCGAAGTATCGGCGGAGCCATGTCGAGCCCCATGGTAATCGTGATATGCGCCTCGTCCTTGGTGATGGATATCGCGCCTATGAATACGACGAACGCGAAACTGTATTGAATGAGCTCTTCTGTCCAAGAGGCGGAAATCCGCAGCACGGATCGAAACAGTATCTGCCCGACTGTCATGAGGAGCATGAGCGACACCATTACGGCGTTCACCGCCTCCAATGCTTTTTTCACGGAAGCTCCTTGGTCGAGGAACGCCGTTCCGAATGGCGCGGCGTTCCCCTGGATTCGATATTAGCGGATGCTCCGAACCTTGTTGAAGTATGCGGTATCCCATTCGGCGGCCGCGAACTCCTGCACCGCGGGCGCTACGGCTTTCTGGAATTCTCCGAGATCCACTTCGATCAGGACCATACCCTTGGCGACGAGTTCCTTGACATATTCGGCATCGCCGTTCTTGGTGAGATCGTTGGCGAACGCGATGCCCTCTTCCATGGCCTTGGTCAGGAGGGTCTGGTCTTCGGCGGAAAGCCCGTTGAACCATTTCAGTGAAGTCTGGATCCGGGCTGCGGAATACACGTGCTTGGTCGCGATGAGGTACTTCTGCGCTTCGTAGAATTTGTAGTTGAGAATGGTCTCCGGCGGATTCTCCTGCGCTTCCACCGCGCCTGTCTTGAGCGCCATGTACACCTCTCCGAACGCGACGGTCACGGGAAGGGCTCCGATGGATTCCCAGGCCTTGACCCAGGCTTTAACCGGAGGCAGCCGGATCTTCAGGCCTTTCACATCGGCGACGGACCTGATTTCCCGGCTGGAAGTCATGTAGCGCGCCCCCCGGAGGATGACGCCCATGGTCCTCACGCCTTTTTCGCTTTCGATCATATCGGAAAGTTCCTTGCCGGGGCCTGCCCAGTATTTCCAGAACTGGTCGACGCTGGTGAACATGTAGGGCACTTCGGCTACCGCGTATTTCGGGAAGAAGGTCGCGATGTCGTTGGTGCCGACCGCTCCGAATTCGACCGACCCGGTGGAGAGCATCTCGAAAGTCTGCCGCTCGTCGCCCATCGCGCTCGCGGCATGGATCAGCACGTCGATCCGTCCGCCCGACTTCTGGGCGACCAGCTCCTTGAATTTTTGGAGACCCTTGTCCTGGGGCGAATCGGGCGGGAACGTGGACGCCACGTTGACGATCATTTTCTTGGCCGGAGCGGCTGCCGGGGATTTCTCCTTTGACCCCTCCGCGAACAGGGAAACGGAGGACGCAAGGAGCGCGAGAATCACGAGCGCGGTCGGGAATAGCGAATGAAACCTTTTCATGTCAAACCTCCATTGATTTGTGCAAGATCGATCCAGAACCGGTTGCTATAGTTCTCTGCGCCCTTTCGGTCCGCAGTCTTGCCCGGAATCATAGCGCTTCCAAATCGAGCAGGACCTTGAGTATCGTTTCCTTATTTCCATCAATTAGTTCGAAGGCCTTCCGAGCTTCGCCGATGGGAAATTTCCGGCTCAAAAGTGAGGACGGATTCAGCTTTCCCGACGCCATCCATTCGATCACCTGCGGGAATTTATTGTTGTTGAGGCGGGAACCCGCGATCGTCAATTCCTTCCGCGTGATTTCATACTGCGCTATCTCGCTGATGGATGTACTGAAGCCGAGGATGCCGATCCGTCCGCCGGGGCTGGCCATACCCGCAAGGCCCGCCATGAGTCCCGGAACGCCGGCTGCGTCGATTATAGCCGACGGTCCGTCGCCGTCGCTGAATTCAGCGGCCCTGGCCCCGATATTTTCCTTGGCGGTATTGATCACCATGTCCGCGCCCATACCCGAGGCATGAACAAGCCTTGAGCCCACCATGTCGCATACGGCGACCTTCGCCCCGAGCATCTTGGCCACCTGCAGTATCGTCAAACCGATCGGGCCCGCACCGATCAAGAGCAATCGATCGCTTCTATCCAGCGCGATGCGGGAGGTAACATTGGCCGCGATGGAAAAGGGTTCGATAAAAACAGCATCATCCCAGGAAAGGGAATCAGGAATCCGGAAAAGGTTCGATTCATCGACCGCGATGTACTGAGCGAATCCGCCGTCACGATGCACCCCGATCACCTGGAGGGAGGTGCAGACGTTCGTCCGTCCGATTCTGCAGGGGTAACAATTTCCGCAACTGACGACCGGATTGGCTACGACACGATCGCCTGGCTTGAATTTTTTGGAGCCTTCCCCGTTTTCGACCACTTCGCCGACAAACTCGTGCCCGGGGATTCGGGGATAGCTCGCGAAGGGATTCTTCCCATGATAGATCAGCATATCCGAACCGCAGATCCCGCCGCGCACCACGCGGATGACCACTTGGCTCCTCCCTGCGCGCGCTTTTTCCAGATCCACCAGATTCAGTTCGCCTGGATTGCTTATCTGCAATGCCGTCAAATCAGCCCCCCCACTCAACAGAGAAAGTCCCTTCGGCTTGAGTCACTCGGTACAATTATCTGAATTATTCAATAGTTGTAGTACAACAATTTATCTTCTTGCAGAATAAATCCGGTATTCCCCGTTGTCAAGGATTATTCTTATAGATATATCCACTTTTAATGGAAATACCGTGTCTGTTGGTCATACTTGTATTTCAACTTAGATGTTTGACACTATATCTGCATATTCCCATTTTCGCCCATCCCAGATATAAGTAAGGACGGCCATGCCAAGCATCAGCGACCAGATCTACAACGATATCGAGACCCGCATCATTTCAGGCGATCTTAAGCCTGGAGATAAGTTGCCGACCGAAAACGAGTTGTGCAATCTATGGAATACGAGCCGTATTTCCGTACGGCAGGCACTCGAGCGTTTCGTCGCGATCGGCATCCTGGCCAAAGTTCGGGGCGGCGGCTCCTACGTCCGGAAACCCGATCCGGCGCTATTCCTCTCCCCGCTGCTGCCTTTCGTCATTTTCAGGGAAGAATCGTTGCTCAACATCCTGGAATTCCGCGTCAATATCGAAGTCGGCAACGTCAGGCTGTGTACGGAAAAGTGCGATGAAGCGAACATGGCGAAGCTTCGCGATTGCATCGCACGCATGGAAGCCAACCAAGCAGGACAAAACGAGCGCATCAATATGGAATACGTTGAAGCGGATCTTGATTTCCACATGGAAATCGCACGGGGAAGCAAGAACCCCATAAACGTAAAAATCAACGAGATGCTCCGTCATGTCATGCGAAAACATCAGATGAGCCTGAATGCCCTCTTGGGAACCTCGACGAGCATCAAGGAACACCGGAACATCTTCATTGCGATCGAGGGTAGGGATCCCGAACTCGCGGCCCATTTCATGGCCAAGCATATCAATAGGACCATCAACCAAATCCGAGGCCTCGCCCAGACGGACTCCGGCGAGCAGGTTGAAACCGGAAAGAGGTAGCTATCCCGATTCATCGGATTTAGTCCGGGAACTTGATCAAGACCTTGAGTTTCTCCGCGCCGTTGATTTTGAATTCTTTGAAAGCGCGTCCGACATCCTTGAATGAATATACGCCGCTGACGATGGATTCAAGATCAATCTTTCCATCTTTGAATATGTCGATAGCCTCCAGGAAATCCTCCTTGAGCGCGTTCCGTGAGCCGAATACATCGAGTTCCTTGGTCTGCAAGACGGAATAGCGGAAATCCAGACTTTGTTTCCCGATTCCGACGATGACGACACGTCCCCGATGCGCGGCGGCATTGATGCAATTCATATAGGTCGAAGGAATCCCCACCGCCTCGATGCATACGTCAAATCCGTCTCCGCCGGTTATTTCCGATACCTGCTCCGAAAACGAATCGGCGTCCTTGTTGAGTATCGTCCCATCAAGTCCGAAGGGCTTCACCATATCGAGCTTCGTTTGCGCCACATCGCAAATATGGACTTTCGCGCCCGCGAGCTTTGCGGAAATCGCGGCAAAAAGTCCGATGGTGCCCGCACCTACCACGAGCACGCGCTCCCCGGGTCTCACCTTCGCCCGCTTGACGGCATGGTGTCCGATACAGAACGGTTCGACGAGCGCCGCCGACTTTGGGGGCAGCCCCTTTACATCATATATCCGTCCGATCGGCATCGTCAGGAATTCCTGGAATGCGCCATCGCGCTGCGCGCCCATGGTTTGATTGCCCGTGCAGCAATTTACATATCCGCGCCTGCAGGAATAGCAGGTCCCGCAATTGAAATACGGATTGCATGTTACGATCATCCCTTCTTTCAGGCCGCTATCGTTCGCGCCGATTTTGATGATCCGGGCTGAGAATTCATGCCCGGGGATTCTCGGATAGTCAGTGTAAAGGTTCGACCCCTTATAGGTTCCCAGATCTGAACCGCAGATCCCGCCGTACAGGACTTTCAGGAGGGCTTCGCCTTCTTTCGCAATCGGACCGTCAATTCCTTTTATTTCTACATCTTCCGGCTTGTTAATATAGACCGCTTCCATAAATATGCCTCCGCGAATGCGATTTCCGATACATACCGATTCCTTTGTCAGTACACCAGGTCGACCAGGCCGGTCGTCAAAAACGGGATGTAGGTCAGCATGAGCAGAATGACAACCAGCAGGATGTAGAACGGAACCGCTTCCTTGATGAAGTCCTTCGTCGGGCATTTGGTGATGCCGCACGTCACGAACATCAAGGTTCCCATCGGAGGCGAAAGCGCGCCTATCGCGCCGTTGAAGATGAACATCATGGCGAAATGGATCTCGTTGATTCCGAACTTTGCCGCTATCGGCGCCAGGAGCGGAACCAGGATAATCATGGAGGCGTTCCCTTCAACGAACATGCCGACGATGATGAGAAAAATATTTACGATTAGGAGGAAGAGATATTTGTTGTGGATAGACAATAGAAGCCAGTCGGCGATCTGTTGGGGAATCCGCTCCTTGGTGAGCACCCAGGAGAAAACGGTCGCCGCGGAAATGATCAGAAGGATCGAAGACGTCGACGTGACGGTCTCGCATGCGGCCTTCTTGAAATTTTCCCAATTCAGTTCCTTGTAATATATTCCGAGCAGAATCGCCAGAACGACGGCCGCGGATCCGGCTTCGGTCGGGGTTACGATTCCCGCCCTGATCGCTCCGATGATTATCAAAGGAATGCATAGCGGCAGTATCGCGGGTTTCGTCGTCCTTAAAATTTCCCTTCCGGTCAGCCTTGTCGTGCGTATCGGTTTATAATCCCTGAGCCTTGAAAGAACGGCGACCAGGATCATCAGCGCGAGGCACAGGAACAGCCCTACGCCGATGCCCGATACGAACAGCCGGCCGATCGAGACATTGGCTATGCTTCCGTAGATGATCATCGCGATTCCGGGAGGGATAAGGGGCGTTATCATCGCCGAGGCGGCGGTGACGACCGACGAGAAAGCCTTCGAGAAGCCTTTCCGCTCCATCTGCGGAACGAGCATCTTGGCGTCCATGGCAGCATCCGCGAGATTCGATCCTGAAAGTCCGCCCATCAGGGTCGAAACGAGTACGTTCACCTGCGCAAGACCGCCTCTCATCCGTCCGGTGAGGGTACCCGCGAAATCATAGATCCTGCCGGAAACGCCCGAGTAGTTCATCAGCGCGCCGAGGAATACGAAAAACGGGATGGCCAGAAGGGAAATGCCTTCCGTACCGCTGATCGCCTTCTGAGCGAATATAACTGGGCTGACTCCATGGTTGAAGAAAAAATAAAGGAGCGAAGCACCCAGAATGGAGATGAATACGGGAACTTTCAGGAACATGAGAACCAACAGGACGATGAAAATTATAAGAATCAAGGATGCGCTCATTATATTTCGGTCTCCTTGGTCACATCCATGCCCTGCATTTTTTTGATGACGACAAAGAGGTAATTGGCGATCATTAGTCCGCAGCAGACGGGTACGATCACATAAATGTACTTGTACGGTATCTGGAGATAGCTGGACACCCTCTCGCTTCTGATGAAGAGATTCACATAGCCGATGCTTTGGTACAAAAGATAGGAGAGGGTCCCGATGACGACAACGGCGATCAGGGGATCGATGACTTTCTGAATCTTCTTCGGCAACGCGTCAACGAGGATTTCTATCGAGACGTGGGCTCCGACCCTGAATCCGTATCCCGCGCCCAGAAATACGACCCAGACTTCGAGCATCGATTGGATTTCTTCCATCCAAGTGAAGGGGCTGTCCAGCAGATACCTGCAAAGCGCCCCTCCCAGCGTCAGAAAAACCAGGAGAACAAGACCGATTCCCGCGCCGATGATATCGATATTGCCGAGATAATACAGAAATGGCCTATTGCTTTTCACTGCTGCCTCCAGCCTGGATTCCTGATTCCGTCAGCCTGGATTCCTGATACCGCCAGCTCATCCGGAGTCACGGGAGTTGTCTAGAATTGAGTCTTGCTAACCGTCCTGACCGCGGACGTCTCCCGGGAGACGTCCGTCTTCGATTCCGTCCGCAAGAATCGGAAATATCCCCGATTACTTTGCGCCCATCGCGGTGCGGACTGTTTCGTACAGCTTGGGCGACCAGCCGAGCTTGGTTCCGTTGGCATAAAAAGTTTTAGCGGCCACCTGAAATTTCTGGCGGTTCGCATCGGAGAGTTTCGTTATGGTGACTCCTTCGGCGACGAACTTGTCCAGGTATCCCTGTTCGGCATTCTCCAGTACTTTGTTGTTGTAGAATCCGGCTTCCTTTCCCGTTTCGATCAGCAGCTTCTGCTGCGCGGGAGTCAGGCTGTTGAAGAACGTCGTTCCGCATATCCATGTGGTGAAGTTCTTTACGTGCCCGTCGAGGAGAATGTACTTCGCCACTTCCTGGAATTTCCTTCCGTATAGTGTGGCCAAGGGGTTCTCAACTCCGCTGATCGTTCCGGTGGTCAGCGCCTCGTACGTCTCTCCCAAAGGAAGGCCGACAGCGGTCGCGCCGAGGGCATTGAAACCATCCGTCTGGATTTTGTTGGTCGGAACGCGGACTTTCAAACCTTTGAGATCGTCCGGTCCCTGTACCAGTTTGGTGGTCTGGGTGTGCCGATCGCCGTATTTCCAGTTGGATGAAAGGATCTTCAACCCTTTCTTTTCGAGCAAACCGCACTGGTTCTTGTACCAGTCGCTTTCGGTAAGTTTCCATACCTGTTCCCAGGTATCGAAAAGGAAGGGACCGAAAACTATTCCGAAATCCTTCACGCCGTAGTCGGCATAGAAAGCGCCGTCAGCGAGTGTTATGACCGGCTCGCCAAGGAGCATCGAATCGATCAACGAGTTTTTGCTTCCCAGCTGGCTGTCCGGGTACAGCACTATCTCCATGCTTCCGTCGCCTTTCTCCTTGACGAGCTGCTGCCACTTTACGAGTCCCTGTCCGACTGGTTCGGTCATGCTGTTCTCGAAACCGATTTGAACCTTTACGGCAGGACCTGCCGCAAATGCCATGCCGCATGCGAAGAACGCGAGCGCTACCGAAAATGCGAGCGACCTCTTCATTGTGACTCTCCTTCATCTGGCAAAACATATACTCATGAATCCTCAAGGATCCATCGGAACAGAATACAGCAACCGGCCCAGCGCACTGAAACTTGGGATCGATCGTCATGTAAATGCATAGGGTTTACTTGTTACATAACTGTTGTATACAACATATTGTAAATGCGAAATTTCCAGCTGTCAACAAAAAGTTGACATACATCTTCAAAATGCCGAATTAGACACTGCCGGATCAGACAACCCCTGTCCGGTCTTGTCTTTCAGCGTTAAGGCGAATATGGAAAGTCGCTTCGAGGTCGAGACCTATATATTATTATATACATATTCCAAGGCCGCTTTCCGGGAATTTTCCAGGTGCTCGACCATCGCTTCAGCGGCATTCTCAAAATTGTCCGCAAGTATGAAATCCAGTATTTTAAGGTGCTCCTTGTACGTATCCTCAAGTCGCCTCGTTTGCTTACCTGCCAGGATACGGATACGGACATTCTGATCATATACAAGGCCGAGCAATTGGATCAGGTATTTGTTTTTAGTGTTGGAAATCAGCAAGCGATGGAAACTATCATCGAACTGGATCAGCTTGATGAAGTCCTTTTCGTTGATTATCTCATCGTATTGGCTGCGATACTCCCTCAGTTGTCTTTTATCCGAATTGCTGCCCTGCGTCCTGATGATGAAGGGCTCGATCAGTTTTCTGGTCTGATAAATATCGTTGATATCGCTCAACGATATGGTGCAGACGAGAATTCCCTTCTTCGGGATTATCTGAACGAGGTTTTCGTTTTCCAGTTTTGTCATGGCCTCCCGGATAGGCGTCCGGCTCGCCCCGATCTCCCCTAAAAGGCCGTTTTCGTTGATGAAACTCCCCGGAGGGAATTCGCAACTGAGAATTTTCTGCTTGATTATCGTGTAGGCGCGTTCTCTCAAGTTGCCGTTCTTCATACGACCCCCCGCAGTGTACCATACATGTTGTATACAGATTTTACGGAAAAAGATACACCCAATCTGTCTTTTTTTATCCATTTCAGCGAGGCACATTGGTAGAAATCAAAAGCGTGCCGGGGGGGGGGACGGGCCCTCCAGTGGAAGGGTATGAGTCTCGTACCTTGGAATGCGGCTGGTACGATGGTGTAGGGGGAAGGCCTTCCCCCTACACCGGCGATGTAGGGTATAATTCACCGCTAAGACCAACAGGCGGGATGACCAAAATGAACAAACAGCGTTTAGCGGCGAAGATCTGGGAATCGGCCAACCAGATGCGGTCCAAGATCGAGGCCAACGAGTACAAGGACTACATACTCGGCTTCATCTTCTACAAGTACCTTTCCGACAACGAGCTGCGCTTCGCGAATAGGGAAGGCATGTCCGAAGCGGACATCGCGGCCCTATCCGAGGAGGACGGCCAGACCTCGAAATACATTAAGTGCAATCTCGGCTACTTCATCGCGTATAAAGACCTCTTCACCACCTGGATCGCCAAGGGGAACGACTTCGACGTCTCCGATGTCCGGGACGCCCTTTCGGCCTTCAATCGCCACATCAATCCCGCGCACAAGAAAATATTCTCCGGCATCTTCGACACCCTGCAGACGGGCCTCAGCAAGCTGGGCGACTCGGCCGCCTCCCAGACCAAGGCGATCAGCGCCCTCCTGCACCTGATCAGGGACATCCCCATGGACGGCAAGCAGGACTACGACGTCCTGGGCTTCATCTACGAGTACCTGATCGGCATGTTCGCGGCCAACGCCGGCAAGAAGGCCGGGGAGTTCTACACGCCCCACGAGGTGTCCCTCCTCATGTCCCGGATCGTCGCCCACCACCTGCGCAGCAAGAAGGAGATCACGATCTACGACCCCACCAGCGGCTCGGGCTCCCTGCTCATCAACATCGGCCGCAGCGTGGCCAGGCGCATGAAGGACGAGCGGAACATCAAGTACTACGCCCAGGAGCTCAAGCAGAACACTTACAACCTCACCCGCATGAACCTGGTGATGCGGGGCATCCTCGTGGACAACATCGTGACCAGGAACGGGGACACCCTGGAGACCGACTGGCCGTACTTCGACGAGAACGATCCGGTCAACAGCTACAGCCCCCTCTACGTGGACGCGGTGGTCTCCAATCCTCCCTATTCGCAGAAATGGGATTCCGAGAACAAGGAGACCGATCCCCGCTACGCGCGCTTCGGCCTGGCGCCCAAGTCCAAGGCCGACTACGCCTTCCTCCTCCACGAACTCTTCCACCTGAAGCCCGAGGGGATCATGGCCATCGTCCTGCCCCACGGCGTCCTCTTCCGCGGCGGCGAGGAGGGGACGATACGCAGGAAGCTCGTGGAAGGCAACCACATCGACGCGGTCATCGGGCTCCCGGCCAACATCTTCTTCGGTACCGGCATCCCGACCATCGTGATGGTCCTGAAGCAGAAGCGGGTGAATACCGACCTCCTCGTCGTCGACGCGTCCAAGGGTTTCGAGAAGGTCGGCAAGAGCAACAAGCTGCGCGCCTCGGACGTAAAGCGTATCGCCGATGCATATATAGAGCGAAGAGAACTGCCAAAGTATGCGGCGGTCGTGAGCCGGGAGAAAATCCGGGAGAACGGCTACAACCTCAACATCCCCCGCTACGTCGACTCGTCGGAGGGCGACGAGAGCTGGGATATCTACGCCTCCATGTTCGGCGGAATTCCGAACAAGGAGATCGATGGACTGGAAGCCTACTGGGCGGCCTTTCCCGGCTTGCGGTCGGCCCTCTTTTCCAGGAAGGGCGGCCCCTACTCCGGTCTTAAGGTGAAGGACATCAAGAAGGCCGTCACGGAGCACGAAGACATCCGCGCTTTCGTCGCCGGCTTCGTCGCCGCCTTTTCAAGCTTCGACCGCTCGCTGAAGAAGGACCTGATCGGCCGCATGCTGGAGCTGGACATCGCCACGGAAGAGGCGGCCTTGAGCGAAGGCATCTTCAAGCGGCTTGCGGGCCTTCCCCTCATCGACAAGTACGAAGCCTACCAGATCCTGGACGACGAGTGGACAAAGATCGCGGTGGACCTGGAGATCATCCAGAGCGAGGGCTTCGGGACGACGAAGAAGGTCGACCCCAACCTGGTGACCAAGAAGAAGGACGGCAAGGACGTGGAGGTGCAGGAGGGCTGGGTAGGCCGCATCCTCCCCTTCCCCTTGGTGCAGGAAAGGCTCCTCAAGGCCGACTATCAAAAGCTCAAGGACGCCGAAGAGCGGCTGGCGGAAATAGAAGGGGAGCTGGCCGAACTCCTGGAAGCCTTCTCGGACGAGGATAAGGAGAGCAACGCCTTCATCGAGGACAAGGACGGCTTCGTCCCCGCGGAGATCGCCAAGGAAGCCAAGCAGATCAGGGCAGACGCCAAGGGCGTGGTCATTGACGAAGAATCCTACGAGGAGCGTATCCTCAAGGTAGATGATCTCCTGTCTGAAGAGAAAGCCCTGAAGAAAGACGTGAAGGCCCAGGAGGTTAGCCTCCACCTCAAGACCAAGGCGACAATCGAATCCTTGACCGACGAAGCGGCGACCAAGCTCCTTGAGGAGAAGTGGATTTCGCCCCTAACGGCTTCCCTCCACAGGCTCCTGGAAGAAGTCATCGCGAGCCTCTCGGCGAAGGTATTGGCTTTGGCGAAGAAGTACGAGGCCACCTTCAAGGACATCGTGGACGAGATGCGCACAACCGAGACGGAACTTTCCGGCCTCATCGACGAACTCACCGGAAGCGACTACGACCTCAAGGGCCTCGCCGAATTCCAGCAGCTTCTGAAGGGTAAGTGAGATGGCGAAGAAAAAGGTGCCGGAGCTGCGGTTTAAGGGGTTTGAGGGGGAGTGGGAGGAGAGCATAATAAAAGATAAATTTAAGGTTACTCGCGGTTATGTTCTCGCAGTAGCTAAAACAAGCGATGTAAGAAGTGACAAGCAACCATATCCGGTGTATTCATCGCAGACAAAAGAGAATGGCTTAATGGGATACTATAAAGACTTTCTCTATGATACAGCAATCACATGGACAACTGATGGTGCGAACGCAGGGACGGTTAAATTTCGCAAAGGTAAATTTTACTGCACCAATGTTTGCGGTGTTTTATTGTCCAATGAAGGATATGCAAATGAGATGGTTACTGAAGCTTTAAATAAAATAGCCTGGAAACATGTTTCAAGAGTGGGAAATCCGAAACTAATGAACAACATTATGAGCGAAATTAATATTTTGCTCCCTAGAAACCTTTCCGAGCATATAGAAATATCAAAACTTATGAAGAGCATCGACTCCCTCATCGCTCTCCACCAACGCAAGCATGATAAGCTACTCACGGTAAAAAAGGCCATGCTGGAAAAGATGTTCCCCAAAGAGGGAGCCGATGTTCCGGAGCTACGGTTCAAGGGGTTTACGGAGAAGTGGGAGAGATTAAAACTGGGAGAAACTGTAAGATTCTATAATGGACTAACTTATTCACCACTCGATGTTGCGCAAGAAGGCGGCACTCTAGTGCTCCGTTCATCAAATGTTAAAAACAGCGAGGTAGTAAGTGCAGACAATGTCTATGTAAAGACAGAAGCCGTTGATTCTATGAATGTAAGTATCGGAGATATTATTGTCGTAGTTCGGAACGGATCACGTTCATTAATTGGCAAGCATGCCCTAATTAAGCAAACCATGCCCTATACGGTCATTGGAGCATTTATGACTGGCATTCAATATAGACATGCGGATTTCTTTAACGCGCAACTGAATACTAAGCATTATGACAAGGAAATAGAAAAGAACATGGGTGCCACAATTAATCAAATAACGACTGGATCTTTCAAAGAAATGGAATTTCCCTTTCCGACAGATAATGAGCAAATCAAAATCGGAACATATTATAGAAACCTCGACTCCCTCATCACCCTCCATGCCCGGGAACTAGAAAAGCTGAAGAACATCAAGAAAGCCTGCCTGGAGAAAATGTTGGTATAAATAAAAGGAGCTGGCTTCATGACGCAGTCGCAGATCGTCCTGTATACCACCCCCGACGGCGATATAAAAGTCGATACCATTCTGCGGAATGAAACTATCTGGCTCACCCAGGGGGGATTGGCGGAATTGTTCGGCGTCAACGTGCCCGCCGTTTCCAAGCATCTGGCGAATATCAACGAAGAAGGCGAATTTAGCCGTGAGGCAACTGTTTCCTAAATGGAAACAGTTCAGGATGAGGGCGGCAGGCAGATGGGAGGAAGCGGAGCATGAATGAGCTGGATGATTTCTACTACTCCATCCGCACTATTTTAAATCAGGCTCGGCGTAAGGCTTACGGCGCCGTGAACTTCGCGATGGTGGAAGTCTATTTGCAGATAGGCAAGCGCATCGTGAAGAAAGGCTACACAGTGCGTAGCCTATTAGGCTGACACCAAGATGAAATACTCTACGCACTGCGTAGAGTATTGAGCTGTTCGTAATACAGCTTGATCGTACCAGAGGACAAGCTGAAGAACATCAAGAAAGCTTGCCTGGCAAAGATGTTTGTATAGAAGGAGGCGCCGACATGGTGTTGGAGAATAAGCTCGGTATTAGCGATCCCGTTGAGCTGGCGCGGGCGGAGGAGCGGATCAGCAAGGCTAAAGCTTATCGGCTCTTCATGGACGGTTTATTGGACGCGCTCCAGCCGGGGAGCTTCCAAGCCTTGTCGGAAATCCATCGCTACCTTTTCGAGGAAATCTACGACTTCGCCGGTGTCGTCAGGACCGTCAACATCGCCAAGGGCAATTTCAGGTTTGCCCCGGTCATGTACCTGGAAGCGGCCTTGCGGCATATCGAAACCATGCCTCAATCGACCTACGATCAAATCATCGAAAAATACGTTGAAATGAACATAGCCCATCCGTTCAGGGAAGGCAACGGCCGAAGCGCCCGTATATGGCTCGATCTGATGCTCCGGAAAGAACTCAAAAAAGTCGTCGATTGGAGCCGCGTGGACAAACCCGACTACCTCCTCGCCATGGAACGAAGCCCCGTCAAGGACGTGGAAATCAAAGTCCTCCTACAGGGCGCCCTAACCGATGACATCGACAACGCCGCGGTATATATGAAGGGCATCGACGCCAGTTATTTCTATGAAGGTTATACACTGTTTAAAACCGAGGACATGGGGAAAGATGGAAAAGCGTTCGAGTAAAGAACAGGAGCCGACTTCATGACGCAAGCAGCGATGGCGGACCTCTTCGGCGTACAGCGCCCGGCGATCACCAAGCACCTGCGGAATATCTTTGAGAGCGCAGAACTTGACGAAGCGGTGGTAAGTTCCATTTTGGAATATACCACTATGCACGGTGCGTTTAATGAGTAGACGAATAAACCAAGGCGTGATCTGTTTCCAAAAGGGAAATGGTTCAAGATAAGGATACGCAGCCTATGACCTTCACCAAGGAATCCGACTTCGAGAACGCCCTCATCGAGGCCCTCTCCCGCAAGGGCTGGGAAGAGAAGGTCATCGAATACCCCGGTGAACAAGACCTTCTGAAGAACTGGGCGGCCATACTCTTCGACAACAACCGCGGCATAGACCGGCTGGGCGACTACCCCCTCACAGATGGCGAGATGCAGCAGATCATGGAGCAGATCGCCGCGCTCCGCACGCCCCTCAAGCTGAACGGCTTCATCAACGGCAAGACCGTCTCCATCACCCGGGACAACCCGGAGGACCGCCTCCACCTCGGCAAGGAGGTGAGCCTCAAGATCTACGATCGGCGGGAGATAGCCGCGGGGCAGAGCCGCTACCAGATCGTCCGGCAACCGAAGTTCAAGAGCGCCTCCAAAATCTTGAGCGACCGACGGGGCGACCTCATTCTCCTCATCAACGGCATGCCCGTCATCCATATTGAGCTCAAGAAGAGCGGCGTTGCTGTGAGCCAGGCCTTCCACCAGATAGAGAAATATTCAGGCGAGGGCCTTTTTTCCGGCATCTTCTCCCTCATCCAGATCTTCGTGGCCATGGAGCCCGAAGAGACCCGGTACTTCGCGAACCCGGGACCCGACGGCGTCTTCAATCCGGACTACTACTTCCATTGGGCCGACTTCAACAACGAACCCATCGACCATTGGGAGAGGATCGCTTCTACCCTCCTCTCCATCCCCATGGCCCACCAGCTCATCGGCTTCTACACCGTGGCCGATGACTCCGACGGCATCCTCAAGGTCATGAGGAGCTACCAGTACTACGCCGCCAACGCCATCTCGGACCGGGTCTCCAAGATCGATTGGAGCGGCCACAAAGGCCGGGGCGGCTTCGTCTGGCACACCACCGGGTCCGGCAAGACGATGACCAGCTTCAAGTCGGCCCAGCTCATCGCCAATTCCAGGGATGCCGACAAGGTCGTCTTCCTCGTGGACCGGATCGAGCTGGGTACCCAATCCCTGCACGAATACCGGAGCTTCGCCGAAGAGAGCGAGGAAGTCCAGGCCACCGAGAACACGTCCGTCCTGATCGCCAAGCTGAAGAGCGCCAAACCGCAGGACACCCTGATCGTCACCTCCATCCAGAAGATGAGCAACATCCAGGACGAGGATGGCGGCATCAACGAGCGCGACCTCCAGCTGATGCAGGGAAAGCGGATCGTCATCATCGTGGACGAAGCGCACCGCTCCACCTTCGGGGACATGCTGGCGACGATCAAGACCACCTTCCCCCGCGCCCTCCTCTTCGGCTTCACCGGCACGCCTATCCAGGATGAAAACCAGAAGAAGGAGAACACCACGTCCTCCATTTTCGGAGACGAGCTCCACCGCTACAGCATCGCCGACGGCATCAGGGACAAGAACGTCCTGGGCTTCGATCCCTACAAAGTCCTCACTTACAAGGACCGGGACCTGCGCACGGCCGTGGCATTGGAGCAGGCGAAGGCCGACGACGAGGCGGAAGCCCTCTCCGATCCAAAAAAGAAAACCGTTTTCAATAAATTCATGAAAGACGTAAAGATGGCGGGGTTAACCGATAAAGCCGGCACGCATGTGAAGGGCATAGAGGATTACGTCACGATGGCCCAGTACGAAAGGGAGGAGCACCGGAAGTATGTCGTCGAAGATATCCTTGATAACTGGCTCACCCTCAGCCAGAACGGGAAGTACCACGCCCTTTTCGCGACCTCGAGCATACACGAGGCGATCGAGTATTTCCGATTTTTCAAGCGGAAGAATAACCGCTTGAAGATCACCGCCCTCTTCGATCCGAACATCGACAATTCAGGCGGAGTGCAGTTCAAGGAAGACGGGCTCGTGGAAATCATCGAAGACTACAACGCGCGCTACGCTCAGGATTTTTCCATTCCGTCCCACGCGCAGCTCAAAAAGGATATCGCTGCCCGCCTCGCCCACAAGGAGCCTCATATCCGCATCGAGCGGAGTCCGGAGCGGCAGATCGATCTCCTGATCGTGGTGGACCAGATGCTCACCGGCTTCGACTCCAAATGGATCAACACCCTGTACCTGGACAAGCTGCTCCAGTACGAGGGCGTCATCCAAGCCTTCTCGCGCACCAATCGTCTCTTCGGACCGGACAAGCCCTTCGGGACCATCCGTTATTACCGGAAGCCCCACACGATGGAAGAGAACATCAACAAGGCGGTCAAGCTCTATTCCGGGGATCGGCCCCTGGCCTTATTCGTGGATCGGCTGGACTCGAACCTCCGGAAGCTCAACGCGGCGTACCAGGAGATCGCGGAATTCTTTACCCGCTCCGGCGTCGCGGATATCTCCCGATTGCCCGAAGACGCCGCCGCCCGCGGGAAGTTCGCCAAACATTTCAAGGAACTGAACCTCCGCTTGGAGGCGGCGAAGATCCAGGGCTTCACGTGGAGTAAATCGAGTTACGAATTCAGCGACGCGAGCGGAAAGCCGAAGACGATCATCGAAATGTCTTTCGACGAGAACGACTATCTGGTCCTCGCGCTCCGCTATAAGGAGCTCTCTAACGGCGGTTCCGGAGGCGGCGTCGGTACGCCCGATATTCCGTACGACATCGACGGCTACCTGACCGAGATTGATACCGGAAGGATCGACGCCGACTATATGAACTCCCGCTTCGAAAAGTACCTGAAGGCCCTGAACCAAGAAGGCATCGACGAGAAGCAGAAGCAGGAAATCCTCGACGATCTGCACAAATCTTTCGCCTACCTGACGACGGAAGAGCAGAAATACGCCAACCTGTTCCTGCACGATGTCGAGGCCGGTTACTCGGTCATGGGAAACGGCAAAAGCTTCCGTGATTACGTGACCGAATACCAGTACAAGGCGAAGAACGACCAGATCGGCGCGCTGTCGCAGGCCCTGGGCCTAGACGAGGCCAAGTTGCGCGGCATGATGAACGCGGGACTCGCCGAAGCGACCATCAACGAATTTGGTCGCTTCGACGAGCTCAAGGGCACGGTCGATAAAACCAAGGCCAAGGCCTATTTCGAAGGCTTGGAAGGGAAACCCATTGCTCCGTTCAAGGTCAACATCATGACGCACGATCTATTGCTTCGCTTCGTGCTGAGCGGAGGCTTTGAAATTAAGTGAAGGGAAGCCGGCTGACCTGACGAACCGCCTCCGCGCTGATCGTAGGATCTATTTCATTATTTAATATACACATAAAAAGACTATATTAAATTTAGTCAGAATGAAGAAGAGAAAAACAGAGAGCCTTCTCCCAATCGCCCTGCGGGCGGGGATTTGTAGTGGACTAAAAGTGATGCTGTTTAAGTGGTAGTCTGCTGATAGGGTCTAGAAGACCGTCTCTTGAAGGGGCGGGCTTTGCTTATTAGTTCCCTGGAAGATGCAACACCGTCGATGAAAATGTTCCTTATATGTAAATACTTCTCCGCGTTCAGGTCCTTATGGGTGATTGAGAGCCTATTGGATATTCAGATGAAGCTGCTACACGGTTGAAGATACCTATCGGCGATGGATCCTGATTTCGTTCATTAGCTCGACAAACCAGCGAGTTTAACAACAAACTCAGTGATCAGCTTATCTGTAATTTCAGGGTTGGAGACTCCGATTCGCTCGGCGATTCCCTTGGCTCTGGCTTTAGTGATCTGACCAGCCGAAACAAGCTTCAAGAGCATCTCCAGGCCCCATACCACCCTGCCCCCCTGACGTCTGCACTCGCGTCGCAGCAGCGTATCATTCGCTATGCAGGTCCATCCTTCGGAAATAACGAAGTGTAAACAGGCACGATCCGGTCCCGATAAGCCGGGCGCCGATGGAAGAATGAGCGGAGTCTCAATCACCGATAAGCCTAGGACCTCAGCCCGGTCGATAGGCAGCTTCTTGACCTCATACAAAATCCGCGTTGGAACGTAGACTGTTCCCCAATACTTCACGAGTTCTCGGATGACATCCTCATCGGCGTCGACGTAATCAATGAGAACGTTCGCGTCACATATAGCCGCGTCTCGACGCTTTCGGGGCACTACTCAGAGCGCCTGCCACGCACGAACGAGAATACGCATATCATCGATGGATAGGTTGAGCATTTCCCCAGCCCTGCTCATGGAGATGATCTCCTGCTCATAGGCTTCGCGGACAAGCCGTGCAAAGCGTTCTTCCATAAGGTCGCTAATATCGAGCTCTTGGGGGTCTTCCTCGGCTACCGGTTCGATCTCCGCGCTTAAAAGGGCCTCCGGCTCGTAGTGTTCTTTAAGATCATGATGATACTTGGCCTTGTAATCCTGACTGAACCGTATAATAAGGTTGCGAAGAGAAGATGCTTTACCCATCTGACAGATTCTGGTTAGAATTGTCAGGTAGCTGACTTTGAAGATCTTCTTGACCTTGAGTACTCGGTCAACAAAAGCGAGCCCCTTGCTCCCTTCCCATTCTTTCTCAAGCGCTGCATCCGGGACAAGAAAGGTGCCAGCAAACAAGTTCGCTTCATCTTCCTCGAGCTTATTCTCTATCTTCTCAGGGGTTTTGTACGAAATCTTGTGAAGCATCAAATGCCCAAGCTCATGGGCAATAGTAAATACCTGGCGCTCAATTGGTATTCCCTGTTCAGAATTAATCACTATACCTGGACCCCCATCCTCATTCCCTATGGAGAGGCCAAAGGTCTTCTTGAAGCCATACGGCCGGATACGAAGCTTGATTCCAGCCCGCTCCATCAGCTCTGAGATATCATAAATAGGATCAGTTGAGTCCAACCCGAAAGCTCTTCTAGCGGCCATAGCTGCAGAACGAGGATCCTTATCGATGATTGGTTCCAATAAGTATGGGGACTCCTTCTTGAGCTCCTTCTCAAGGAAACAATAATCCGACAACCATATAGCAGTGTCATGCCGAAGCTGATCACGTTCAGCCTTCTCTCGACCGCTCAGGGTCTTGGCGGTGCGGAAGCGAAGTGAACTGAGCTTAGGGGCGTCAGCAAGCAACTCGTCGAACGGAACAGAGAGCGCATCGGCGAGCTTTATAAGGGTTGAAGATTTCGGTTCGGCTTTGCCATTGAGTAGATTAGATAGCGCGGCGGTACCCATTCCCATCATCGCTGAGAGTTGAGGAATGGTCAGTCCACGAATCTTCATATGTCGGCGAACATTATCACCGATATCCTGGATGCCCATATCATACTCCTTACTTAATTGATAATATATCACACTATGTGTTACAATGCAATTGGTAAATATAAATAGTTTAATATTTGCCATTGACGATTTTTCGGCATCGCAGTATCTTGGGATAAGGGTACTGTATGGATAGTGGCAGACGTACGCGCCTCCGCTACCTAGAGAGCTGAAACGGGACCTGTGAACAAAAAAATAACGGCCCGTGGATGGTCAGATCCATGAGCCGTTTGCGCCGATCCGCATGGATTGGTTACCTCTACGGAAAGGACGTTGCTTGTGCTAAGCACTATAAGTGTACGACGGAATCAAACCCCGCGTCAACGTTCTTCCTCCGTAATCATGCGGAGGAAGCCATGAAAACATAGACCAATCCGCCCCTCAATCCACTAAAGACACTAAGGATAACGGGAAACCGTTTCGCTCGCTCACAACGCATAAGCGTACATGAGGAGAAAACTGTGACCAAGCCTCAAAATCGTATGGTTCATAAAGCCCCAAATGGGTGGGCTAACAGTAGGAACGGGGCTTCTAGAGCGGAAGGGATTTACCCGACGCAGAAGGAAGCTATTGATGCTGCACGACAAAACCTTCGTAACAGCGGGGGCGGCGAACTCAGCATCCAAGGTATAAATGGGCGCATCCGTGAGAAAGATACGGTCGCGCCCGGCCATGACCCCTGTCCTCCCAAGGACCAGCGGTAATATCTGGATCTGCCCCTTCGGATTGAAGGGGCAGCCACCTTCGCGGCAACAACCGCGAACAGCGAATATATGTGCAATGCGCACAAGGAATAGACATGAACGAGATTAACGAGCTCGACGAGATCATCGACATTGAGATCTATGCCAAAGAAGGCAAGGAACCTCCCTTCGGAAAAAAGATCAAGTACCGCGTCAGGATCGACGACACGCACTACGTCATCGATAGCCGAAATCCAACCGGGCGGGAGCTGCTTGTCATCGCAGGAAAGACCCCTCCCGAGCAGTATCGCCTTGATCAGAAGCTCCGTGGAGGCCTGACCAAAAAGATTGAACTCGATGAGAGGGTCAATCTGGCTCAACCCGGGGTCGAGAGGTTTATGACCATTCCCCTCGATGCGACGGAGGGCTGATCTTATGGAACAGAACACACTCCGTCGTGCTTTTGATCTATTAGAGAACGATGCGGCAAGTCTAGACGCAAGAAGGCTTGCTTGGGAGACCATCGTCGATGGCAACTCGAAGTGGGTCCTCATCAAGGGCTTCCCGATCCCTGCCGGATACAATGTATCCGAGGCGGAGATCGCCTTGATGCTGCCCGAGTCCTATCCGACGACGCAGATCGATATGGTCTATGTATCTCCGGCCCTGAGTCTGGTGAGTAATGCCCCCATCGGGGCATTATGCACAGAAGTGCATGATGGGCGGAACTTCCAACGATGGTCTCGACATCGGACAGCCATAAATCAGTGGCGACCCGATATCGACGATCTTGGCAGTCATCTGTCTCTTGTAGAGGAGTGGTTCCTCAAGGAGACTAAGAAAAATGGCTGACAGAATGTATCCCACTGCCGCCATCAGAATGAGAATATCCGAGGCCTCGTATGAAGCGATAAAAAGTGTGCTACTGAAGGCGGAGGGTGGGTACATTCTCGCCGGTCTATGCGGGTGGACACAAAGAGAAGGGGCTCGCGGCATCGAGACCGTCCTTTGCGTTCATACCGTCGGCGATACTGTTCTGCCTTTAAACGCGACGGGTTGTAACACACTATTGGCATGGATAGAGGCGCAAAAATGGTGGAGAGGCTCATGGCCGGTCGTCTTCTACCGCCCTAAAGCAGGGGATAATGTCCACGGGCAACTGCAACAACACCTCTCAGATAAGCTTGAACACGTCTTAGCCGTATCCGTTAGCGATGCCGGTGAATTGGCTGGTCATAGCATATTCGAAAGCGAGCTTACACCAATAGACTCCATCATGATCCCTGGGTCTGACATCCTCATTTGGGCTCAGGAGACTGATGACGAAGAAACTGGCGATCCGGAACAAAACAAAAGCTTCAATCAGTCTTTTGGAAGTAAGACGCGACGGATAGTATCACACCTTACAATCGGGGTTGTTGGCGTCTCCGGAACGGGAAGTCCAGTTGCCGAGATGCTATACCGATTGGGAGTCGGTGAGCTTATCCTCGTCGATAATGATCATGTAGAGGCCAAGAATCTCGGACGCATCTACAATTCGAGCACTCGTGATGCGGAGGAAGCGCGTCTTAAAGTCGATGTCATAGGCGATGCCTTTGAGAGGAATGGGTTGCCCACGCAGGTCAGAAGGATTGCTGGAACGACTCACGATCCCAAGGTTATCTCCGAACTGGCACAATGCGACATCGTCTTCGGCTGTATGGACACCGAATCGGGCCGCGCCCTACTCAATCGGCTCACGACTTTCTACTTGATTCCTTACTTCGATGTCGGCGTCAACCTGCAAGCAGATGGTGAAGGAGGGGTATCGGTTGTCTATGGAGCCTTCCACTATCTGAAACCCGGAGGATCTAGTCTCCTAAGCCGACGCGCCATCTCAGTCGAGAATATCGAAGCCGAAGATCTGAAGCGTGTGAATCCCGAGCTGTATTAACGTCGGAAGGAAGAGAAGTACATCAAGGGCGTCGTTGAAGAGCGCCCTGCCGTAATAACGGTGAACACGATGATCGCCTCTCTTGCCATGAATGATTTTATCGCTCGCCTCCATCCATACCGACGCTGTCCCAATACCGAGATTGGATGTCTCAGGGTGGATCTTCGAGAACCAGTGATCTATCCGGAACCTGAAGGTACAATCGATGAGGGACTAGCTCGGTGGGTTGGAAGGGGGGACGTGAAACCTCTTCTTAATATGCCAGCACTCGGATAAGGAAGCGATATGAAAGCTATCGCTAAAGCTTGGAACGGGCTTGTCAGCCTCTTTTCCCAACCCTACAAGAATGTCCTCGTCGAGGATCTTCCTAAGGTACCCGACAGACGGACTCTCTATGTAGTCGGAGAAGGCCCTTATCGATGGTTCGCCGCCATGGTGTGCCCCTGCGGCTGCGGAGACCTTATCAAACTCAACATTCGCAATGATTCTCATCCTTACTGGCGCGTTATAGAACAAAGAGGAATAGTATCCTTGGATCCGTCGGTATGGAAAACGACAGGATGCAGATCACACTTCTTCTACAGGAAGAATCGGATTCGCTGGTGCAGAGACTAGTATTCGTGCAGCCTTAGGGTCGTAAGATCTTAGGGCTGAATCTCATCAATCGCTCGGGGCGGCGCTTGTCGAGGCGCGCGATCTTTTCTAAGGAATGCGGTTTTTCTCCCGATTTCTTGAGTAGCAACTCATCGGGGGGAAAAGATAAGGAGAGCGGGAACAAAGGTCTGCCAACCTCCCGCTCTCCTGTCCA
>Ga0209727_1000700_pt1 | contig 34558 bp, 52 predicted proteins | sample RifGroC1_FD_183995 | JGI IMG/M metagenome (GOLD analysis project Ga0209727, IMG submission 183995) | Groundwater microbial communities from Rifle, Colorado, USA - Groundwater C1 (SPAdes) (version 2) | ecosystem: Environmental > Aquatic > Deep subsurface > Groundwater | place: Rifle, Colorado...
GCCGCCACTACTACTTTTTGGGATGATCATCGGGTCAACATTATCGACACCCCCGGCCATGTGGACTTTACCGCCGAAGTTGAGCGCTCCCTTCGGGTTTTGGATGGGGCGGTTGTGGTTTTTGATGGTAAGGAAGGGGTGGAGCCCCAATCCGAGAAGGTTTGGCGTCAGGCCGACAAATATCATGTTCCCCGCATCTGCTTTATCAACAAGATGGACAAGGTCGGCGCCGATTTTGCTGAGGATTTGGCTTCCATTAAGGAAAAGTTGAACGCCAAAACCGTGATTTTAAACTTCCCCATTGGCCTCGAAGGCGAGTTTTCGGGAGTCGTGGATGTGCTGGAGCAGAAATCCTATACCTTTAAGGGAAAGATGGGGGAAGAGGTAGTCGAAGGGGAGGTTCCGGCCGAGTCGAAAGACTCCCTAGCCAAATACCGTGCCCAAACCATTGAGGCAATTGTCGAAGAGGATGAGGAATTGTTGAACAAGTATTTGGGCGGGGAAGAGATTACGCTGGCGGATTTGAAGAAGGCCCTGCGCAAAGCGGTTTTAACGGGTCAGGTTTTCCCAGTCGCTTGCGGTTCCTCTTTAAAGAATATCGGCGTGCAGAAGGTGCTGGATGCGGTCGTAGATTATTTGCCCTCGCCCTTGGACACCCCGCCGGTTACGGGCGTCGACTTTAAAGGGCAAGAGGTTACCCGGTCAACCGAAGAGAAAGAGCCCTTCGCCGCTTTGGCTTTTAAGGTGCAGACTGATCCTTTTGTGGGGCGACTAACCTATATCCGCGTTTATGCCGGCAAGCTGACTTCCGGCTCCTATATTCTAAATTCTTCCAAGGGGGAAAGGGAGCGGGCTAGCCGCGTTCTTTTGATGCACGCCAACTCCCGGGAGGAAATTAAGGATGTTTCGGCCGGGGAAATTGCGGCGGTCGTGGGTTTGGCCAAAACCACCACCGGGGATACGCTTTGCGATGAAAAGAATCCGATTGTTTTAGAAAGCATCTCCTTCCCCGAACCGGTCATTTCCGTCATGATTGAGCCCAAGACCAAGGCCGACCAGGAGAAGCTTGGAGAGGCGATGCGCAAGTTGGCCGAAGAGGACCCGACTTTCAAGATCTCCGCCAATTATGAAACCGGAGAGACCATCATTTCCGGAATGGGGGAGTTCCACTTGGAAATTTTGGTGGACCGGATGAAGCGGGAATTCAATGTCGAGGCCACTGTCGGGGCACCCCAAGTCGCTTACAAGGAAACGATTACCGCCAAAGTGCGCCAAGAGGGCAAATATATCCGCCAGTCCGGGGGACGAGGGCAGTATGGCCACGTTTACTTGGACATTGAGCCTCTGCCGGCCGGAACCGGGGTGGAATTTGTCGACAAGGTGGTGGGGGGTGCGATTCCGCGGGAGTTTATCCCCTCGGTTGAGAAGGGTGTTATTGAAGCTTTTGGCAAAGGGGTTTTGGCGGGGTTCCCGCTGGTGGATGTGCGGGCGACCTTGTTCGACGGCTCCTTCCACGAGGTGGACTCTTCCGATATTGCCTTCCAAATTGCCGCCTCGGAGGCCACCCGGGAAGGGTGCAAGAAGGCCAAGCCGATTCTTTTGGAGCCGATTATGAAGATTGAGGTCATTATTCCGGACCAGTTCCTGGGAGAAGTGATGGGGGATCTTTCTTCCCGGCGGGCCCAAATTGCCGGTACCGAGGTGCGGGGGAACGCTCAGGTCATTAAAGCTGCCGTTCCCTTATCCGAAATCTTCGGTTACGCCACTACGATTCGCTCCTTAACTTCAGGGCGCGGTTCCTTCAACCTGGAGCCTTCCCACTATGAGAAGGTGCCGGAGAGTGTGGCGGCTAAGGTTATTTCCGGGGGAAAGTGAGCAAATTAGCCGATTTTTAATGGGCGGATTTTTATTTCAGGTAAAATACTTTGTAAGATTAAAATGAATAAAATCTTTCTTGCAGTTGTAGGTTTTATTTTTCTATTAATTACAAGTTGGTTCATTTATCAAGTGACTCCTCCCCAGGAATCAACGGGGAAAAGTGTTCCGATTGTTATTTCTTCTGGAAGTCCTGGTCGTAACGATATAATTACGACCACTTCACATTCCTTATATACATATGGGTTAATCAGAAATGAGTGGTTCACCTCTTTGATTATTTATACGTTGACCATAGGTAAAGAAAAAGTGTTTAAACCCGGAACTTATTACATTACAGATGGTACTAACGCTTTTCGCATTGTTCAACAACTTTTAAGTAGTCCACAGGGTGGAATTGGGGACTGACAATTTTAATTAAGCGGTTAATTTAGTAAGATAAAGTTATAAATGGAACGCGGTAAACTATTTACTGTTGTTTTGTCTTCTTTAATCCTCCTCGGGATTTTAAGTTTTGTTTTATCCAAAGATTTAAGGCCAAATGTTTCTGCCCATAGCAGTTCGAATGATTGGACCTCGGGAAAAGATTTAATTTGGGTACCTGATAACTACAGTCCAGGTTTTTACATTTCAGGGAGTTACTATTACACCGACACTACATTTCTTAGGTGGAATACAACTAGTGCTAACAATATAAAAAACAGCGGTCACCGCTATACTCAAGACAACACAGATGGGGCAGGTTCTTGTTCTAGCGAACACTTTACTTCTACCGGGAATTGGGGGACTAATTTTCCAAATCCTGATTATGATCAAGACAACGATACTTGGTATTGCAACACATCCGCTGAGGAGGCTGAGATTACATCAGACTATCTTAGTTTTCCTACCCCGGGAACAAATTATTTCACCACTATGCAATGGAGAAGAGTTCGAAGTGGCACTGGCCAAATGTACTTCACTTCTCAGTTATCAAATTTCCAGTTATTAGAATGGAATACTGCTCATTACGACCTTCTGTATACGCGTAACTACACTTCCAGCGGAGCTATGAAAAACTTCCCAATGTTTAACTGCTTTACTGTTTTATCCTCAGTTGTATTTGCAGATAGTACACCGGAACGTAACTTTACTGTAGAACAGAATATCCAGTCTAAGACTGATTTGGAATCCTATAAAAATAGCGCTATTGAGAAATTGGGAATTTTGCGTTTAAATGGTGTTACTAAAGCAAATGTTGTTGTAACTTTTTCGTCCCCCCAATCACCAGATAGGTTTACCGATTTCTTAAAAGTAAATAGTATTTCATTACAATCATTCGAAATGAGAGCCTACGATTCCTCCGGGCAGAAAATTACATTAGGTGGAACCACAGATCCTCTGAAAGCCTTTGAAGAAATGAAACAAAGCCTCGCGTTGAGTGGCTTAGACGGATTAGGTTTAAACGGTGTAATTAGTTTTAAAGGGGCAATAGATGTTTCCGATTATGAAAAGTTAAATGGGCTTCCCAATATTTACCTTGTGGATGTAACACCAGAGGCATATTTTCTCGAATTAAAATCTACGGGTGAAATTGAACCAGGAGAAAGTTGGGATATCAATGTTAATGATTTGTACTGGTATCTTGAGCAGTACCACTCAGGGAAGATTTGAAAAATTATTTCTGCATCTTTCTACCCGAAGTGATTGACAAATTAAATTTGGTAAGCTAATCTTGACAAGTTCCGAAAGAGTGCTTATTATCAATAAGCGTTAAATCCTTAAATTAACATGGCAGAAGCAGCGAAAAAATTTGAAAGAACCAAACCCCACGTAAACGTGGGAACCATCGGTCACGTTGACCACGGGAAGACTACCCTGACGGCCGCGATTACCAAATATTTATCCACCAAGAACCTGGCGGAGTTTCAGAAATTTGAAGATATCGATAAAGCCCCCGAAGAGAAAGAGCGGGGGATTACCATTTCCATCTCCCACGTTGAGTATGAAACCGAAGCCCGCCACTACGCTCACATTGACGCTCCGGGACACGCCGACTACATTAAAAACATGATCACTGGGGCCGCCCAGATGGACGGAGCGATTTTGGTCGTTTCCGCACCGGACGGGCCAATGCCCCAAACCCGCGAGCACATTCTTTTGGCCCGCCAGGTCAATGTTCCGGCGGTTGTCGTTTTCATCAACAAGGTCGATATGGTTGACGATAAGGAACTGATCGACTTGGTCGAGGTCGAGGTTCGTGAGCTTCTCTCAAAGTATGAGTATCCCGGCGATGAAGTGCCGGTGATTCGCGGATCCGCTTTGAAAGCCTTGGAAGGCGATGCCGAGGGACTAAAGAGCATTGAGGAGCTGATGAAAGCGGTGGATGAGTACATTCCCACCCCCACCCGGGACTTGGACAAGCCATTTCTCATGCCGGTGGAGGATGTCTTCTCCATTAAAGGACGAGGAACCGTGGCAACCGGAAGAGTCGAGCGAGGCAAGATTAAGGTTGGGGATGAGATTGAGCTGGTAGGACTTAAGGACACCAAGAAAACCGTGGTGACCGGAGTTGAGATGTTTAGAAAGTCCCTCGATGAGGCTCAAGCCGGGGACAACGTTGGAATTCTTCTTCGGGGTACCGAGCGCGAGGACATTGAGCGCGGGCAGGTCATTGCCGCTACCGGTTCCATTACCCCTCACACCGAGTTTGAAGCGGAGATTTACATTCTCTCCAAAGAGGAAGGCGGGCGCCACACGCCCTTCTTCTCCGGGTACCGGCCACAGTTTTATGTGCGGACTACTGATGTAACTGGGGAAGTGACTTTGGCCAAGGATGTGGAGATGGTTATGCCCGGGGATAATGTGAAGGCGACCGTTAAATTGATTCAGCCGGTGGCGATGGAAGAAGGCCTTCGCTTTGCGATCCGCGAGGGTGGGCACACCGTCGGGGCCGGGGCCGTTTCGAAGGTTATCAAGTAACCTTAAAGCACGTTAAATTATGGCAACCAGAGGCAGAATTCGCGTTCGTTTAAAAGCTTATGACTCGAGGGTCATTGATCGAAGCGCCGAGAAAATCGTGGACGCCGCGATTCGAACTGGTGCGAAGGTAATTGGCCCGATTCCACTCCCGACCGACCGGGAGCTTTTTACTGTTATTCGTTCCCCCCATATTGATAAAAGATCCCGCGAGCAGTTTGAAATTTTAACTCACAAGCGACTTATTGATATCGACGAGCCCACTCCCAAAACTTTGGATGAGCTTAGTAACCTTGACCTCCCCGCCGGGGTGGGGGTTGAGGTGAAGATGTAACGTTCTTTACCTTCTAATTTCAGATAATTTTAATTATTTTCTTCCTAATCTTCGATGTAGTAGGCGGGGAGCTTGCCTCCGGTCATCAACCAAAAAGCAGTCCCTAATCCCAAGAAAAGCGTGGTTAAAAGCAAATAGCCAACTATCCCAAGTTCTCCAGCGGCCTCGCTAAAGAATTCCAAGTAGGTGATGAGGAGCCAAATTACCACGAAAAGAGGAACAAAAAGCCAGCGCTGCCATTTGGGAATAAAGACTTTCTTCAAGGCCATCATCTTAATTTAGCAGAATTTGCATCTTTCTTCCTGTTTTTGCTAGTTTAAAATTGCTGCCCCGATCCTGCCATGAAGACCCTGCCCTGGGTAGCAATATTTTTAGTTTTGCCACTTTTATTTTTTAGCGCCCTTTCGGCGGCTCTTCTTACTTCTGTGGGGGGAATGGCGGTAGCTTCCTCAGCCGAGGAGGCAATTGTGGTTAACCCCTCTGGTTCCCTTTTCTCCAGCCTTCCGCCTGATCAGGTGGTTTTGGGAGAGAGTACCGTGGCTGAAGATGCCCGTCCTCTAATTCTTAAGAATTTCCTTTTGTCCTACCATTCCGATTTGGCTCCCTACACGAACTTGATTCTGGAGGTTTCCCGCCAATATAAACTGGATTGGCGTCTCCTGGTCGCCATTTCCGGTGCCGAATCGACCTTCTGTCGCACCATCCCGCCCGGTGGCTACAACTGCTGGGGCTGGGGCATTCACTCCCGGGGAACCTTAGGATTCTCCTCCTACGAGGAGGGGATCCGCACGGTTGCGAAGGGTTTGCGGGAAACTTTCCTGGATGATGGGCTAACGACGGTGGAGGAGATCATGAGCCGCTACGCTCCCATATCCCTGCAAAACGGCGGCAGCTGGGCCCGGGCGGTGACTTATTTTATGGACCAGCTGGAGCGGGCGGAATATTATTAGCTTTCGCGGGTGAGGGGGTTTGCGAAATCGGCTTTCTTCTGTTATTATCTTTACCGTTGATGCTCGGGCGTTCAATAAAGACAGCAGACAGCAGCCGGCAGGCGCATTCCTTAATTACGGCTGGCTAGTGCTTTATAGCTCTTCTGACTTTTTGGCCGCTCAAGGGCGGCTTTTTAATTGATGAAAACCGTAAAGGCAAAAAAACTAAGCATGGGGCAAATCTTTACCGATACCGGGAAGGTTGTCCCGGTAACGGAGGTTTCTTTTTCCCAAATGCCGGCCGATTTAGCGGCCGGTTCTTCAGTTAAAGTGGTGGGAACTTCCAAAGGCAAGGGTTTTGCGGGGGTCATGAAGCGCCACGGTTTTGCAGGATTACCGGCCTCCCATGGGGCTTCCACCAAAACCCGCTCACCCGGTTCGATTGGGGGAAGAACTACCCCGGGAAGGGTCTACAAAGGAAAAAGAATGGCCGGGCGCATGGGAGGAGAGCAGGTTACACTGCGGGGATTAACCGTGGTGGAGATGGATGAGGAAAAGAAAACTGTGAAGCTTTCCGGCCCGGTTCCTGGTCCGCGGGGATCATTTTTTACCTTGTCCTACGAGCCAGTTGAGAAGACGGCGGAAGAAGCACCGCAACCGGCTGAGGAAGCGGAGATTAAGGAAGAAGTAAAAGAAGAGAAAGTAGTTGAAGAGAAGAAGGAAGAAAAGCAAAATGAAGGTTGATATCTACAGCGAAAAAGGAACAAAAGGAACCACCAAGGCGGAACTTCCGAAGGGGATTTTTGAAATCAAGCCCAACGAGACCGCCTTGCGGCAGTTTGTGCGGGTTTATCAGGTAAATCAAAGGGCCGGGACGAGTTCCACCAAGACTCGTTCGGAAGTTTCCGGCGGAGGCCGCAAGCCCTGGGCGCAAAAAGGGACGGGGCGGGCTCGCCACGGCTCCACCCGCTCGCCGATTTGGGTAGGGGGAGGAATTACCTTTGGTCCTCGCCCGCGCACTTTTGAGCTTTCGATCCCCAAACGGATTAAAGAGCTGGCTTTAAAGTCCGCTCTTTCCCAGAAAACCAAAGAAGGCCGGATTTTTGTGATTGCTGATTTTGCCCCGGCTAAGCCTAAAACAGCGGAAGCGGTTGCTCTTTTTAAGAAACTTGGTGCGGAAAGACCCCTTTTGGTGGTGGGGGAGGAAAGCAAAAATGCCGCCTTGTCGCTTCAGAATATTCAAAATGCGCAAATCCAGTCGGCGCAGTATTTAAACGCTTATGATGTCTTAAAATCCCGCGAGCTTATCTTTACCAAAGACGGCTTGACCGTCCTCGAGAATCGTTTGAGCGGAAAAGCCAAAACGGCAACTGTGGCAAAACCAGTGAAACCCAAAGTAGTTAAAATTGCGAAAGCGCCGAAGAAAAAAGTGGTGAAGAAAAAGCCCGCGGCGAAAAAAGCAAAGGTCATTAAGAAGGTAAAGAAATGAAGACATTAAATGTCATTAAAAAACCGCTGGTAACCGAGAAAAGCCATCGCTTGGCCACCGTCGGAAAATATATTTTTGAGGTTGTTCCTTCCGCTACCAAGGGGGAGGTAAAGCAGGCGGTTGAAGCCCTTTACAAAGGGGTTAAGGTCGGCAGTATCGCCATCGCCAAGGCCGCCGGCAAGAAAACCTCCTGGCGCCGCAAAAATAAGCGGCCGGTGGAGGGAGTGCGGTCCGGCAAGAAGAAGGCGATTGTGACTTTAAAGGAAGGTAAGATTGAAATTTTTGGCGGGAGCGAGGAGCCCAAGAAGAAGAAATAAACATGACGAGCATTAAACGACTAAAAATCGGCTATAAACGACGCTTAGGAAGAAGCCAGGGGCAGATAACATCCCGCCATAAGGGCGGCGGGGCCAAAAGGCTTTACCGGCTGGTGGACTTTAAGCGGGATAAGCGGGGCATTGGCGCCAAAATTGAAGCGGTGGAGTATGATCCGAACCGCTCCGCTTCCTTAGCCCGTCTGCTTTACGCGGACGGGGAGCGCCGCTATATTCTCTTGCCGGCGGGTGTTAAAGTGGGAGACGGTTTGCTGGCCGCGGAGAATGCGCCTATCAAGGCGGGGAATGCCCTGCCGCTTCACAAAATTCCCGTTGGAACTGAGGTTCACAATGTGGAGTTGATGAAGGGACGGGGAGCGCAAATGGTGCGAACCGCCGGGAGTGCTGCGGTTGTTTCGGCGCGCGAAGGCGGCTACGTGCATTTAAAGATGCCCTCCGGGGAAGTGCGGCGGATTTTGGAAGATAATTGGGCTACGGTCGGCCGCTTGTCAGGAGAAGGAAGAAAACTTCGCAAACTCGGCAAAGCCGGTTTAAAGAGGCATCTGGGAGTTCGGCCGACGGTGCGCGGTGTCGCCCAGCACCCCGGCTCTCACCCCCACGGCGGGGGAGAAGGAAGATCGGGCATCGGGATGTCCTCGCCGAAGACTCCTTGGGGCAAGCCGACTTTGGGAAAGAAAACCAGAAAGCGTTTGCATACGGGTAAGTATATTGTGAAAGGAAGGAACCGCTAAAAATGGCAAGAAGCAGTAAAAAAGGTCCGTTTATTGACGAAAAATTAATGAAAAAGGTTTTGGCTGCCAAAGAATCCGGCAGCTTTGAGCCGATTAAAACCTGGTCGCGGGCTTCCCAGGTGGCCCCGGAGATGGTGGGTTTGACGATTGCAGTGCATGACGGGCGAAAGCATGTGTCGGTCAAGATCACGGAAGGGATGGTGGGGCACCGGCTGGGGGAGTTTGCTCCGACCCGCACCTTTAAAAAGCACGGGACTAAGGGTATGAAGTCCTCGGTTTCGGAGGGGAGAGTTTAAAAATGGCAAATCCGAGAAAAATATTTCGAAAATTCAAAAAAGCCAAAGTGGCGACCCAGTTTAAAGCCCGCGGCCGTTATCTGAAGGTGGCGCCCACCAAGGTGCGCGATCTTTTGGATCTTGTTCGGGGGAAGGATTTGGAGAATGCTCAGGGCATTCTTAAATTCAGCGGGAGAAAGGGCGGCCGGGAAGCTTTGAAAGTTTTAAAGAGCGCGATTTCCAATGCCAAGATCTCCTCGGGTTTGGAGAATTGGTTTGTGACGGAAGCCCGCGCCGATAAGGGGCCGATCTTTAAGCGTTCCTTGGAGACCAAGCCCCGCGGGGCCCGGGGTTTAAAGACCACGGCTTCCAGCCATATTGAAATCGGGATCGGCACGTTTAAGAAGGAGGAAAAGAAAGAAAATGCCAAGAAAAGTTAGTCCCCGATCACTGCGAACCGGCAGCTTTTTGCCCTGGCGCTCGCGCTGGTTCTCCGAGCGCGACTATGCCCTCTTTGCGGCGGAGGATGCCAAGATCCGCGTTTTCCTTCGTACTCGTTTGTCGGAAGCGGGTTTGGCGGATGTGGAGATTGAGCGCTCCGGGACGAAAGTTAAGGTCACGGTTTTTGTTTCCAAGCCGGGGCTGGTCATCGGCCGGGGCGGCAGCGGGATTGAGATTTTGCGGGGCGATTTATCTAAAATCGTAACCGGTCAGCTGGAGTTGGAGGTGCAGGATGTGAAGGAACAGGCGATCTCCGCTCCTCTTTTGGCCCAACGGATTGCGGTAGTTTTGGAGCGGGCCGGCCGCCGCTATCGGCGGGCGATGACGGAAATTACTGAGGAAACCATTTCCCGGGGAGCCCAGGGCATTCGGGTAGAGATTGGGGGACGGATCGGCGGATCGGACATTGCCCGCCACGAGATTTACAAAAAGGGTTCGGTGCCCCACTCGACTCTTCGAGCCAGCATCGACTACGCCCAAGCCACCGCCCGCACCCGCTATGGTGCCATTGGGATTAAAGTTTGGGTGGCAACCGGAGAGAAGGAGGGAAAGGAGTAAGAAATGCTTTTGCCAAAGAAAGTAAAATTCCGCAAAGGATTTAAAGGGGGATTAAAAGGGAGCGCTCAGCGGGGGAGCCTGGTCTCCTTTGGAGAATATGGCTTGAAGGCAACGGAACGCGGCTACATCTCCTCCCGTCAGTTGGAGGCCGCCCGCAAGTCCATCACCAGCTTTACGGAGCGGGGCGGAAAGCTTTGGATTCGTATTTTCCCGGATAAGCCGGTTTCCAAAAAGCCCGCCGAAACCCGGATGGGCGGGGGCAAGTCGCCGGTGGATCATTATGCAGCGATCATTCGTCCGGGGCGCATTCTCTTTGAGATGGCCGGGGTGACGGAAGCGACCGCGCGGGAAGCAATGGCCTTAGCTTCGGCAAAACTACCGGTGAAAACCAAGTTTGTTAAAAAATCATGATGAATTTAAAGGAACTTCGCGAAAAAGAAGCGAGCGAACTTAAAAAACTGCTTGTTAAGAGTCGGGAAGAGCTGGCGGGCTTGAAAAGCGCGCGAGCTTTGGGGAAACTTACAGATGGCAGCGAGCTTAAAAGGAAACGGCTGGAGATTGCCAAAGTCTTAACCCTTTTAAAGGAAAAAGAGGTTTTAGCCGGTCTGCAGCCTAAGGAAGAAAAATCTCCCAGCAAAAAAGAAGCGGTAAAGAAAGCAAAGTAAAATGCCAAAAAAAGTATTAGCAGGAACAATTAAAGGGATTACCGGGCCGCAGACGGTGCGGGTGGAAGTGGTTAGAACCTTCCATCATCCCCGTTACAAAAAGCGGGTTCAGGTCTCCAAAAGCTACTTAGCCCACTTTACGGGCGAGGCTCAGGTTGGCCAGACGGTCTCCATTGAAGAAACCAAACCGCTCTCCGCCCGCAAACACTTTAAGGTGATTTCGTTGGATGGGAAGGCGGTTGAGGCGGCCGTTCAAGTGGAGAAGCCGGTTGTTAAGAAGAGTAAAAAGGAGAAAAAACAATGATTCAGCGTGAAACGATGCTCATCGCTGCCGATAATTCCGGCGCGAAAAAGCTAAGAGTGATTGGCATTCCCTCCCGGGGACGTTCCCGAATTGCGCGCCTTGGGGATGTGGTCGTGGTTGCGATCCGCGGCGCCGATCCGCACGGGATTGTGAAGGATCACGCTAAGGAAAGGGCGGTTATTGTTCGAACCCGCAAAGAAATCCGCCGGCCGGACGGCTCCTACATCCGTTTTGGTGACAATGCCGGGGTTGTGATTGAAAAGGGGGGAAATCCCAAGGGAAGCCGGGTTTTCGGGCCGATTGCCCGCGAGATTAAGGAGCGCGGCTACAAGAAGATCGCCTCTTTGGCGAAGGAGATTTATTAATGATGAAAAAATTGAGCTTAAAGATTAAAAAAGGCGACAAGGTTAAGGTCTTAGCCGGCAAGGATGCAGGAAAAGAGGGCGAGGTTTTGGCAGTTAATCCCAAAACCAGTCGGGTAGTAGTTTCCGGCGTGAATTTACTGAAGCACTTTTTGCCCAAGTCCAAGGGGGCTAAGGGCCAGGAGGAAGGGGGAATTGTGGAGCGGGAAGCGCCCCTCGCCTCTTCCAAGCTGGCGGTGATTTGCCCCAAATGCAAGAAGGCGGTGCGGCTGGGGAAGAATCGGGTTTGCAAGAATTGCGGCGCCAAGATTTAAAAACAAAATGCTTAAAGAAAAGTACCAAAAAGAAATAGTACCTAAGCTTCAGGCCGAACTCGGCAAAGGGAATATCTACGGCGTGCCGACCCTCCAGAAGATTGTTTTGAACATGGGAGTCGGCCGGGACCGGGAAAACCAGGAAGAGCTTAAAAAAGCCAAGGAAGAATTGGCCTTAATTTCCGCCCAGTCTCCTTCCTACCGCTCCGCCAAGAAAGCAATCGCCTCTTTTGGGCTTAAGAAGGGGGATATCGTGGGGATTGCGGTAACTCTGCGGGGCCAGCCGATGTGGGGATTTTTTGAGAAGCTGGTAAATGTGGTCCTGCCGCGGACCCGCGACTTTAAAGGTATCTCCCGGAAGAGCTTGGACCGCCATGGTAACTTAACGATTGGGGTTAAGGAGCATACAGCCTTTCCGGAGATCGATCCCCATAAGGTTGAAAAACTAAGGGGAATGGAAATTACCATTGCGACAACGACCGAGGACGATGATAAGGCCTACCGGCTTTTAAAAGAGCTTGGAATGCCTTTTCGAGATTAAAATGCCAAAAACAAGCTGGATTTTAAGACAACAAAAAGAACCAAAGTTTAAGACCCGTGCCTACAACCGTTGTAAGATTTGCGGAAGATCGGGCGGTTATATCCGCAAATTCGGGATGTGCCGGATTTGTTTTAGGGAATTGGCCTCCAAGGGGGAGTTGCCGGGAGTGAAAAAAGCATCATGGTAATGACTGATCCGATTTCTGACATGTTCACCCGTCTGCGTAACGCCTCTTTGGCGGGGCGCAAGGAAGTGGTAGTGGGGCACTCCAAGTTTGCCGAAGAGATTGCCAAGGTTTTTAAGAAAGAGGGTTATCTCTCGGAGATCGCGAAGTTTAAGGAAAAGGGTTCCAGCCGCCAATTTTTATCCTTAAAGGATCCGAAGATCAGCCACCTGCGTCGGCTTTCCACCCCGGGCAAGCGCTGGTACGTCTCCTCCGATAAAATTGAAAATCCGGCCACGGGGATAAGGATTATCTCAACCTCCAAGGGGGTTATGACGCATGGGGAGGCCCGCAAGCGAAAGCTCGGGGGCGAACTGGTAGGGGAGGTCTGGTAAAAATGGTAGGAAAGAAACCTTTGCAAATTCCATCCGGTGTGACTGTTACGCTGGAGAAGATGGGTACTTGGTGGCAAGCTTCTTTTGCCGGTCCCTTAGGCCAGATTGAAGTCCGTTTGCCGGTCGGGGTTGAGGTTGAAGAGAAGGACGGAAAACTGGCCTTTACCAAAAAATCCGGCGTCGAAGATCGGATTTTGGGTTTGGGGTTTGCCCTGGCCCGCAATGCCACCCAAGGAGTGTCGGCGGGCTTTACGGAAAAGCTGGAGATGGTAGGAGTGGGCTACCGGGCGGCCAAAACTGGGGAAGGCTTAAAGCTTTCTTTGGGTTTTTCTCACCCGGTTGAGTTTAAGATCCCGGAGGGAGTTAAGGCGGAAGTCGAGGCCGACACCAAGATTACTTTAAGCGGCATTGACAAGCAGCTGGTTGCCCAAACGGCGGCAAATTTGCGAAAGTTGCGGCCGCCGGAGCCTTATAAGGGTAAAGGAATTCGCTATGAGGGGGAAGTCGTCAGGCGCAAGCTCGGCAAGGCTGCCAAAGCAGCGGTGGGAGGAGCCACCGGTTAAAGAGCAAAGATATGGCAAAAGTAGTGCAATACAAAAATCCAAGATTAAAGCGGCGCACGCGCGGCCGAGTTTTAGGGACTTCGAAGCGGCCGAGGCTTTCAGTTTTCCGCTCCGCTAAGCATGTCTTTGCCCAAATTGTGGATGATGAGAAGGGCATAACCTTGGCAGCGGTAGCTGACACGGGTTTAAGTGGGGAGAATAAAACTGCCCGGGCCAAGGAAGCGGGTAAGGAATTGGCGAGTAAGGCTTTAAAGAAAAAGATCAAGAAAGTGATTTTTGACCGCGGCGGTTATGCTTATCATGGGAGATTAAAGGCCTTGGCCGAGGGAGCGCGGGAGGGAGGATTGGAGTTTTAAGATGGAATATCGCAGAACCCTACAACCTAATTTAGGCGGTTTGGAAGATAAGGTTCTTTCCGTTAACCGGATTGCCAAAAAAATCAAAGGCGGAGATAAGATTGGCTTTGCCTCCCTGGTAGCGGTGGGGGATAAGAAGGGGAAGGTTGGTTTAGGCTACGGAAAAGCGGCCGATTTGCGCTCGGCGATTGAAAAGGCGCAGAAAGCGGCTAAGAAGTCTACCTTCCAGGTTCCCCTCAAGGGTCCCACCATTGCCCGGCGCCTCACGGTTAGATTGGGCGCGGCGGAGATTCTTTTTAAGCCGGCTCCGCGGGGAGCGGGTTTGATTGCTGGGGGTGTGGTGCGGGATATTTTGGATTTAGTGGGGGTGCGGGATGTTTCGGCAAAGATCTTGGGAACCAAAAATGCGTTGAACAATGCCAAAGCCACCATGAAAGCCTTAAAGATGCTGGCGGAAGAAGGAAAGGCCAAAGATGGAACTAAGTGAGCTCACCAAACTAAAAAGAAAAACCAAAAAGCGGGTCGGCCGCGGTTACGGGAGTGGCAAAGGGGGCCACACCACCGGCAAGGGCGCCAAGGGGCAAAAGATTAGAAACAAGCTCCGACCGACCTTTGAGGGAGGACAGCTGCCTTTGGTTAGGCGGCTGCCTCGAAAAAGAGGGCATTCATGAACACACTTTCGCAAATTTGGGCACAGAGCGATCTGAGAAGAAAAATTATCTTTACTCTTTTTGTCGTCGTGGTTTTTAGATTCTTGGCTCATTTGCCATTGCCGGGAGTCGACCGGGAATCCCTGCGCCAGCTTTTTTCCTCCAATGCCCTCTTGGGCCTTTTAAGTGTTTTTTCAGGCGGGGCGATGGAGAACTTTTCGGTCGTTTCCCTGGGACTGGCCCCCTACATTAACGCTTCCATTATTCTTCAGGTTCTGACTTTTGGCTTTCCGCGCCTTAAGGAATTGCAGCAGGAAGGGGAGCAGGGGCAGGCGAAGATCAACCAATATACCCGTTTCCTAACTTTTCCCCTGGCCCTTTTCCAGTCTTATGCTTTTTACTTCCTGCTTCGCCAGCAAGGGGTTCTGGGAGCGCTGGACCCGCTTTCGCTTTTAGGACTGGTTATCTCCTTAACCGCCGGCTCCTTCCTGCTTCTTTGGCTGGGGGAGCTGATAACCGAACAGGGGATTGGCAATGGCATTTCCTTCTTGATCTTTGTGGGGATTGTGGCGGGCTATCCGCTTTCGCTGGCCCAAACCTTGGTAGCTTCCCAAGGCAATCAATTTACCGGCGTCATCCTCTTCCTGGCCCTTTTCCTGGCGGTTTTTGCGGGGGTGGTTCTCATCAATGAAGCGGTCCGGCGCATTCCCATTCAGCACTCGGTTCGCTCGGCCCGGGCGGCGGTCTCCTCATTCCTGCCGCTAAGGATTAACCAAGCGGGAGTAATTCCCATCATCTTTGCGGTCGCCTTGGTTTTAATTCCTCCGACCGTGGCCCGCTACTTAACCGGGGTCGGAAATCCGGCCATCTCCCGCCTGGCGGCGGAGGTGGTGCAGCTTTTTGAGCCCACCAGCTTTGTCTATAACGCTTCCTACTTCCTGTTTGTCTTTCTTTTTACCTTCTTCTACACCACTGTCATTTTCAATCCCGATGATGTGGCGGATAATTTAAAAAAGCGGGGGAGCTTTATTCCGGGGGTCAGGCCGGGGAAGGCGACGGCGGACTTTCTGAACTGGGTGACGACCCGCATTACCCTCTTTGGGGGAATTTTCTTGGGGCTGATGGCGGTTTTGCCTTCCGTGGCGGCGGCCTTAACCGGGATTACGGCTTTTACCTTGGGGGGAACGGGGATTTTGATTGTGGTTTCGGTGGTTTTGGAAACCCTGCGGCAGGTGGAGGGGGAGATTTCGGTGCGCGAATATGAGGGGTATCTTTAAAATAAGCTAAACTACCTTAAGAAAAATGTTTGAAAAACAACAGCAAAAATTTATGGAGGAACTCATGAAGGATCCCAAGAAGCTCCAGGCCGAGTTTGCCGATGTGGTCGTGGAGGCCCGCGAGCGGGGGGTCAAGGTTGTGAAGCGGGGGGAAGAGATTGAGAGCGTGGAGGTGGATGGGGTAGAGCGGGAGGACATTAAGCGGGCCCTCAACAAGGCCGATAAGGAATTTAAGAAGCAAGTGAATAAGAAGCTCCGCCGCCTTCTCTTATCCAACCTCAAGGTGCCCGGTTTTAAATGAGAATTATCTTAATTGGCGCCCCCGGGAGCGGCAAATCAGTCGTTTCGGCGGCCCTTACCAAATCTTTAAATATTCCGGCGATTTCCATTGGGCAAAAACTAAGGGAACTGGCAAAAAGCAATGGGAGCGAGGATGCGAAAGCGGCCCGCCAGGCTTTAAATACCGGCGAGCTGGTGCCGGATGAGCTGGCGGTGCGGCTCTTAAAGGAAGAGCTGGAGCGGGTTAAGCCGCCCAAAGGATTTATCTTAGACGGCCTGCCCCGTACGTTTAGCGAGGCGCGCTTGATTGAGGGGATGTTTCCGGTGAATCGGGTTTTCCACCTGAAGGTTTCTCCCAGCATAGCTTTCCAGCGGCTGATGCTGCGGGGCCGCTCTGATGACGTTCCCTCCCGCATTCAGCGGCGGATTGATATTTACCAGGAAAACATCGGTGAAATCTTATCTTTCTACCGCAGCCGGGGCCTGCTGGTGGAAGCGGATGCCTCCTCCGATATTCAAAGTGCCGCGCGGGAAGTAATGTCCAAGCTGCAATGATTACCATCAAAAGCGAAAAAGAAATCGAAATAATGAGGGTGGGTGGAAAGATTACTGCAAAAGCCCTAAAGGCGTCTTTGGCTGCCGCTAAGCCCGGAGTGAAGCTGGGAGAATTGGAAAAAATCGCTTCGGATGTGATCTGGGGCGCGGGCGGCGAGCCGGCTTTTCAACGGGTTCCCGGCTACAATTTTGCCACCTGTATCAATGTAAACGAAGGAGTTGTGCATGGCATCCCGGGGGATCGCCAGCTTTCGGAAGGGGATTTGGTGAGCATTGACCTAGGAACCTACTACAAAGGATTCAATACCGATGCCTCCTGGACGGCCTATGTGGGGGATTTAAAGAAGGCCCCGGCCTCCTCTTTGGAGCTCTTGGAGGTGGGGGAGCGGGCGCTAAGGAAAGCAATTGCTGCGGCCCTTCCCGGAAACAGGATTTCGGATATTACGCTGGGGATGCAGAAAGTTTTGGAAGATGGGCAGTATTCCCCGATGGATACCCTGGTGGGGCACGGGATTGGAAGGGAACTGCACGAGGATCCGCAGATCCCCTGCCTTTTAATTCACAAGAAAACGCCTAAAATAAAAGTGGGAATGACTTTGGCGATTGAGGTAATTTACGCCCAAGGCGATTCCGTTATTGAGGTGGAGGAGGACGGCTGGACCATCAAAACGGCCGATGGGAGCTTAAGCGGTCTCTTTGAGCATACGGTTGCAATTGGGGCCAAAGGCCCTGTCGTCTTGACCGAACAGGAATGATATGGTAAAAACAAAAGGCTTGTCTGGAAAAGAATTGGAAGTCGAAGGCATTGTAAAGGAAACCCTCCCCAACACCCTTTTTCGGGTGGAGTTGGGGGATGGGCGGCTGATCTTAGCCCACGCTTCCGGAAAGATGCGCCGTTTTCGGATTCGGATTTTAGTGGGGGACAAGGTAAAGGTTGAGGTTTCCCCCTACGACCCTAACCGCGGCCGCATTACCTACCGGGTTTAGGGATTAAATAATATGAAAGTACAGGCATCAGTTAAGAAAATGTGCAAGGACTGCAAAATCGTTAAGCGTCAGAGGCGCTTGTATGTGATTTGCAAAAATCCCAAGCACAAGCAGAGGCAAGGATAAAAAATGGCAAGAATTGCAGGCGTCGAGATACCGAATGAAAAGAAGATTGTGGTTGCCCTCACTTATGTTAGGGGGATTGGGCCCAATTTGTCCCAGAGCCTCTTAAAGGAATTGGGTATTTCTCCGGATTTGCGTACCTCTCAGCTAACTGAGGAGCAGGTGGGAAAAATTCGGGATTTTATTGCCAAAAAAGGCATCCGGGTGGAGGGAGAACTGACGTCTTCCATTATCCAGAACATCAAACGCTTGAAGGAGATTGGGTCTTATCGAGGACTGCGGCATGAGCGCAATCTTCCCGCCCGCGGACAAAAAACCCGCACCAACGCCCGCACCCGCCGGGGCCGAAAAGCAACGGTGAGCGGAACGAGCAAATCCTCAATGGAAGCCAAGAAGGCGCAGAAGACTTAAAAAATGGCAAAAAAAAGAGTAAGAAAAATAAGTGAAAAGGGAACGGTTTACATCACCTCCACCTTCAACAACACCATGATTACGGTGGTGGATGAGGGCGGGGGAGTCGTGGCTCGGGCTTCCGCCGGAACGGCGGGCTTTAAAGGAACGAAGAAGTCCACGCCCTATGCGGCTTCCCAGGCGGCCGAGCAGGTCTCCAAGAAAGCGGCGGGATTGGGGGTTAAGGAAGTTAAAGTATTGGTTAAAGGTCCGGGTCCCGGGCGGGATTCCGCGATCAAATCTTTAAAGGTGGGGGGGATCGACGTAACCTCCATTACCGACATCACTCCCATCCCTCACAACGGTCCGCGTCCCAAGAAGCCCCGCCGTACTTAAAAATAATGATGATGATTAATTTTGGAAAACTTAAAAGGAGCACCAATGGGTAGATATATCGGTCCCATCCACCGGCTTTGCCGCCGGGAAGGGGTTCCTCTTTGCGGACGGGAAGACTGTCCCGTTAAAACCCGCATGTCCGCCCCCGGACAGCACGGCAAATTCCGTCGCCGGCTTTCCCCCTATGGTACTCAGCTGCGGGAAAAACAGAAACTTAAGCGTATTTACGGGGTAAGAGAGCGTCAGCTTCGCCGCTACTTGGAAGAGGCCTTGATGAGCAAGGAAAAAACGGGAGAAGTGCTCCTTCAGCTTTTGGAAAGGCGGCTGGATAATGTGGTTTACCGGGCGGGACTTTCGATGAGCCGGCCCCAGGCCCGCCAAATGGTGGGGCATGGGTTAATTCGGGTAAATGGGCGAAAAGTTACGATTCCCTCGTATTTGATTGCGAAGGGTGATAAAATAACCTTTGCGAGAAAAGAGTTTAACCTGTACGATGAAGTAGTTCGTCCGGGTTGGATCAAGCTCCAGAAAGCCGCCAAACAGTTTGAGATTGCTGATTTTCCAAAGCGGGAAGAGCTGGGGGCGGAAGTGGATGAGAGCTTGGTCATAGAATTCTATTCAAGATAATGGAGAATTTGGATCTAACAATTACAAAAGAAAAGCAAACTCCAACCGAAGGCCGGTTTGTTTTGGGGCCACTTCCTTCCGGTTACGGGGTGACTTTGGGCACCTCTTTGCGGCGGGTCTTGCTGGCTTCCCTTCCCGGAGGAGCAATTACGGAGGTGCGGATTGCAGGAGTTTCCCATCCCTTTACGGCCTTAAAAGGCGTGAAGGAGGATGTCGTGGAGATACTTTTGAATCTTAAAAAGATTCGATTCACTCTCAAAGGCGAGGGGCCCTACGAGGCCACTGTTGAGGTGAAGGGCAAGAAAGGCGTGACTGCCGAGAACATTGAAGTTTCCTCGGAGGTTAAGGTAATGACCCCGAAGGCTAAAATTGCCACTCTTACCGATTCTTCCGCCAAGCTTTCCTTAAATCTTTTAATTGAAAAGGGTACCGGTTACCGTCCCGCTGAGGAAGGGGAAACCGGTCGAGTGGGCGTTATCCCCTTGGACGCGGTTTTTTCGCCGGTTTTGAACGTTTCTTTTGTGGTGGAGGAAGCCCGGGTCGGCCGGCGCACCAATCTGGACCGGCTGGTTTTAGATATCACAACCGATGGGACAATGGCCCCGGCCGAAGCGCTGGAGGCCGCGGCCCAAACTTTAACGGCCTACTTCGGCAAGATTGCCGGAGAGAAGGAAGCTAAGCCCAAGAAGTCGGGCAAAGCGGCTTCCCCTAAGGAGGAAGCTTCCGCAGTCGGGGAGGATCTTCGCAAAATGACGATTGCCGAGCTTAAGGTTTCGCCCCGCACCTTAAATACACTGGAAGCGGGCGGAATTAAAACCGTCGGAGGTCTTTTGCAAAAGTCCGCCGAGGATTTGACCACGCTTAAAGGTTTTGGCGCCACCGGCTTAAAGGAAGTGCAAAAATCGCTTGCGAAATTAGGCGCCGCGTTAAAGGAGTAATGCGGTGCAGAAACTCCTTTCTTCCCTTATCCAACACGATAAAATAGTTACCACGCAGACAAAGGCCAAGGCCTTAAAGCGGGAAGTGGAGCGGCTGATCTCCCGTTCAAAGTCTTTAAATCTCACCGTTCGCCGCCGGGTCCTGGCTACTTTTAGCCAAAAAAAGGTGGCGGAGAAGTTTTTGAATCAAGTGGTGCCTCAGTTTAAGGAAAGGGTAGGAGGGTATGTGCGGGTGGTAAAGCTTCCGCCCCGCCGGGGCGATCAGGCTCCTTTGGCTCGGGTGGAATTTGTGGAGGAGATCAAAGGTGCGGTTGAGAAAAAGGCCGAGCCGAAGGCTGCGGCCGCCAAAACTCCCGCCAAGAAGCCAGCGGCAAAATCCGCCGCGCGGAAACCGGCCAAAAAAGCGCCGGCGAAAAGGAGCGCTAAAAAGAAATGATAAAAACGAAGGCTACCAAAGAAAAAGAAATTAAAAGAACCTGGCACGAGCTGGATGCCAAGGGGCAGGTCTTAGGAAGGCTCTCAACTCAAGTGGCCCGGCTTTTGATGGGTAAGGATAAGCCCAACTGGGCGCCTTACTTGGATATGGGGGACTTTGTGGTGGTGACCAACGCTAAAGATGTGAAGGTGACGGGGAAGAAGGAAGAGCAGAAGGAATACTTCCGCTATTCCGGCTATCCGGGAGGATTAACCCGGGAAACCTTGGGAAGGCTTCGGCAGCGGCGGCCCGAGGAGATCATCCGCCATGCCGTTAAGGGGATGTTGCCCGATACCAAGCTGGGGCGCAAGATGATTACCAAGCTTTATGTTTATCCCGGACATGAGGGGGAGATGGTGGGGAAAGCGCAAAAACAAGATGGAAAATAAGGAATTAAAGAAAGAAAAATATTATCAAGCCACCGGCCGGCGCAAGCGCGCCACCGCAACGGTGCGGATTTTCCCGGGCCAGGGGGAAGTTGAGGTCAACGGCAAGCCGGCGGCGGAAGTTTTTCCTTCTCAGATTGAGCAAACTACTTATCAAGAGCCTTTTAAGATAACCGAGACTGTCGGCAAATTTAATGTGACCGCCACCATCGACGGCGGGGGGAAGGGCGGCTGGCTGGGAGCTTTGGTTTTGGCAACATCGCGAGCCTTGGTTAAGATTGAGGAAAAGAACCGCAAAATTCTAAGAGATGCTGGGCTTCTGACCCGTGATCCCCGCGAAAAAGAGCGAAAAAAGTATTACTTAAAGAAAGCCCGCAAGCGGCCGCAGTACTCCAAGCGTTAATGATTTCTTCCCCCGGGTATGATCTTTCCTCCCTTTGGCGGGAGGTTGAGGATTTGAATGATAATAATTTTCCCGAAAGTAACTTAAAACCGATTTTGGGCGGTGGCCAAAGCCGCCGTCCCCGGGTGATGTTTGTTTTCATCAATCCCACCTACCGCAATATCAGTGCCAATCCCGCTTGGACGGGTCCCCGCTATCCTTTTATCGGTACCCGGGAAGTTTGGCGCATTTTTCACCGGGCCGGATTTCTGCCCAACAATTTGCTGGAAAAGATTGAAAATTTTAATCCCTGGCCGGTGGAATTGGCGCAAGAGTTGGAAGTTTTTCTTAAAAAAGATAGCTGGTATTTAACCAATTTGGTCAAGTGGACCGGAGAAGATAGTTCCTTGCCGGATCAAACGAAAATTAGCCTATTTCGCCCGCTTCTTCTAAAGGAGATTGAGCTGGTTAAGCCCCGCTACATTGTGGCCTTCGGCCTTCTGCCTTTTCGGCATTTAACCGGGGAGGAGATTAGAATGGGGGATTACTACGAAAAAGTTAAGGCAACCGGCCACTTGCCTACCTACCCGTTACAAGAAGCATCCCTCCCCGGTCAGGTAATTCCTTGCTACTTCCCCGTGGGGCGCGGAAATCCGCAAAGAGCGGTGGAGATTTTACAGTTACTTCATCCTTTGAGAGGGAAGGCGGCTAGTTCTTTATAAACGGATCCGGTCTTTCGGGGTTGGCTCTGGTAGAGGATGATTTCCTTAGCCTGCCAAGAAAATATTTTTTTAATAGCAGATGGCCTGCTTCTTCCCCCCTTTTTAATCCGGCCTAAGGTTAAGTGGGGATGGAAAGGTCGCGAATCTTTTGATTCTTTGAAAGAAAGATGACGGAGGACTCTCTTATGCAAGTCGGTAAGTTCTTTTTTCCCTTGAGAGACTTCCAGCCAAAGGGGGTGGCTTCGGTAGCTTAAGTTTCCCGTGGTTATTTCAAACTTTTGGGAATCTTGGAAAGCTTCCTCTACCTCTTTTTGAATGATTTTTTCCTGCCCTTCTTTTACCCAACCCAGAAAAAGAAGAGTCAAATGGAGATTTTCCGGTTTAACCCAGTTAACGTGCCAGTGGGGAATTTGCTTTTTCAAGAGGCTTATTTCTTTAGAAATAGCTTTTCTTACTTGAGGGGGAGGGGAAACGGCTAAAAATAGGCGGATCATACTTTTAATTTTAGCTAACCTCTTTTTTGTTATAAAGGATAAGATGCCCTACGAGCTTCCTCCCTTACCATACGCTTATGACTCCTTGGAGCCCTACATCGATAAGGAGACGATGCAAATTCACCATGACAAGCATCACGCAACCTATGTTCAGAAGTTGAATGGGGCGATTGCTAAATACCCTGGTTGGGAGGGAAAACCGATTGAGGAGCTTTTAAAGGATTTGGATACCGTGCCCGAAGATATAAGGTTGGCCGTGAGAAATCACGGCGGCGGGCATTTCAATCACTCACTTTTTTGGCCTTCCCTTAAAAAAGAGGGGGGAGGGGAGCCCCAAGGGGAGCTGGGGGAGGCTCTTACTAAGAGTTTTGTCAGTTTTGGGGAATTTAAGAAGCAGTTTACGGAAGCGGCCACCACCGTTTTCGGTAGCGGCTGGGCCTGGCTTACCAAGGATAAGGACGGGGCTTTGGCGATCATGAAAACCGCTAACCAGGATTCGCCTATTTCTCAGGGATTTACGCCGATTTTGGGTTTGGACTTGTGGGAACACTCGTTCTATTTACGATATTTCAACCGTCGCGATGAGTACATCAAAAACTGGTGGAACATCATTAACTGGGAAGAGGTTAACAAACGCTTTTTAGAAAAATAAAGTAAAAGCCGGCGAGCACCTTAAAGGTACCTGCCGGCTTCTTCCGCACACCATTTTTACTGATCATTTGTTTTTTCATACCAAGCCAAGACTCGATCAGCGTAGTCGAGGCTGTCGGCAGGAAAGTCTACCCAGTTTGGTCCTGCGTTGTAGGAGGCCAAACCAAGATGCCAGTTTCCGCCTTTTTGAGAGATGTAGCCAGCCAGGATCTCGGCACCTTTGAAGATATTGGCGCGAGGATCCCGTCCAACTTCGCAATTTTCCGGACTTTCACAGCCAAAGTGGAAATACATCACTTGGGCGATGCCGATTGCATCCGCGTAACTTGTACACGAGGGCAAGACCGGGCCATCCGGGCAAAGCCTTGTATCATAGGTCCAGCTCTCCTCTTTAATCAAAGAAGCGTAAAGGTTGGGATCAAGCCCATACCTTTCGGACGCTTCCAAGATCAGATCTTTCCAGTAGAGAACTTCTGCTGGAAAGGACTGGGAAAGGTGGGCTACTGGTTCCTCGGTCACTTGTGCCAGAACGACGGCGTTGTTCTTAGCCGCCGATTCCGGCGTCACTGGGAAGAGACGTCGATCATTCCCATCCAGGGAAGGTCTTCGCAGGACATCTCCTGCGGAGTGTCGTTATAAGCGACAACCTGGCATGTGATGTTATAGACCCGCAGGCCATCAGGACTGAAGTTAAAGTAACCAAGTTGCCAAGCACCAATGACGGCCAGGATCGCAAAGACAACAGCTACAAGCAAAATTTTATTTCTGTTTGGCATTTCTCACCTCCGTGAGATTTTTGGATTTTGGTGTGCGAAGCTTAATTTTATCAGGAGAAAAGCTTTAAGTCAACCTATAGCTTTATACCTTCAGAGGCTAATTTTCTGATTTTTTCCACCCTTCCCCGGTTATATTCTCCGGGAGTGCCATCGGAGCGGATCACGCGGTGGCAGGGGATCTGGGGGTCAAAATTCTGCTTTAAAATACTGCCTACCGCCCTTGAAGCTTTCGGTGAACTGGCTTTTGCGGCCACTTGGGAGTAGGTTAAGGTTTTTCCGCGGGGGATTTGGGAAACGACTTTTAAGACCCCTTCTTTAAATGTCACTTAATTACATTATCAAAAGAAAAGCCCCCACCGAAAAATGATGGGAGCTGATTTTACTTAAAAAGCTGGAGAGCTTTTTTCAGGTAGGTTTCCGTCAGGATTGGATCAAGCTCGTTGTCCTCGTTGCGGAGCCTTCCCTGGGCATCAATGTTGAGGTTGGGGAAATCCGCAACTAAAGGCTCAACCAGATGAAGCGAATCCGCTCCTAATCCGCCAGCCACGCCCAAACTCAGATGATCCCAATCCCGCTGGGAAAGCGCCGTCAGAAACTCGCGGGCGCGCTTAGGATCGAAAGGCTTGCCCTGTCCGCCGCTGGGGTCCAGGAGAACGGCGTTGATGTTGTGGGCATAAAGCTCAACGGCATTGACCACTCCCTCAGGAGTGCCGCCAACCGCCTCGACTGCTTTTTGGCCGATCTGCAGAACCAGTTGGTAGTCCCAGCCCTTGGTAATGCGGTACTTGTAAAGCTGGTTAACTTGGGGCCAGGCCACATTCAGCTGAAAGCCGTGCAATTTTTCCCCAACCAGATCATGGATCTTGAACATGTCGGCTAAAAGGGCGTCTTCCCGGCCTTCTTCGGTGCTTAAATGCACCAAGTTGAGGGCATGGGAGTCCGCCAGGAAAATGTTTTTTATCTCTTTTGGCTTGGGGGTTTGCTTGGCCCACTTGGGCTTCATCGGAATGCCGCGAATGGATTTGTAGGTGGCTAAAACTCCGACCATCAATTTGCGTTTTGGATTAATGGGAAAAACCCGCAGAGCTTGGGAAACTTCCTCCGGCCCGGTGAAACCGGTAATGCCGATGTAAGGGTCCATCTCTTTCTCCTTCTTTAAAGTTTTGTGAGATTACTTTAGCATGTGGTTATTGAAACGTGGGATGACGGGGGAAAGATAAGTTAAATGGTCGGGGAGGGGGGAATTGAACCCCCTGCCTCTCGCACCCCATGCGAGCGGTCTACCGGTGACCTACTCCCCGAAACGTTCCTATTATACCTTGCTTTTTCCGTTCCCGTTGCTAGAATTCTTGTGTCTTTTCACAATTCAACCAAAAAAGGAGTAGAGCATGGCAAAGAAGATTACCCCGTGGGAAAGGCCAATCATTTCCTATGATTTGGAAACTACGGGATTAAAGGTCTTTCCCCAAGGCCAGGCCGCCGAGATCATTGAGATCGGGGCGGTGAAAGGAGATCCGCAAACGCTGGAGATTCTCGGCGAATTTGAGGTGAAGATTTTTCCCGAGCACATCGAGACCGCCAGCCCGGATTCGTTTGAGTTCAATCATTACGATCCTAAGGTTTGGGAGGAAGCCGTTCCCTTGGAGTTTGGTTTGGGAAAATTCGGTAACTTCGCCCGCGGCGGTGTTCTTTTGGCCCAAAATGCCACGTTTGATTGGACTTTCACGCAAGAGGCGGCTTCCCGTTTTGGCGGGGATTTGGAGCGGGATTTTGGAATTGATTACCACCGCTTGGACATCTGCTCAATGTCTTACCTTATGGCGGATCCTTTTTGGAAAGAGAGCAATTTGGAGGGGATTTCTCTTTCTAAGATCGGTGCTTTCTTAGGCATTCCCAAATGGGAAGAACACACTGCCTTAGCGGATGCCCATGCAGGTTGGCTGGTGTATGCCGAGCTTACGAAGTGGTACCGGAACTTGGTGAACGCAAAGTGTCCTGAAATTAAAAGGTTACCAACCAACAAGATTTTCTTGATTTGCCCGGTCCGTAATGCCACTCCCGAGGTAACTAGCCAGATCAATGCTTATGTCGAAAATCTGGAAAATGAGGGTTGGCACATTCACTGGCCGGCTCGGGATACCGACCAGACCGATAAGCACGGTTTTTCCATCTGCTCAACCAACTTCCGTGCCATGCAGGATGCCGATGAAATTCATATCTGGTTCGATCCCACCAGCTACGGCTCGGTTTTTGACGAAGGTGGTTTATTCATGCTTCACCTTTTACAGGGGAATCGTAAGGTGGTTTTGGCCAACCATGTTGAGCCGACACCTGATAAGAGCTTCGCCAACGTTCTTTTACGTTTGGCGTCTGAAACCCGGGATTAGTGACGTTAGTTCTTTAAGGTCAGAAACTTTTGTTTCTGACCTTTTTCTTGCTTTTTACCCTCTTACTCTTTAATATCAAGTCGATGGCTAGGAAAGCCGCTCCCAAATCGGTCGAAAGTACGGGCAAGCACCAAGCGCTCGAAAGCGCGATGGAGCAGATTGAAAAATCCTTTGGGGCTGGTTCCATCATGAAGCTGGGCGAGCAAGTTGCCGCTCATGCTTCGCGGGTTTCCTCTATTTCGACCGGTTCGTTAGGTCTGGATTTAGCCCTGGGGGTGGGGGGAGTGCCCCGGGGGCGGGTAGTTGAGATTTTCGGCCCCGAATCTTCCGGCAAAACCACACTGGTTCTCCACACCATTTCTCAAGTTCAGAAAGAAGGCGGCACCGCCGCCTTTATTGATGCCGAGCATGCCCTGGACCCATCTTATGCGAAGCGGATTGGGGTAAAGGTGGACGACCTTCTGCTTTCCCAGCCCGATACCGGAGAGCAGGGGCTGCAGATTGCGGAAACCTTAGTAAGAAGCGGGGCCGTGGATCTGGTAGCGATTGATTCGGTGGCGGCCTTGACTCCGCAGGCGGAAATTGAAGGGGAGATGGGGGATGTGCATGTCGGCCGGCAAGCGCGCCTCATGTCTCAGGCTCTCAGGAAGTTGGCGGGGATCATTTCCAAAACTAACTGTACGGTCATCTTCACCAACCAAATGCGCCAGAAGATCGGCGTGATGTTCGGCAATCCCGAGACGACTCCCGGGGGATTGGCTTTAAAGTTTTACTCGTCGGTTAGGATTGACATCCGCCGCATCGGGACTCTTAAGAAAGGGGAGGAGGTCCTGGGATCACGGGTAAGGGTGAAGGTGGTTAAAAATAAGGTTGCTCCGCCCTTCCGCCAAGCCGAATTCGATATTATCTTCAATCACGGCATTGACCGGCCTGGGGAGATCATTGATTTTGGGGAGAAGCAGGAGATTGTGAAGAAAAGCGGATCTTGGTATGAGTATGGGGGAAAGAAATTAGGGCAGGGCAAGGAAGCCACCCGCGATTACCTTTACGAGAATCCCGCTTTGGCCAAGGAAATTGAGGAAAAAATCTTCCAAAGCTTAAAGGTAAGCGAGTAAATCTCCCCTTCCGTGCTAAACTTTAGTAGTTTGCAAGGCTTTCAAATGATGAAAAATTATGGCCAAAGAAAAAATCAACGCCAACTCAAAAGCCTCCGGGACGGAGTCCCTGGAAGAGCTTAAAGAAAAATATTTAACGTCCCTCGAAAAGGTTTCCCAATTATCCCGGGCGGATGCCCGTAAAATATTCCTGAAGGAATTAGAAAAGGACTTGGAGAATGAGAAGGCCCAAGCTCTAGCGGAGGCCGAGGAATCCCTTAAAGCTTCCGTGGAAGAGCGGGCCAAGGATATCCTAATTTCCGCGATGGAGCATTCCTCCACCTCTTATGTGGCCGAGTATACGGTTTCGGTCGTGGAACTGCCATCGGAAGAGTGGAAAGGAAAGATTATTGGTAAGGAGGGACGCAATGTGCGCGCCTTTGAGAGATTTACCGGGGTGGAATTGGATTTGGAAGAGGCCCCCAAGGCCGTGCGGATTTCCTCCTTTGATCCGGTCCGACGCTACATTGCCCGCCTTTCTCTAGAAAGGTTGATCAAAGAAGACAAATTCCAGCCCGAAAATATCGAAAAAGTCGTTACCCAGGTTAAGGGAGATGTGGAGCAAGAGGTTAGGCGGGAAGGGGAGCAGATTGCCTTGGAGGCCGGTTTGGGCGGATTGCCGCAGGGAATTGTCGATCTTTTGGGGCGCTTCAAGTTTAGAACTTCCTACGGACAAAACCTGGCCAAGCACTCGCTGGAGATGGTCAAAATCATCTCCTACTTGGCAGCCGAGGTGGGGGCGGATGTAGAGTTGGCCAAAGCGGCAGCGCTCTTTCACGATATTGGCAAAGTTTCTACCACCGATAACGAGCAGCCCCACGATATCCTAACCCGCAAGATCTTGGAGCGCTTTGGTTTCCCGGAAAAGCTGGTGAATGCGGCGGCATCACATCACGACCGGGAGGAAAAGAAGTCGGTTGAGGCGGAATTGGTGCAGATTGCCGACTCCATTTCCGGTTCCCGCCCCGGGGCCCGCTACGAGGATATTGAGGGGTATGTAAAGCGGGTCAAGGATTTGGAAGAGATTGCCAAGGGCTTTGCGGGCGTGGAGGATGCCTATGCAATTTCGGCTGGGAGAGAGTTGCGGGTTCTGGTACGGCCTAAGGAGCTAAGTGATGAGCAGGCTGCATCTCTAGCCCGCGATATTACGGCCCGGATTAAAGCGGGTGTCATTACCCCGGGAGGAGTGAAGGTGGTTGTCATTCGGGAGGCCCGTTTCGAAGAGCAGGCATGAAATTTCTTTTCTTAGGTGATGTGGTGGGAAAGCTCGGCCGCCAAGCCGTCGCTACCCATTTGCCCGAAATTAAGAAAAAAGAAAAGGTCGATTTTGTGGTGGCTAATGCCGAGAACTTAACCCACGGGCGGGGAGCCAGCCTCAAGCATTTAAGGGAAATAAGTCAAGCAGGAGTGGATTTCTTCACTTCCGGCGATCACGTTTTCTACCTGGATCCTCAAGAGCCCTTTTCCGATCCTAAGATTAATATTATTCGTCCAGCCAATTTGCCGGCGGGGACGCCCGGGGAAGGCTACCAAGTTACTTCCTTTAAGGGAAAAAAGATTGCCATCATTAATCTTTTAGGATTGACTTTCCTAGGTGAAAAGCTGGGGGAAGATGAACGCAATTCTGTTTGGCTTAAAGGGGAAGTGGCTAATCCTTTTGTGAAGGTGCAGGAGATCTTGGGCGAATTGGAGAAGGAAAACCCCGATTTCATTTTTGTGGACTTTCACTGCGAATTAACGAGCGAAAAACGGGCGCTGGGTTTATTCCTTGATGGTCGGGTAACGGCAGTTTTTGGGACTCATACCCACGTCCCGACCGCTGATGCTCAAGTTCTGCCCCAAGGAACTGCTTATGTTTCCGATATCGGGATGACCGGTGCCAAGAATTCCGTTTTGGGCGTGGAGCCTAGGATCATTATTTCCCGCATCAAAGACAACCAAGCGGAACCATTTGCTTGGGTGGAGAAAGGCCCTTTTGTTTTGGGCGCAGTTATGGTTGAAACCGATAAGGAAAATAAGGTAAAAAGAGTGGAGAGGAAGGATTTCGGCTATGAATAAGACCGCTTTAATTTATGACGTTTCGCGAAAACTGGATGTGCCTTTTACCAAGGCCGAGCAAGTGGTGAATGATTTTCTGGCTAATATTGCCCGGGCGCTTTCCAACGGGGAGCGCGTCACCATTACCGGTTTCGGCACTTTTGAGGTTCGCAAAAGAAAGGCCCGCATCGGGAGGGTTCCGCCTCATACCGGCGGCCAGCAGGTTCATATCCCCGAGCATTTAACGGCGGCTTTTATCGCCGGCAATTGGCTGAAGCGGGTAGTGCAGGGAAAGGAGCGCCTTTAATTTAAATGGAGCGCCATTACGAAATTGCGCCAAAAACCATCGTTTTTAGCTTTGCTCTGATTTTGGGAGTTTGGATTCTTTATCAAATCCGCCTGGTGGTGGTGGCACTTTTCATCGCCTTAATTCTTTCCTTGGCCTTGGATCCCCTGGTTTCCCGCCTGAAAAGCTGGAAGATCCCTCGCCCTGTTTCAGTTTTCCTGGTTTTCTTTGTTTTTTTGGTGGCGGTCGGGGGTCTTTTGACCTACGGCTTTACCCCGCTGGTCAACCAGACCGGGAGGTTTTTGATCAATTTGCCGCAGTTTTTAGGACCCATTTTGGATAAGCTGGGTCCGCTGCCGTTTGCCCAGGGTCTGCAGGAGCAGCTGGTTTCCCAAGCCACCCTCTTATCCGCCAACATCCTAACGGTGGCGGGGGCAATTGTCTCCAATGCGGTTTTCCTTCTGGCTCTTTTGGTATTTGTCTTCTACTTCATGCTCGATTGGGAGAACCTGCGGAACCGCTTTGTTTCCTTCTTGAATAATCAAGCCCGCGCCCGGGCTCAAAAGATCATTACATTGCTGGAGACTCAACTTGGGGGCTGGCTGCGGGCTCAGGTCATTCTGATGCTACTGGTTGGGGTTTTAACCTACCTGGGGCTTTTCGCCTTGGGGGTGGAGTATGCACTGCCTTTGGCGGTCATTGCCGGACTTTTTGAGATTATCCCGACCATTGGTCCCATCGTGGCAGGAATTCCAGCATTGGTGGTGGGGTTTGGCACCTCTTCTTGGCTGGGGGTTTGGATCTTGGCTCTTTACCTGGTGGTTCAGCAGCTGGAGAACAATATTATTGTTCCCAATATTATGTCGCGGGTGGTGGGCTTTTCGCCGCTGGGCACCTTGGTCATTTTGTTTATCGGGGCCCAGCTTTTCGGCATTGGGGGATTGCTCCTGGCCATTCCCGCCACCATCCTAATTAGCATTATCCTGAGGGACGCTTTAAGCTTTAGCCTTAATCATCATTCCAAGAAATAAAAAATTCCGCTTTAAAGCGGAACCTTTTAGGCGGGGGAAATCCGTAAGCCTGATTCTGTTTTAGGCGTTATCTATCTTCGCTCCATCCTTGAACCCTAAGATTAAGTGTTGGCCAAATTGTCATCACTTTTCTTTCGGCGAGCCGCCTCCAAGGGTTCGTTCGTGGATTGCTCCTGGTGGGATTGCCCGTTTCATTCCAGTTCGTCTCTGTTGCTCTCCGGCCGCGTTGAATCGCGGTCGGTGCCAAATCCCGTTTAACTGGGTAAGGATTTGGCCACCAGCGCTTGCGCGTCGGAGCTTGCGCTCCGTCCCATGCTCTATGGAGTCAGGACTTTCCTCCCCAAAAATGGGGTAGACGCCCAATTTCCCTCGCACTCTAATTTTATCACTGAAAGTTCGGGAAAGCTACCTTAAGAGGAGGTAGGAAGCGGCAATAATTGCCAGAGCTCCTAAGGTCAAAGCTAAAGATTTGAGAAGATCTTTCTTTACGTATTTAGTTTCAATTTGGGGAGCGTAATTTTTACTTGCTTCTAGCGGTTTTTCGCTTTTTTCTTCTCGGTTGGGGGTAGGGGAGACTTCGTATTTGGCCTGAGCTTTGAGGGCTTCCGCTTCGCGCCGTTTTTGGATTTGCTCTTTTAGTTTCCGGTTTTTCTTGGCCATTACGTTGATTTTAGCGCAAATTCCTTTGCAGAGTCACTAATCGATTGACAAGGTAAACTTCTTGACTTCTGTAAATTCCCTTTGTTACATTGAGTAATGAAGTTGCGCGAAATCTTGAGTACAGCAAGAATGCGATTTTCTTCTTGGGTGAAAGCCCACCGGCGGGGCCTTTTGGTGACATTTTCCTATCTTTTGTCTTTTTCCCTGGGAGCCGGTTACTTCCTCCTGGCACCGCGCTTCTCTTTGCCGCTTTTAAATCCGTTGGGAACCTTCGGTATTAATCCCCCGGAGCCGATTTTGGCGGCGACCGTTAAAGATATTTCTCATTCGATTTCGGGGATTTATTTCTCCCAAGAAGGTGCCAAGTTTTGGCAAAGCAAGCGCCCTTTGGCGGTAATGATTGACAATCACGAGCTGGCCCGCCGCTATCAGTATGGCTTGCAGGGGGCGGATTTGGTTTACGAGGCGGTGGCGGAAGGGGGAATTACCCGCTTCTTGGCCGTTTTTCACCGCCAAAATGTGGCGAAAATTGGAGCAGTGCGCTCGGCCCGCGTTTACTATGCCGGCTGGTCAATGGAATTTGGGGCCTACTACTCGCACGTGGGCGGAGCCGGCAAGCCGGGCCCGGCCGATGTTTTTACCTTCATTACCCAAAACGGCATCTATTCCTTGAACCAATTCCGCTTGGGCTCGCCGACTTATACCTTCGGCGGCAATGTGCTTTTTCGAAACGGGGCGGTTCTCTCCCACATCAACTACACCTCAACCGCCAAGCTTTGGGCAGGAGCACAAAAGCTTTATCCGGGAACCAACAAACTGCCCAAACTCTCTTCTTGGAAGTTTAAAGCCGAGGATCCCTATGCCCTGCGGCCTAAAAGTCAGAAAATAACTTTTCAGTTTTGGGGCTGGCCGACCGCCTACAGCGGGCAATGGGTCTATGAGCGCATCTCCAACTCTTACCTGCGCTTTCAGGGCGGGACCAAGCACTTGGATCAGGCAACCAAGAAGCAGCTTTCGGCAAAAAACGTGGTCTTAGCCTATATGAGGGAGCGGGCGGCCGGGGACGGAACTTCCCACCGGCTTTATGATTCTGTCGGATCCGGCAATGCGGTGGTTTACCGCGACGGCAAGCGGGTTCTGGCCAGTTGGAAAAGAGGAAGCTTTAAGGCCCGGACCAAATTCTATAAGCGGGGAACCAATCAAGAAATTGCCTTTAATCGGGGACTAACGTGGATTGAAGTGATACCAAATTGAAAGGAGGTGAAAATAGCTTAAGTTATGGCATTAATTAAACCTGGAACAGCAGCCCGCCGCACCCGCAAAGCGACAACTCGGACGCCGATGGAGGCTTCCTCCAAAGGGGACTTGAAGAGGCTTTTTGTTTCCCAAGTGCGCTTGGATATTCTCAAGCTTTTCCTCTTGAAAAGCGAGGTGAGGTACCATGTGAGGGAAATTACCCGGCAAGTGGGAGCGGAAATCAACGCGGTTAGGCGGGAATTGGATAATCTGATGACCCTGGGAATGCTGGAGCGGACTCCGCAGAAGAACCGGCTGGTTTATGCTCTTAAAAAGGAATATCCCCACCTGATTGAAATTTTGGGGCTTTTGGTAAAGGATGAGGGTTTGGGGAAGGCCTTGGGGGGAAGAGGTGTCGGGGATGTGAAGTTTGCTTTTATCTCTGTGCCCTTTCTTCTAGGAAGAGTGGCAACCCCCAACGATATCGACATTTTAATGGTCGGTTCGGTGCAAATGCGTCGAGTTGGGGAGATTGTGAAGGCCGAGGAAAAGCGGCGGGGACAGGAAATCAACTACGCCGTTTTGTCGGAGCGGGAGTTCAACGAGCTTAAGAAGCGCCGGGATCCCCTGATCCTTTCCGCGCTTTTGCAGCCCAAGGTCATCTTAACGCCCAATTCGCACGAATACCTGAGTCTTTAAGATGGGCCTCTGGTATTATTTGGGGGATGGCCAAGATCATTAAAACCGGCAACTCCGCAGCGGTCACGTTGCCCGCGGATTTTATAAAAGTTTTGAACTTGAAGATTGGCGATCCGGTGGAAGTGAAGGTGAACTACATTAAGGGAGAAGTGGTTATCAAATTTCCCTCGGCTCGACAATTGCCCCTGGATACGCAAAAGAAATGGAGCTAAATACTACCCGTCTTTTATTAATTATTTTTATCTTGGCAGTCTTATCGGGTGCGGTGGCCGGGGCGGGATTTTTTTGGCCGGCAAGATGGGACTTCACATTTTTTGGCCGGCCGGTTTCCTGGGATTTTTCCCTAAGGCGGGGCTTGGATTTGCAGGGAGGTCTGCAGGTGGTTTTGGAAGCGCAGATGGATGAGGTTGGAGAGGGGGACCGCCAAGCGGCGCTGGAAAGCGCGCAGGCGGTCATTGAGCGGCGGGTTGATTTCTTGGGAGTTTCGGAGCCGGTGGTGCAGACTTCCCGCTTGGGGGATTCCTACCGGGTAGTGGTGGAATTACCGGGAGTGGAAGACCCTGCCCAGGCCTTAAGCTTAATCGGCCAAACTGCCCAACTGGACTTTCGGGAAGGGGATAATTTGGATCAGCGCACCGGCTTAACCGGCAAAGACTTAACCCGAGCCAGCGTTGATTTCGACCAAACAACCGGCAAGCCGCAGATTGCTTTGCAGTTTAGCAGCGAAGGAGCCAAGAAGTTTGCCGAGATTACCGCCCGCAATGTGGGAAAGCCTCTGGCGATTTTTTTGGATAATTCTCTTTTAACGGCGCCAATAGTGCAGGGGGAGATCTTAGGAGGTCAAGCGGTCATAACCGGGACCTTCGCCCTTCAAGAAGCCCAGCAGATTGTGGCGCAGCTTAATGCCGGAGCTCTCCCCACCCCCATTGTTGTTTTGGAGCAGCGGCAGATCGGGCCGACCTTGGGGGAAGAGGCTCTTAGGAAAAGCGTGGCGGCCGGTCTGTTGGGGCTGGGGCTGGTGGTCTTTTTCATGGTAGGAAATTACGGGAGATTGGGGATCTTGGCGACCCTGGCGCTCGTGGTTTATGCTCTTTTAACCCTAGCCGTTTACAAGATTATTCCCGTTACCCTCACCCTCTCGGGGATTGCGGGGTTTATTCTTTCGGTGGGGATGGCGGTCGATGCGAATATCCTTATCTTTGAGCGCATTAAAGAGGAGCGGCGGTGGGGGAAAGATTTGGCTACCGCCCTGGAGCTGGGGTTCGGCCGGGCCTGGGATTCCATCCGGGATGCCAATTTAGCCACCTTGGCA
>Ga0209727_1000702_pt1 | contig 34509 bp, 32 predicted proteins | sample RifGroC1_FD_183995 | JGI IMG/M metagenome (GOLD analysis project Ga0209727, IMG submission 183995) | Groundwater microbial communities from Rifle, Colorado, USA - Groundwater C1 (SPAdes) (version 2) | ecosystem: Environmental > Aquatic > Deep subsurface > Groundwater | place: Rifle, Colorado...
TGCATGCAAATAATTGAGCGTTGCTTGACTGCTTTTGCGGATATTTTCAGGAATATTTCGGAAATTCCAATCTGGCCATATGAAGTTAACCGCTAGCCATGCGATTGCACAACCGATTAACGTGTCAATGATACGCGGTAAAATAATACTGAAACCTGCGCTTTTTAAATTAAATATTAACAACACCATAAGCGTTGCCATCACTGTTGCGAGTGCATATTTTTTTTGACGCAAATAGAAAAAATATACTCCGCAAATTACAGTAATAACCAATTGACCTTCGATGCTAGGTACAAAATAAAGAACGGGCACACCTAAAAGCACACCCAACAACGTACCAATCGTTCTAAGTTTTAAGCGACTTTTAGTGGCAAAGTAAGTGATCTGACAAACGAACAAACTGGTCAATAAAATCCAATAGCCATTTTTTGCAAAAGGCATCAAGGACACGGCATAACCTACGGCAAACACAATAGCTAAGCGAATTGCATGACGAAATAAAGCAGACTGAGGACTTAGATGCTGTTTTAGTTTTAACAATAAATCCTGAAAGCCTTGAATATCCTCATCCAGTAAGTTGAGATGAGCTTGTTGATGTTGTGTTGATCTTATTTCGATGTTTTGTGGAAATTGCAGTTGAGCAAATTGTTCATGAATACTTTTTAAGTTATTCAGAATCAGTTCTAGGTTTTTAACTTCAAGATTATGTGGATGTTGAGCAATCCAGTCTTGCATGGATTCTTCCAATTGAGCAAGCGCAGCATCAGCGAGTGGGGTATTTTGATAAGTACTTTTATGCAGCAAAGCCTGACTCAGTTTTTTGCAGGCAGTTGCTTGTAGAAACATATTTTTTTGAATACGAAAAATTAAATCGCTACGGCTAAAGTTCTGATGGATTTTTTCATAGTGCAAATAATTGGAGGTGACTTGTTCATGAATATCTTGCGCAAAATAATATAAGTTTAGCCAATAGATACTGCTGTTATTGATGCGTGAGGATTTAAGCCGAGAAAGTAAGGATTGTTTTGCTTGATTTAAACTATTCACCACTTGGGCATTTTTTTGTGAGAGTTCAAATAACAGTGTTTCAACATTATCGACATTATCTGGATCAAACAACTTGGCTTTGCTCTGTAGCAGCTCACCCATTTCTTTGAAAATCGTTGAAATCTTCTCCTGTAAGGGTAGGGTTGGTCGAATCATAAAAAATAAGATCGAGGTCAATCCGTACCACACAGCACCGATGACAAAATAACTCGGTTGTTGATACCAATTTGCATATTCTCCTAGAGCAAACATGGTGTAAATCGAAAGGAGAATCGTACCAAATGAAATCGTCGCATAACGTTGACCTAAAGCACCCATGAGAATCAGTGCTGCACTGGACAAGCTAAGGTAAACGATAAACCAAAATTTATAAGGTGCTAAAAATTCTAAAATGGTACTAACACTAAAGAACAGTACACAGACATAGACCAAATTGCGTAGCCGAATACTCAGACGATCATCGAAGTCTGTGAGGGCAGCCGCAATTGCGCCTAATGTAACAGGAACAATGAATTGACCTAGTCCCAATCCGTGCAACACCAATGTAGTGCCTGTCAACACAATCAAAATTTGTAGGCAATACAGTAGAATCGAGTTTGATCGGAATCGATTAAAAAGATGATAAAGACTATTCACGACTATATTCTGCTATGTGTTGATTCATCATCATATAGCCATATTGCATAGCTAAAATGATGTGCTGATCAAGATATTGAGTCAATTTTTCAACCCATTTTTGTTGATTTTTCATTTAATAAAACTAAGCAAAATTCGTGCTCATCTTTTATTTATATTCATCTTTATAGATAAATTAAGTGAATAAAATCCTAAATTGTGGATATCTTTTGAGATACCCACAATCTTTATTTGATCACACCACAAGCAATTCTTTCACCACCTCCACCAAGGGGTTTAGGTGTGTCAGAATAATTATCCCCACCTGCATGAATCATAATCGCACGTCCCTGAATATCGGAGAGCTTTAATCGAGGTGCGATAACGGCTTGGGTTGCAAAGCCTTTTTCATTGACAGTGAGTGCAGGTAGATCACCTAAATGACCATTTTCTGGCGTGCCGTGATGGGCGATATTGTCAGGATTGTAATGACCGCCCGCTGCCAGTGCTGCACCCATTTTTCCATCTTTCATTGCAGCTTCACATGACGGCTTCTCGTGAATATGAAAACCATGTTCACCCGATGGAAGTTTCCACAATGCAGGGGTGATGATCAGACCATTTGGACTTTCTTGGAAGGATACTGTACCAATCGAAGCACCTATACCATCGGCGCTAACCTGATGGATCGGGATTAAATATTTATGATCGGAGCTAGTGGGCTGTTTCTGAATTTTTGCGGCATTATTGTCTAAGGGAATTGATGAGCATGCACTGATACTCATCATGATTGCACTAAAAACTGCATACCGTTTTAAGGTTGAAAGCATTGCGAATTATCCTTATCTATTTTGTCTTTATTTGATTGATTCAAACAAAGTCTGGGATAACGCGCAAGCTAGATTCTGTATGACAAGATAAATGGTCAAAATTGCATTTAGGATTTGGTTTCTGGTGGTGCTTCGATCGCAGCAATAGGTTCTTGAACATTTTCATGTAGCCATTCACGCCAAATCGCTAATAAGATTGCCAAAATCACAGGACCAATAAATAAGCCGACCAATCCAAAGCTAGCAATACCACCCAATACGCCAAACATGATTAAGATGAATGGGATTTTTGTTGCCCCTGAAATCACGAGTGGTCGAATCACATTATCTGAGCTGCTGACGACTAATAAGCCCCACACCACAACCCCAATTGCTTCAACTGTTTGACCTTGAGCAAATAACCATAAACCGACGCTGAGATACGAAATTGGAGTTCCAAAAGGAATTAATGCCAAGATAAATGTCACCATAGTCAACAACATTGGGTTGGGTACATCAGCTACAAAATAGCTTAGACCTGCCAAAATTGCTTGAGCTACAGCAGTTAAACCTACACCGTAAACGACTGCACGTGTTGTTTCAGAAATCGTTTCTAGATAATGATGCACACGAGGACCAATCACCATTTCAAGTGCACGACTCACTTGTGACAGAATCAGCTGACCATCCCGATAAAAGAAGAACAAGGTCATAATGGCAAACGTAAGTTTGACGAGGTTACGACTAATCTCGCTCAAGACAAAACGACCGTAGCTGAGATGACCTTGAATCCATTCAGCGACATTTTTGGTAATACTATTCGGATCAGCACTTAATTCATTGACTGTACGACTGATGTCTTTGCCAATGATAGGGAGGTTACGAATAAAATCTGGGACTTGAATGTGTCCTGAAAATAATTGTTTTTGTAGATTAAAATATAAATTTCGACCTTCGAGTTGCAGCATGAAAATCGCAAAAATAAATGGGATACCAATCACTAAAATTACAAGTGTAATCATAATAGTAGCGTTCAGTGTAGGGCGGTTCTCACCAAAAAAACGACGTTGTACCCATAAATAAACGGGCCATGTCATATAGGCGATAATAGCCGCCCAAAGAACAGGGACAATAAAGTATTTAAGAATACTAAAGCCCAAAAACAATAAAACAAAAAACAATCCAAACAGCAAAACGCGTTGTAGTGTTGGAGCGTATTGTTGCACCATGGTTTTCTCTAGTGCCAAAAGATAATTGAAACCATATTAACTGAAAAACACCCTGAGTGAAATTTTCACTATAGGATTTCAGCATTAAAGATCAAAAGATTAGCTTTAGATACAGTGCTTAGAACCATTCGCTCGGGTCATCGACCAATTGGTTTAAAACAGGTTGCCATTGATGTTGGATGCTGACAAAGTTTTTTTGTGGCTTATCAAAAACACTTAAACCTTGCATTGCCAATGTCCCATAGGCACTTCTTTCTGATATCCATGCCACAGGTTCTTGTTCAATCTTGTTAAAGAAATCTTGGATATCTTTAGAGCTTGCGCTATTCGGTTTGACTCGATTTGCGACCAATAAGATTTGTACTTTTCCCTTGCGAATACGTTTAATCTCGTGAAGATGCTTGAGAAAACGGCGTGTACTATCAATATCGAAAAATGAAGGTTGTAGTGGTGTCACAATCGCATGTGCTTCGCTCACCAATTGTTCAGCATGTTCACCAGATAAAGCGCCAGGCGCATCAATAATTAAATAATCGAGATTTTTGGGAGCTTCGCCGATTGATTTCTCATGTCGCCAATCGAGACTTTGAATATTAGTGACAGAGTCGGGGCGTTGTTTCAGCCATTGTAAGGATGATTTTTGATTATCTGCATCTGCGAGAGCGACTTTATAACCTTTTTGTGAGAGCGCAGTGGCGAGCGTAATCGCCGTCATTGTTTTACCACAGCCGCCTTTTTGATTTGCGATTAATATTGTCTTCATGAAATTAGATTTTTTAACGTGTGTTTTGTATTCCACTATACCTTAGCATCTTTTTGAACAGAGTGTGCTACACATGACAAAAGTTTAATGTTGCAGTTAAATAGCAGCGTTATTGAAAAAGGAAAGACTTATGTCGGTTTGGCTTGCGATGTTGATTGGTGGCTGTATAGGGGTTGTGATTACCACTCTCATTTTATCAAATAGCCGCAATGGTCGTATTCAAGCTGAATATGAGAAATATATTGCTGAATTGGAACTAGAGCATAAACAGGCATTGTTAGATGCTCAAAAGCGTAGTGTGAATACCAGTCGTGCGGTCTTAAAAGGAAAAATGGCTGAGCAATTTGCCCCGATCTTACCTGAGTTTCAATATTTACCTAGTGATGCCAAATTTCTCGGTGATCCTGTCGATTATGTGGTGTTTGATGGCTATACCGATTTTCGTGACGGTGATGGTGATGCAGAAGATATTGAAGTGATTTTATTAGATATCAAAAGTGGTGGTGCGCGCTTGAGCAAAGGACAACAGGCGATTGCTCAAGCTGTTCGAGAAGGTCGAGTCCGTTTTGAAACTTTGCGGATCGACTTTGATGATTAGTTCAAGGATTCAACAAAATCTTTTGCACTCGGGCAAGTAACATCTTTTGTGCGATCGCAGGAATCCCCTCAGCATCAAAATATTGCTTTTCAATAAATTTGAATTTTGCTTGCGCTAGGCTCCGTTCGATATCCCGATTTAAATGACAACCATCTCCAATGCGCTTCTGAATCGGAGTCAGTAAGGTTTGTAAAGATTGCATTTTTACCGATTCTGGATGTTTGACATGCTCAACGAGATGAAATGTTCCTGTAGGTTTAAGCACACGATAGATTTCAGCTAATGCCTGTTCCAGTTTTGGGATACTACACAGCGTCCATGTCGAAATAATATGGTCTAGCGATGCATCAGCAAATGGTAGTTTCTCAGCACTGGATTGAACGTGTTTCACGTGGAAAGGTGCATTCTGAACACGCTCAATCGCCAAATGATAAATATCTGGATTCGGCTCAAGCGCATACAGGGTATCTACATTGCCATAAAATGGGATGTTGAGACCTGTGCCAAAACCTATTTCAAGAATTTCACCTTCGATCGGAATGAGTAATTCGCGTCGTTTATCCATCAAACTGCCCGTTTGCATGACTTGATTGAGTAAATGCGGAAAGATTCGGCGTTGATAAAATTGATAAATCATAGAGAATCCATTCGTAGATTTAATGGGGGCTGTCGCAGCTAGATGTGAAATGTCAACAGACCCTAAACACTGCACAAAAATATGACTAAAGATTATTTGATTGTTACCAAAAAAAGCAACTTTTCTCATGGTCTAAGCATACTATGAAAGCTCAAACGAGTTTATTTGCTATCAGTCATATTTTTGAGGAAGTAAAAGCCATGAAAAAGCGTCTATGGATGAGTTTATGCATGGTGGCTGCACTGGGTCAGGCACATGCTTCTGCCAGTGGAGTGGAATACAATATTGCGAAAGGTTTATCCCCTCAAGTGAAAGACCAATCGATTTCGGTATTGCAGCCTTTCTACGGTAATTTTCGTATTTTAGGATCTAAAGTTTATCAAGATGATGAGCAAGCCAAGTTTTCACCGATTGATTATGCTGTCAGTTGGGGATTGTTCGCGCATCCTGAAATCGCACGTAATATTTCAGTCAGTCAATATGACCGCTATTTGAATTGGAAAATGGATAAACTTCCCGTGCCTGCGGATCAAGCCATGCAAATGGTATCGAACATGCACATCATTCCTGCCAATCCTGAAATTGCCAAACAGATTAAACAAGTGAAACGTGGTGATTTGGTCCAGTTAAAAGGTGAACTGGTTGAAGTTCGTGATAAAGACTTAGTATGGAAGTCTTCGCTATCACCTACAGATATTGGCGATGGGGCATGTGAGTTATTTCGAGTGAATTCGATTCAATGGATTGAAAAGCAGAAAATCTAATTCAAATTAATCCAAAAAAACGAGGGGGATAACCCTCGTTTTTTATTTAATTGCTTTTATTTTCTGTAGCTTGAGCACTTCGCCAATGATGGAGTTGACTTTGTGCATGTAAATATTCATTTAACTGATTAACTTGCTGATTGGTGTCTGTCGCATTTTGTAGCACCTTTGCTTGGCTTTCCCAATAATCATATAACAAACCTTGAATATAGCGTCCTTGTTCAGTTTTTAGATTTAAATCTTTAAGCATTGTGAGTGCAGAGTTCACATTGTCTTTTTGGCGTTGTGCTTCAAACTCTGGTGTCAATGTATTTTCTTGCTTCATTTTGGCAAGTTCGATTTCCATGCTATCAGTCATCTCAGTAAAGCGACGATCATAGTCATCTAACACAGCAATATCATGCGCATCATCTGCAGTTGCAGGAAATTGCTTGATCGGTGTCTGATTCAATTGACCAATCGCATCTTGACTAGAGCTGGTTTGATTTTCAGTTGCTGCTGTGGGTTCTTTGTCTTTGTTGCAACCTGTGAGAAAAAGGACTGAACTAAACAATGCTGCAAGGACATAAGTGGTTTTAACGGTTGGCATGGACATATTCATCCCTGATTAATTTGATATTTTCTGAAAGTGATAGGCATAGGTGATATAAGGGAAATCTATCTGATCTTGCGGAGATCGTCCTGTAAAATCAAATACAATTTGTTCAAATTTCGCTTTGAACTGTTGTTGTTCAGGATAGGGCATTGCTGCAATAAAACTGGTGGACAATAAGCGTTTGCTGACTACCTGTTCTACCGTACCAGAATGTATCAGTTGAAAGGTCTGCAAACTATTTAATTTGAATAAATCCTGATCATCGAAAACTTCTTTCCAACGCCCACTATGATAACGTGGAGTATCTCCTTCAAAAGGTGCTATTTCATCTGCTAAAGCTTGAACCCAATCAACATTGATGTCTCTTTGATTCCAAATTAATCCTAGATGACCTGATGGTTTGAGGACTCGATGGATATCAGAAAGGCTGAGTTGATTTGCAAACCAATGAAATGATTGCGCACAAAGAACACGATCAATAGAAGCATTTTTGAAGGGGAGTGAATCTGCTGATGATTGAAAGCACTCAATATCAGGGTAGCTTTGTTGGAGCTGCTTTAACATTTCATTTACAGGCTCAACAGCCAGCACTTTGGCACCTGTTTGAATCAGGTAAGGTAAGAATTTGCCAGTCCCAGAACCTAGGTCTATAACAGTTGAACTTTCACCTATTTTGAGACGATCTTGCAGCCAAACCACTATTTCTTGTGGATAATTGGGACGAACCTGTTGGTAAAGTTCAGCACCTGAACTGAAGCCTTTTTGCGCCGAAGGATGCAGGGATTGTGTCATTTTTTGCGCTTTTTAATCTGTTCTATCTCTATAAAATAAGATACTCGGCAATTTGGGTTTGGCAAAGTCATGATTTGGTGACTTTTTGATACCAACCTAGGATCAACTTTTCAGTGTGAGCATGGATAAGCAAATAATATTTGAAGATGAACATATTCGCGTTATTTTTTTGAAAGGTTCAAGCGACACATTAGTGGTTTCTTTTGGCGATTTGATTAGTCGAGCCAAAGGAATGTCCATCAATGCTGAAAAATCATTAATTAAATATGAATACAATGTCATCGGCATAATGCCGAAATTAAAAACATGGTTTCCTAAGGCCAGCATGTTGCAGATGCAACAACAGATTCAGCCAATTCTTGAACAGTTTGAAAAGCGAGTGGGCTATGGCGGTTCAATGGGTGGCTATGCCGCAATAAAATACTCAAACTTGTTGAATATGCAAAAAATTGTGGCATTTGTTCCACAATTTTCGATTGACCCAGAAGTTGTCGAAGATCGTCGTTATGCAGAATTTTTTGATGCATCTATTCATCAAAATATGCAGATTCAGGCGGATGAGGTCGACGCATCTCGGGAGTATATTCTTGTCTATGATCCCTATTTTGCTGAAGATAAAGAGCATTTCTTAAAAATAAAACCTTTGTTGCCACAGATGGATGTTATTCATTTGCCTTTTACAGCACATGAAGCACTTTCGGTATTGGCAAGCTCGCAACTGTTACATGATTTTGTAGAAAAGCCGTTTGAGCTGACGTATTTTTATCGTCGTGTGCGTGAAGTGAAAAAACAAAGTAAGTTCTACTATCGTCATGTTTTGGATGCTGCCTTATCGAAGCATCAACAAGCATTGTTAAAGATTTTAGAAAATAATGACTTTGCACTTGATGAACGATATTTTGATGCTGTAATGAAACAAAAACTCGTTCAGCAGTTGTTTAAATTGCAACAGGGAACTGAGCAAAATTTACATAAATTAGGTGCGCATGCACATTTTGTTCAAAAAATTCAAACAGCAGCTGCCAACGTCTGTACCCCACAAAACCAATTCTTGGTTTTTAACTTGGTTAGTTTAAAACTTGAAAGCTATAGTGCAGAGCATATTCAGGAAAATTCACAATACCTTGTGCCTTTGCACTTAAAGCCGAATGCGCTAGTTGAGTTAAATTTAAACGATGAATATTATTTCTTGACCATGAATGATCGGGGAATTCATAAACTGATCAAGTTTGGTGATGCTTTACCTTTAGATCAATCACCACTGATATTTAAACAATATCCAGATTTTTATAATCTTAGTTACAAGCAACTGACTTTAAGTTGTGAAGATGATGGTCTGACGCATTTTATTGAGAGTCATTCTGCTGAGCAGAGTCGATTACAACTCTGTTAAACAAAAAAAGCCCTTACATTGCTAAGGGCTTTTTATTTATTAGATGGGTATAAAGTAATTAATTAATGCCGACTTTAGCATTGGTGTTTACATTGGCATTTACACCTAAAACTTTTACACCCACGTTAGTGCCTGCTTGCAGATTTTTCTTATCTGCATTTAAGCCTGTTTTGGCATCTACCGCTGCTGTTTTATTATTCAGCTGCGCTTTTGCATTGGTTTGAGCTTCTAAGCTTAGCGCCTTAGAAGCTGCTTGCTTGTCCGCAATACGTTTTTTCACATCCGCCGTTTTGTCAGCAGCAAATGTTCGACCATCTACGGCTTTCTCTACAGCATAATCTTTCGTATTTTTCACGGCAGTACCCGTGGTATGAATCACTTTTGATCCTATATTTGCAGCAGTACCCACAGTTTTCTGAGATGCATTCACACCTGTGTTCACGGCCGCATGACCAACATGTTGTGCTACATGACCAACGCCTTGTGCTGTGTTAGCAACTGCACCTGTAATGCCTTTTACCAATCCACCAGATTGAACATTCACTTGAGCAGATCCATTCGCATTTACCCCTACATTTTGTGCAAAAACAGAAGCAGAAGCGAGAATAGTTGTTGTCACGATAGCTGTTTTGATCATTTTCTTCATTGCGGTTTCCTTTAAATATGTGCCATGTTGGGGCACTTCATGAACGCAAATGAATCATATCGAGCAAATGAGAGAAAGCTATGGATTTCAGCAAAACTTTACAACTAGATTACAGCTTAAAAACACTTTGGATAGAAATTGTGGAGATGGCAAACTTAGCCACATTGGTCCAAAACGGTTTGGTTAAAGTAGCTTTTTAACTTGTCAAAGTTATGTTTTACCTCAGGTTTCTGAATGTCAAATACCGTGGTTTTTCGGGTTTTCTGATCTAATACAGGTTTTTCAGTGGTCGCATTGAATAAACGATTCGGCACATATTGATAGGTCTCAGAAAAAGCCCGACTTAACTGATTGCCTTTAAATTCCCATGATTCCGTACTCTGCCCACCATCAAAATAACCTGTAAACTGGATCATACAATGATTCTTGTATTTATTTAAGGATGCGGCATTGGTCTTGGTATCGGGTAGGGCATCAATGTTCTGAACCAGTTGCAGTTGTTGTAAAGGCTGCTCGGCTTGAGAAGAGAGCGTTGAACACGCAGTAAAGCCAATACTACTGACTAAACAAAGCAAAATGGTTTTAAAAGGCATAACTGTCATTGTTTCATTCATTCCTATAAATTTTGTTCAATCGTATTAATTTGATGATGGCTGACTAAGTTCAGCACGCTCAATAGGAACATTTCCATCATTTGTACCAACAACCGCATCTTTGGTGTCTTGCCATTTTTTAGCAGTGTATTGTTTGGCTTTTTGTGTTTGTTCCTGAACGATTTCAGATTGTTCAGCGGTATATTCTTTGGTGTTTTTCCATCTCTCACTCATTTTTTGTGAGGTGTTTTCAGATGCACCTTGAATTGAATCACCTAAGTTTTGTAGCCCTTTACCTGTTTTATATAGCAATACTCGACCAAGGCTCGGGTTGTCACCATAAGGAAGTGTTTTTTCAGCCGTAGTCGTGTTTGCATTTGTGGCTGTTGTATTTTCGGTTGCCCAGAGAGAAGACGATGCGATCAGTGTAGTCGCTAAACACAGAGCAGATATTTTTTTCATCATCTTTTATCCTTTTGGCAATAATGTTGCAATTCAAGTTTTATAGCTTATCGCCAAGTTCAAGAAAAGAATGTAGGTGATGTGAAATTGATAATGTTCGTAACGTTAATTAAAAAGAGACTATCTATATGATAAGAGCACAATTACTAGTTTGGAATTAATCATAAAAACTGTATCAATACGGGAGTAGTTTTTTGATTTAGATGTCCAATATTTAATAAAGCTAAGGCCTCTTTCATCTAATTTTTAATTTATATACAGCTTACTAATTGATTTGGAAAGAATCCACGGACTTTTTTAAATTCAGATTGTACTTCTTGTGCATGAGGATTTAATTTTTGATTTGAATGGACATATTCTAAAAACTGGCCTTGATTCTCAGGGAGCATGGCTAAGCCACCATCAGTGTAATTATATTCTGTCCGCTGAGCTTGTTTTAGTCCTGATGCATTAAAATGCCAAAGGTAAATAATTTTTCCAGTCTCACCATAAAGTGTGATCGATATTGTACAGATATTCTTTTTCCGTTTGAGTATAGCAATGCTTCCTTCGGGAGCATCGTAACCATTGGGGTGATTTACTGCAGCAAGAGTATGTGATTGCTTTGATAGAGCTAAACAGGTGGTAGGATAGATTATGAGTGAGAACATCATAGCGCAAATTTTTGTTTGCATCATTAATAACCACCTAACTAAATAAACCCCGCTATTGTATAGCGGGGTTTATTTGAAAGATCAAGAACTATAAATACTTAACCCTGCAGCACACTTACATCCGCAATTGCCGTGAACAAATCACGCAACTGAGTCAATAAACGTAAACGGTTGGCTTTTAATTCAGCATCATCAGCCATGACCATCACGCCTTCAAAGAAGGCATCAATTGGCGCACGAAGCGCAGCAAGCTTAGACAATGCTTCGGTATAATTACGCGCAGCAAGTAAAGGCTGAACTACTGGTGTTAAAGCTGATAACTCTGCAAAAAGTGCTTTCTCAGCAGCTTCAACCAAGTTCGCTTCAACGACGCTTCCTTCAGGTGTTGCTTCTTTTGCAAGAATATTGGCAACACGTTTATTTGCCGCAGCCAATGCAGCCGCTTCTGGCAATGTACGGAAGTGATTCACCGCAGTCACACGCTTGTCAAAATCAAGAGGAGATTTTGGAGCAAGTGCTTGAACCGCTTGAATCACATCAACTGCAACGCCTTGGTCTTCATATTTGGCACGGTAACGACCTTCAAGGAATGCAACGGCATCCGCACGTGTCTTGTCATGATCTTTAACTATATCGCCATAACCTTGAAGCGCAAAATTAACCAGTTCTTCAATCGTCACATCAAGTTCATTTTCAATGATCAAACGTAAGATACCGATTGCAGAACGACGTAATGCAAATGGGTCTTTAGAACCTGTTGGCGCTTGACCAATACCAAAAATACCAACCAGCGTATCTAAACGATCTGCAAGCGCAATCGTTGTGCCTGTCTTGGTTTGTGGTAATACGTCACCCGCAAACTTAGGTAAGTATTGCTCACCTAAAGCTTCAGCAACTTCATGATTCTCACCCTCAAGGCGAGCATAATAAGTTCCTGCAATCCCTTGAAGTTCAGGGAATTCGCCCACAAGTTCAGAGGTCAAATCACATTTAGCGAGTAACGCTGCTTTTTCAGCATCGGCTGCATTTGCACCTGTAATTGGTGACAATGCTACAGCTAATTTAGCAATACGTTCTGATTTATTCCAAAGCGTACCCAATTGTGCTTGGAATACCATATTTGCGAGTTTTTCTTTACGAGATGCAAGCGGTTGCTTTTGGTCTTGTAGGAAGAAGAATTCTGCATCCGACAAACGAGGGCGTACAACTTTTTCATTGCCTTCAATAATTTGAATCGGATCTTTCGACTCAATATTTGAAATAGTAATAAAGTAAGGCTGTAATTTACCTTCAGCATTGATCAAACAGAAATACTTTTGATTGTCCTGCATCGTGGTAATCAAGGCTTCTTGAGGAACAGCTAAATAACGCTCTTCAAAAGTTGCACGTAATGCAACTGGCCATTCAACCAAGCTGGTTACTTCATCAAGTAAGTCTACTGGGACAATCGCAGTTGCATTAACTTCATCAGCTAACTTTTTCACTTGATCTTGAATGGTTGCTTGACGCTTTTCAAAATTCGCAACGACATAAGCTTTTTCTAAAGCAGCAAGGTAGTCATTTGCATGCGCCAAAGTCACGGCTTCAGGTGCATGGAAACGGTGACCATAAGTCACATTACCTGCTTTATGATCTTGAATGATTGCTTCAACCACTTGATCATCTTTCAACAATACGACCCATTTTACTGGACGCACGAATTCAGTACGACTTGCAGCAGAACGCATACGTTTTGCGATTGGTAAGTTGTCTAATGCAGTTTGTAAAATTTGTGGCAGTAAAGCATCAAGGCTTTGACCTTTCACATCTTTCAAGAAGCAAACTTTTTCAACTTTACCAGCTTGGAAAGTTGAAAGTTGATCAACGGTAATACCTTGACCACGCATAAAGCCTTCAAGTGCTTTAGTTGGTTTGCCTTCAGCATCATAAGCGGCTTGAACAGCAGGGCCGTCAAAACGTTTTTGTGTGTCTGCTTGAGCCGCATCGATATCAACAATTTTGAGCGCTAAACGACGTGGTGCAGCATAAGCTTCGATCGCAGCAAAATTTAAGCCTGCATCTTTTAAGCCTTTTTCCGTTTCAGCTTTTAAAGCATCACGTAAAGTTTTTAAGCTTTTGGGTGGAAGTTCTTCACAGCCCAATTCAAATAGTACGGTATGTGTCATTTCAAATGTCTTCTAAAAATATTTATCTGTCATAAGCAAGATGATCTAAACATCTACCTTAAATCCTAATGCAACATCACACGCTGCCTGACCGCCACGGATACCCCAATTTTCTAAGGGAATATCTCGAATAATAATCGTCACATATTTTGGTGGAATACCGAGCAATTCAAGGTTATTTACAATCCCTTGATAAAGATTGCGCTTTGCATCCACAGAACGTCCAGCAAATGCATCAATACTAATTTGAGTATAAAACTCAGGTTGATCTTGATGTGGTGGACAGGCAAAACGATGCGGTAAATGAGCGAAAAAACGGATATGTTTGTCTTTTTCAGGAATTTGAAAGTGTTGGACTAAAGCAGACTGAACAGCATCAATGATTGCTATTTCTTGTTCAGTTGAATATTCACGTCTTACTTCAATCACAACACTTGGCATTTTATTTTCCTAAATCAGATTTTTTCCCATTTATGCATTGGCTTTGTTTTGTGCTGCTTCTGCTTCAACTTGTGCTTTTAACTGCGCTAATACTTCATCACGTAAATGTGGTTCTGCCATTGGGAAACCGAGTTTCGCACGCGCAGCCACATAACTTTGAGCGATTGAACGCGCTAAGGTACGAACACGTAAAATATAACGTTGACGCTCAGTTACAGAAATCGCACCACGCGCATCTAATAAGTTAAAGCTATGCGATGCTTTAATCACTTGCTCATAAGCAGGAAGTGGAAGTTCAGCTTCCATTAAACGAGCTGCTTCAGCTTCATAGAAATCGAATAATTCAAATAATTTATCGACTGGCGCATATTCGAAGTTATAGGTCGATTGTTCTACTTCATTTTGATGGAATACATCACCATAAGTCACAGTACCGAATTGACCTTTGGTCCAAACAAGATCGTAAACTGAGTCTACACCTTGAAGGTACATTGCAAGACGTTCTAAACCGTATGTGATTTCACCAGTAACAGGGTAGCATTCAACACCACCGACTTGCTGGAAGTAAGTGAACTGAGTCACTTCCATACCATTTAACCAAACTTCCCAACCTAAGCCCCAAGCGCCTAGTGTTGGAGATTCCCAGTTGTCTTCTACGAAGCGAATATCGTGAGTCAGTGTATCGATGCCGATCGCTTTTAACGAATCAAGATAAAGCTGTTGGATATTGTCTGGGTTTGGCTTAAGTACCACTTGGAACTGATAATAGTGTTGTAAGCGGTTTGGGTTCTCACCATAACGACCATCTTTCGGGCGGCGTGAAGGTTGAACATAAGCCGCGTTCCAAGTTTCTGGACCTAATGCGCGTAAGAAAGTTGCAGTGTGGAATGTCCCTGCACCCATTTCCATATCATATGGTTGTAATACGACGCAGCCTTGCTCCGCCCAATAGTTTTGTAGGGCAAGAATTAAGCCCTGAAATGTATCAATATGCGATATAGCACGACTCATGGTGCATCCACTGGAATCAAACAAAAATTGTGGTTAAGTATAAGGATTTTCGGGTGCAGTGCAAAGGATTCGAGCGTTTCAGCGACAAGTTCTGATAATAAATTATTTAAACGCTTTTGTTTAATTTTCGAGTTAATTCAAAACGTACCCCATAGCAGACATATTTTCCCAGTTGGCAAAGTCCTGAATAGGAAACCATTCACATAAACGTCACCTCATGACGCATAACATCTTTCTCAATCTTAATTTTCAAATCATGAAATGTTAGCTTTGAAATGATGTTGTCACTGAGGTGTTTGCTATGTCTGATCGCATTCGTGAAAAATTACAAATTCTTGCGGACGCAGCTAAATATGATGTGTCCTGTTCCTCTAGTGGTAGTGACCGTAAAAATAAAGACAAAGGTTTAGGTGATGCCAGTCGGGCAGGGATTTGCCATAGCTATACCGAAGATGGGCGCTGTGTTTCATTGCTGAAAATCTTGTTCAGTAATGTCTGTATTTTTGATTGCGCTTATTGTGTGTCACGCCGTTCCAATGATGTCAAACGTGCTGCATTTACCGTACAAGAAGTGGTTGATCTGACCATTAATTTTTATCGTCGTAATTATATAGAGGGATTATTCCTGAGTTCAGGCATTTTTAAATCCGCAGACTATACGATGGAGCGGATGCTCCAAGTGGTGAAAAAGCTACGTCTAGAGGAAAATTTTAATGGCTATATTCATCTCAAAACTATTCCAGGTGCATCGCCTGAACTAATTCATGAAGCAGGGCTTTATGCTGACCGTATGAGCATCAATTTAGAAATGCCAACCGAGGTTGGGTTAAAAGCATTTGCTCCTGAAAAATCACATCAAGAAGTACAAAAAGATTTGGGACTCGTACGAGATCGACTGATTCAACTCAAAGATGAACGTCAAATTATTAAGCATGTGCCGAAATATGTACCCGCAGGACAGACCACGCAAATGGTGGTTGGCGCACATCAAGAAACCGATCAAGACGTACTTGTAATGGCAGATCGACATTACAAAGAATTTAAACTCAAACGTGTCTATTTCTCAGGTTATATTCCAATCAACACAGAAAATAATTATCTTCCTGCTGTCGGTTCAGCACCACCTTTGTTGCGTGAAAATCGTCTTTATCAAAGTGATTGGTTGATGCGTTTTTATGGTTTTGAAGTCAATGAAATCGTCAATGAAAAACACCCACATTTAGATTTGGATGTAGACCCAAAACTGAGTTGGGCGTTGCGTCATCCCGAGCAGTTTCCAGTGGATTTAAATCGTGCTGACTATCGTATGATCCTTCGTGTACCAGGTATCGGCGTAAAGTCAGCCAAGAAAATCGTGCAAGCGCGTCGTTTTGGCAAGATACATACTGATTTATTGAAGCAACTCGGTGTGGCGTATTCACGTGCCCAGTTTTTTATTCGCTGTGAAGACAGTCCACGCTTTCAAAAGGAACTTTCTACGACTGATATTCGTCAGCAAATACTAACGCAGGGTTCATCCAAGTACGTGAAACAACTGTCACCTCAGTTGAGTTTAGGATTCTAAACATGCTCAGTGATGGTGTGGTTTATTACTATTTTGATGGCTCTATGGTCGGTTTACTCAACTGCGTATTTCGTGCTTTTCAATTCAAAGAGTTTCACGTGCAACTGCGTTTAAACCAAGGCGCACAGCATGGTTTATTTGCCACGGTGGTTGAAATTCCAAATCACGAGCAACATGCAGCACGTGTTTGGTCAGCTTTACAGCAGAAATTATCGCATTCATCTTTGAAACAATTTTATTTTGCCTATTTATCGGAATCTTTGGATGCCTATCAGCATTTATTTAATTACTGTATCTATGTCTTTCGACATCAACATTCAGTTGAGAAGAATTATTCGCATCCCAGTGTTTTAGCGATATCGCAATGGACGAAAAAGGTCGGGCGAGAAAAGCATCGTATGGAAGCATTTGTGCGTTTTAAGAAAACCACAGATGGATTGTTTTTAAGTTTGGTTCGCCCTGATTTTAATGTGCTGCCTTTAATACAGCCGCATTTTAAGCGTCGTTATCAAGATCAACGTTGGTTGATTTATGACGAACAACGTAAATATGGATTGTATTATGATTTACGTGAAATTCACGAGGTGTCTTTAGATACTCATCAGATTGACCGTAATATCGAAAATGGTGCGAGTCAAAACTTCCAATTAGAATTAGATGAACAAGAAGAATTATATGATCAACTTTGGAAAGATTATTTTAATAGTATCAACATTAAAGAACGTCAAAATTTGAAATTACATGTGCAATATTTGCCTAAACGTTATTGGCGATATTTGAATGAAAAATACGTTTGATCTTCTCTCTTATTTAAAGCGATAAAAAAAGCGCCGTAGCGCTTTTTTTGTATTTAGAGGAAAAACCAGTAAACAAATATTGAAACCAGTGCGATACATAAAATATTGAGGATAAAGCCAATTCGCATCATTTCACTTTGTTGAATATGCCCCGTACCAAATACAATCGCATTCGGTGGTGTTGCTACAGGGAGCATAAACGCACATGAAGCACCGATTCCGATGACAACCACAAGAATTTCTTTTGGAATTCCCATTTGATCAGCGATTGCTGCAAATACTGGAACCAGCAGAGCAGCCGAGGCTGTATTACTGGTAAATTCAGTTAAGAAAATAATAAATGCAGCTACAATCACGATGACTAGGAATGGTGAGGCATCACCAAATGCATTTGCCAGAGTTTGCCCAAGTACCAAAGAAGAACCAGAGTCTTTTAAAACGGCACTTAAAGTTAAGCCACCACCAAATAGCATTAATACGCCCCAGTCCGTATTGTCTGCAATATCTTTCCAAGTGGCGATTCCTAAGATCACGACCATACAGGCTGCGAGTACTGCAATCCATGTATCAGGTTGAGTAATTCCAAACTGTTCGCTGACGCTTTTACCAAAAATCCATGCCAATGCAGTGATAGCGAAAACTAACATGGTTAGAATACGATCACGGTTCCAAGGGATAGTTTCTGTTCTGAATTCCACACGATGATTAAGTTTAGGTCTAAGCACGATATACAAACTAAATAACATCGCAGGGAAAATGATGAGCATCATAGGCAAACCGACTTTCATCCAGTCTGCAAAATCATAGCCTAATGCTTTCGCTGCAATCGCATTGGGTGGAGAGCCAACTAAAGTACCTAAGCCGCCAATACTTGCTGAATAAGCAATACCTAAGAGGATGAATACGAAAGTTTTACGTTCTTTTTGCGCATCAAAATGTGAAAGCAAACCCAATGCAAGTGGAAGCATCATAGCCGCTGTAGCAGTATTTGAAATCCACATCGACAAAACGGCTGTGACCAAACAGATGGCTAAAACAGCTACTCCCAGATGCCCTCTAGACATTGCAATAATCCACATGGCAATTTTTCGATCTAGTTTTTGCACATGCAATGCAGTTGCCAAGGCAAAACCACCAAAAAATAGGAAAATCGTAGGATCAGCAAAAGTACTCAGTGCTTTAGTGGTAGAAATGGCTTCAATCTCACCATCTCCTCCCACACTCGGCATACCGACGAGAACCGCGAGCACAGGGACTAGCAATGCCGTGATGGTGATGTGAATGGCTTCAGTCAGCCATAAAATACCGATAAATAACAACAGACTTAGACCTTTATTGGCATTTTGGTCATAAGGCAAAATTTCATATAAACCGAAAGACAGCAGTGCTGCAATTGCAATAATCACCCAGCCACGGATTAAGCCTTTGGGCATGGCATTGGTGGGTGTTTCGAGGTGAGGAACATTCATAAAATATCCTTATTTGAGTTGTTCTAGTTGCGATAGCGTATACAACTGAATAACCATAAAGTCTTAAAGAACTAGAAGTAAATATTAAGTTCTGCCATCTATGTAAAATCTTTTTAAATCATGTTGATTCCCTGCCACAGTGCATTGGTACCGAGTACAGTCAAAATGACTAAAATAAGGCGTTTGAATTTTTGTTGAGAAATATGAATTCTGATCTTAGAACCAAGATAAATAAAAAATAATGAAAAAATCGTAATTGCACACAATAGATATATCTGTGCCTGATCAAAGGTCAAAAGCGTTGGGTAGAGTATCGAGAGCTGGATTAATTTGCTGGCAAGAAAGCTAATGTTGGTAATCATCACGATGTCATTTTTACTGTGCTGTGTACTTAACAAATACATCATCAAAAATGGAGCCATCGCATTGGTTGCGCCTCCGATCACACCTGCAAGCAACCCAAATATGAGCATGTTTTTAATTGAGCGACGTAGGTGCAAAGGTTGCGATCTAAATTGATCTAATACATAGAGCCAAATGACCATCCCTAACAACAGCTTGAGATAACTTTCATCAATATAAAGCAGTAGCATGACGCCAAACAGGCTTCCAATCAGGCTACTACCGATAAGACTCCAGTAATTTTTTACATAATATAATAGGGAGATCGGGGCTTTTTCATGCGTCCCTAACACACTCAGATTCATGATAATACAAGGAATAAGTACCATCGCGATGGCAGTCTGTAGAGGGTGAAACAGAGACAATGCTGCTGTACTGATCATCGGAAATCCGAAACCACTCAGACCATGTAGTAATGCTGCTAATGCACACAGCAGCAGTGTTAAAAACTCAGTTTTATACAAAACAGTTCTCTAGCACAGTATTGAATTGATTAATCATCGGTATTGGTTAATTTATAATATTTGGTAAAAATTGCTTGAATAATAGATTATCAGATTATCTCATATCTTTAAGATGTAACTTGAATACACCTTATTTGGCTTTGCGCGTATACTTGCTTCGTTCGAAAATCAAAACATCCAACCAGCAAGGTGCATTGTGAACTTGACCCAATTAGACTGGATAAATTTACTAAAACCTAATTATAAAGTTCTTCCAGTGAAAGAACGTTTGTTCTCAGGCTTTGGCGCACTGTGTGGTTTGGCGATTTCTTCTTTGATTAGTTGGTATGTATTGGGCGGGATGAATGCCTGGTATATCGCGCCGATGGGTGCATCTTCCGTTTTATTATTTGCAGTTCCAAATAGTCCATTAGCACAGCCTTGGAATGTGGTGGTTGGTAATACTTTAGCGGGATTTATTGGGGTGGCTTGCACCCAGCTTTTACCTGATTTAACCACAGCATTTAGTGTGGCTGTTGGATTGGCTATCTTTATGATGATGACCACAGATTCATTACATCCACCAAGTGGTGCTGTAGCCATTACTGCGGTTTTGGGTGGAGAAGCTGTACATAAGCTCGGCTTTCATTTTATCCTTTACCCTGTATTACTCAACTCAGTTTTATTACTTGTTTTTGCAGTGTTTTTTAATCGACTGATTGGGCGAAATTATCCGACTATGCCTCATCTGAATGAACGCTCCAAAGACCCAACACCTACTCAAAAAGTATCGATTCAACCCAAAGATATCGAATATGCCTTAGAGCAACACACTGAACTATTAGATATCAGCCAATACGATTTAGAGAAAATCATTTTAGAAGCACAAGAGCATGCGAATGAGCGATTAAATCATTCGTTCGTGTGTCAGGATATTATGAGCCGTGATGTAATCAAATTATATGAGAATGACGATATTCATCAGGCTTTGGATAAGTTTAAATCGGTTAATTTAATGAGTTTGCCAGTTGTGAATGATCAAGAGCAATTGGTTGGAACTCTAGCATTGTACGAAGTTGTTGAGTGGTTCAAAGGAGCCACTGATCCGCGCAATTCTTGGCAACATTATGTGAAACAGATTATGAGTCGTCGAGTTGTGAAAGTTGATCCATTACAACCGATTCAAGATCTTGTACCTTATTTTGTTGAAAAATCTTTTAATTATATTCCTGTGGTCGAAGAACTGCGTTTAATTGGAATTATTAGTCGGGCTGATATGATTGCGGCTTTGCATCAGCAAATCAAACAACAATCATCTGTATTGTGAGCAAAAAAAAGCTACGGTTGTATAGGGGTAAATCCAACCGTAGCGACCAAACTAAAAAATAAGATTAACGTTTGATTCCTTGATCTTCATACACTGTTTTGACAGGTTGGTTGTAACCTTGTACGTGCTCAACTCGATTCGCCTGTCTTTTTGGAATGACTAACCACATGATTAAATACACCAAAATACCTGGGAAAGCGGCGCTCATAATTGAAATAATCACAAAGATTAAACGTAGTAAATTCGCATTCCAACCAAAACGTTCAGCAATACCGCCCATTACACCAGCGATCATGCTTTGTTGGTTTGAGCGATATAAACCAGAATTGGCCATCGAGTTTTTCTCCTTAAATAAATGAAACAACAGGGAAAAATCAAAAAATTGAGATAATGTGCTGTTGTTATATTAGAGATAGGGTCAAATTCATTTTTTTAAAGTTTCTGTAAGCGAGAGAATAGTTACGGTATGTAAAGAATTGATGGAAAAACCGACACTATCGCCTAAAATGCACCGACTTAACGCATCTTGCGATAGCAACCTGCGATTTCAGACTCATCGTTACTTTATTTCTATTCCTTTTGTAGATGTGTAAATGTATATCCTGTTCTTTATGATTTACACGGGGTGGAGAGGTCTTGAATAAAATGAACGATGTTGATGTTAGAGAATGATGAATATGCAGTTTCGGTTATTCTTACAGCCCCTCAGTGTAGGAACTCTATTGGTTTTAGGTTTGACAGCATGTGATGGTCATCATCCTGAACCAGCGGTATCACACAGTCAAACCCAGCCTAAACCTGTTGAGGCGGCTGTATCGACTGTGCTTGTAGATGATCAAGCAGTTTCCAGTGAAGGTGTTGCTTTAACTAAAGTAGCAGGTCAGGCAACCATTCCTCATGTTGCATCGAAACATATAGAAAAACCATCACCGCAAGATTTGATCTATGCCGGGCGTTATCATGCGCGTATTCCATGTTCTGATCCTTTTGCTGGATGTGTGAACAATGAAAACGAAGCCGAATATATTATTAATTTACTAGATGATGGATCTGTATTTTGGACCAATACCAGCTTTGGACGTTTGGGCACTGATTCATCACAGAATATTGCCAAAATTGAACAGACCTGTAAGCAGGTTCATTGGCATGTTCATAAAGATCAAAATGAAATCATGATTCGTTGTGATGCAGCGGATGTGAATTTGTACTATAAAATTAATGCGAATCAAGATTTGGTGATGAATTTAGACAAGATTTGGAATGGTGATCACGGACAAAATCGGAAGTTTTTTAACGAATATCCGTTTCCTAAGAAAGCCTATGTTTTTGAAAAAGTAAAATCATGATGGATTCAAATATAAAAAAGAGCGCTTAAGCGCTCTTTTTTATGCAGTTTCGATTAGTAATCGAAGCTGAAGTGTTCTGGTGCAAGAGAAGTCAATGTACGAGAAGTCGATACCATTGATTCTGCATGACCTTGAGCACGTGGCAATAAACGGTCAAAGTAGAAATCTGCAACTTTGATTTTTGCTTTATAGAATTCTGGAGTTTCAGCACCGTTACCAGCTTCTAATTTTTCAGAAGCGATTACAGCTTGTTGAGCCCAGAAGTAAGCCATCATTACATAACCAGAGAACATCAAGAAATCATTAGAAGCAGAAGATACGATGTCACGGTCTTTACGCGCTGCAAGCATGATGCGAACAGTTAATGTATTCCATTGAGCGCAAAGCTTAGTTAAGTCCCAAGCGAAGCGACGTAAATACTTGTTGCGAGCATGTGCAGCACAGAATTTTAAGATTTCAGCAGTATAGTCACGAACAACTTTACCTTTTGAGCTTAAAAGCACTTTACGACCTAATAAGTCAAGTGCTTGGACACCTGTTGTACCTTCATACAATGTTGAGATACGTGCATCACGTGCGATTTGTTCCATGCCCCATTCTTTGATGAAACCATGACCGCCATATACTTGGATACCATGGTTTGCAGCTTCCAAACCTAATTCAGTCAAGAAACCTTTAAGAATTGGAGTATAGAAACCAAGTTTGTCATCGGCAGCTTCATAAGCAGCTTGATCACCACTTGCCAGCGCATCAGCCATTTTATCTGCAAGTTTGGCAGCGTGATAAATCATTGCACGACCACCTTCAGCTACAGCTTTTTGAGTTAAAAGCATGCGGCGAACGTCTGCGTGGTGAATGATCGCATCAGCAACACGCTCTGGCTCTTTTTTACCAGAAAGTGCACGCATAGACATACGGTCTTTCGCATAAGGTAAAGCACCTTGGAAAGAAAGTTCAGCGTGTGCGATACCTTGAACAGCTGTACCAATACGTGCAGTGTTCATGAAGGTAAACATGGCATGTAAACCTTTGTTGATTTCGCCGATTAAGTAACCAGTTGCGTTATCAAAGTTCAATACAGCAGTTGCTGAAGCACGGATACCCATTTTGTGTTCGATCGAACCACAAGAAACCGTGTTACGCTCACCTACACCACCATCAGCAGTTGGGATGAACTTAGGCACGATAAATAAAGAAATACCACGAGTACCAGCAGGTGAATCTGGAAGACGTGCAAGTACGATGTGGATGATATTCTCTGTTAAATCATGCTCACCTGCAGAGATGAAGATTTTTGTACCAGAGATTTTGTAAGTACCGTCAGCAGCAGCTTCTGCTTTAGTTTTTACTTGACCTAAGTCAGTACCACATTGAGGCTCAGTTAAGCACATTGTGCCAGACCAAGTACCTTCAACGAGTTTAGGCATATATGTATTTTTTTGCTCATCAGTACCGAATTGCATGATGGTGTTCATACAACCTGTACTTAAACCAGGATACATCGTGAACGACCAGTTCGCAGTACCCATCATTTCTGATTTGATAAGGTTTAAAGACATTGGTAAGCCTTGGCCACCAAACTCTTCTGGATAAGAAAGACCTTGCCAACCACCCATTACGAATTGGTCGTATGCTTCTTTGAAGCCTTTAGGAGTAGTTACTTCGCCGTTGTTAAAAGTACAACCTTCTTCGTCGCCAGACTGGTTGATTGGAGAAAGTACGTTTTCGCAGTAATCAGCCGCACCTTCAAGAATCATGTCAACTGTATCAGCATCAGCATTTTGACCACTTGTCAAAGTTTGGTAATGTGCTGGATAATCGAACACTTCATTCATTAAGAAGCGAATATCACGGAGCGGGGCTTTATAAGCTGGCATAATCTTAATCCTGTATTTGAATCGTTGTGGATTATCTGTATCAGTACTTTGATTATTCACAGTGGTGATGAAAATACATTGATAAACACTGTGGAAAAGACTGTCAGAAAAGCTAATTAAGGCTAAAAACACTTAGTTGAAAATTCAATTTTCTGTTAAAGTTTTAGACTCGTTTTGAATATGAAAATGATCCATTTAGTAATTGAAAATATAACGATATAAAGGTGTTTGATAAAGCTATGCGTTTAAAATATTTAACATTATGTTTGTTTGGTCTTAGTATTTCAGGTTGTTCTCAGCATGTCATTAAAACCAATTCAAGCTCTTCTAGTTTAGAGCAAAAAGCAATAAATAGCATCAATGCGATGTACGAATATCCGAGCTACGACTATCGGGGGAAATTTAATATTCATGTTGACCTTGATCAGCATAAAGCTGAAGCAGATCAACAGAAAGATGTTTTAGATGCTGCTTTGAAACAAAAGGTTGATCAATATCTGCGCGAGCAAAAAGTCAATTTGGATGCAAAACAAAAACAAGCACTATATAAAGCTTTGGCAGAGCAACCGAAAGGTTTGGGCAATAGCAAGTTTGATAAATTTGCTCGAGTAATGGCTAACATTTTAAATGATATGCAATTTGAGTATGATGGATCTGTGCATTATCGACAAAAGATGGGCTCGTTTAACCTCACTGCTCGTTATGAAAAACCAACCTTATTGGTTCAAGCGAAAGTTCCGATGGTTTTGGATTTAAATAACTACAAGTTCTACATCAATTATTTTGCATTGATGCCGTACTTGGTGAATAAAGAAAATCAGAACAATTTAGCGTATTTAGATTTTTCAAAATACCAAGGTTTGTTTAAACAAGTTGATTACAAGAAATTTGCAGAATACATCAAAGCATCGAGTGCTATTTACTATCGTTTAGCTGATCCAAACAGTATCCAAACTTTGTCGGTGAGTTCTGCTGATCAAGCTGCGGGTGTGGTAGAGAAAATTCGTTTAAAAACCACAATTGAAGAGCTGGTTCTGCAAGCGAATCTATATAGCAAAGTGAATGAAAAATACTTAATGCAAAGTATTTTGAAATTTGATGAGCAAAATCTTGAAAAATTGATTTCAGAGCAAGACAAAACAGACACTGCTTCAAAGGCTGAACAAAGTGGCACTTTATTAAATTCAAAGGCAGCAGCTGATGATGCGAGTGTGGTGAGCCAAGAGTTGTATCGTTTAGTGAATCAACACTTTGGAGTAGAAGAGCCAGAGGATGAATATACTGAAGAGGCAGATGCAACCAAAGTCGCAGCAGAGGATGTGGCTCAAGAAGCTGAAGATATCACAGAAGAGGCTGATGCCGTTGCAGAGTCTGCTACTGCAACAGAACAAGTGTTAACAGCCGAGCAATGTACAGCATTACAAAATGCTGCCAAAACAAATTTTGGTGATATTCAGTATTGTCAAACCATGTACGATGTTGATGTTTTGGGTGAACAGAAAACGCCATCGGGTTTCTTGTCTTATATTGAAAAATTGGTCGCAGTTGAAAAAGAGTTTGTTCAATACGATCAAAATCAATTTATTGATGATCAGGGCTTTAAAGCACTTTGGCTGAAGCATCAAGCAGATATTCAAAAAGCATTACCACCCGTTGAAAAGCGTAATCCTTTCGTGATGGATGTTGGCTTGGATGCACAAGGACGTGCAGTCAAACTTGATTATGACTTGAATTATGCACTGCCTGAGCTGAAGTCGAGCTTTAATATCAAAGCAGATATGCTGGTGACAAATTACGGTAAAGCAACCCCGATTGATCAAGCTCAGTTAAAGCAAGCTAAAACATGGGCGGAAGCGAGTAAGGGTTCTATCCTTGAACAAGCGATCGGCAGTTTCTCTGAAAAATTAGGTCAAACAGGCATTCAAGAGCGCTCAGCACAGCCTTATACATTATCTTTGGATGATCAGCTCAAAGTAATTGCTGAGCAGCGTTACGATGCTACACAGTCATATGAACAAACCTACAAAGCTGTGTTCATTGCTAAATTGGTTGAGAGTAATCCAATCCTTGCAAAACGTTACACTTCTCAAGAGCTACAAGAAGTCGCAAGTGTCTATGCTTATTGGTTCTCAGATGAAGAGGTATATAGTCCTGAAGGTAAGGCTCTAAAACAGATCGAAAGCTTACAGAAAAAACACCATTTGGAGCAAGAAGATCAGTTTGATGATAAGTTGGGTCAAGCTGTAAATCGTTTAGTCACAGATGCAATGCGTGGTGACCAAGACCGTCAGCAATGGAAAAAGCTAAAAGCTCAATATAAGCAACCACAGCAATTGTTTGCGAAACAATATCAAATCCAGTTTGAACAAACCAATGGTATTTCGAGCGAAGAAAAGATCTTGTTGGAGCAAACAGCGAATGTGCTGGGGCAAGTATATATAGACGCACGTAAAAATCAGCTTTCTGATAAATCATTGAAGGCACTGAAAATTGAACATAATGAATTTATTGATTATGAAATCTTCAAAGATGTTTATCAGAAAATGATAAGCACAAAATAATTCAGTTAAAAAAGAACCTGCATCATGCAGGTTCTTTTTTATGGTTTGATTTATAAGAAGTCTTTTAATTCAGGTTTCACGCCATTCCAAATAGAGAAAGCTTCAATGGCTTGCCCCACTAGCATGCCGAATCCATCTGTAGAAGGAACTTGTCTAATAAGGGCTTGATCAAGGAAACTTGATGGTTTTCCGTATGCCATTTCGTAGGCGTGATGAAAAATAAGTGTTTGAGGTAATTGCAAAGCTTCACCCGTTAAACTTGCCGAAGTCGCATTAATGACGATGTCAAACTCACCTGTCAGTTGATCTAGGCAGATTGCATGTAGTTTAGTATCGGGCACAGCCGTTTTTAGATCTTCAACCAATTGTTCTGCACGGGCTAATGTACGGTTGGCAATCACAATTTGTTTTGCACCAGCTTGAACTAGTGGATAAATCACACCGCGTGTTGCGCCACCCGCGCCCAAAATCAAAATACGGCTATTTGCTAAGTTCCAATTCAAAGCTTGTATCGCTGCAACTAAACCTTGCCCATCGGTATTATCACCATATAGTTGACCGTCTTGCATCCATAAAGTATTGACTGCTTTGGCAATCTTGGCACGTTCAGTGAGTTGGTCACATAACGCAAAAGCCTGCTCTTTAAATGGAACAGTGACATTCATGCCAACACCATTTTGATCGAAGAACGCTTTAACTGCGGACTCGAAACCATCAAGCGGAGCAAGAATTTTTTTATAATTTAAATCAACGCCGGTTTTTGCTGCAAAAGCATGATGCAATTCTGGTGAGCGGGATTGTTCAATTGGATTTCCAATAACAGCAAATTGTTTCGTCATGAGTCATCAGCTTGATTGCGGTGGTCAAAGTTTATTAAAGATACATGGTGTGCCGCAATATTGATTTACATCTCGCACCATATGACAGGCTGATTTAATTTTCAGAACATGTTCAGATAAGACTGAATTTTGCTGAGATTTATACAAATTATGTTATGAGTATCTTTCTTGTTAGACATGCCGAAAGCATTGCAAATATTAATCATCGTAGTGATTGTCACACGGACAATTTTTACAGTTATTGATTACTTTGATCAAACAGCCTCAAAGTTTGAGTAAGTCATTGATGCAAAGTTTTAGATCAGATTTAATTCATAACCCTATTAACAACACTGAGATCTTTATATTTAGAACTTAAATGAATGTACAAATAAAACACATCCCTGATTTATAAAAACAGGGATGTAGAGTAGGGATTATTTTGTTAAACCTAACCAATCTCTTGGTTTTAAATAATAGTCTGTAAGTCGTTTCTCTTGCGAGTCAGCATCCCATTCTGGACGATACGACCAACCTGCTAGATTCGGTAAACTTACTAGAATTGATTCAATACGCCCACCAGTTTGTAAGCCGAACAAAGTGCCACGGTCATAAACCAAATTATATTCTACATAACGCCCACGACGATAAAGTTGGAACTCTCGTTGTGCTTCTGTATAGGGTTGCTCACGATGCTTTTCAAAAATAGGTAAGATCGCCTCTAAGTATCCATTTCCAACGGCTTGTATATATTTAAAACAAGTTTCGAAATCCCACTGATTGAGATCATCAAAGAACAGTCCACCTACGCCGCGTTGTTCATCACGATGCTTTAAATAGAAATAATCATCACACCATTGTTTATGTTCTGCATAAACATTTTCACCAAAAGGCTTGCATAAGTCATAAGCGGTTTGATGCCAATTTTGAATATCTTGATCATCTGGGTAAAAAGGTGTCAGATCGAAGCCACCACCAAACCACCACACAGGATCTTGACCTTCAGGTTCGGCTACAAATAAACGAACATTAGCATGTGAGGTTGGAATATTAGGATTTTTAGGATGAATGACTAATGAAACGCCCAAGGCTTGTGCTTTTGCACCAGCAATCTGTGGATGGCGTTCTGTCGCTGAAGCAGGTAGTTTGCTGATGTTAATGTGGGAAAACATCACCCCACCTTTTTCGATTACTTCACCATTTTGTAGAACTCGAGAGCGACCACCACCGCCTTCGGTTCTCTCCCAATCATCAATGATAAACTCAGCGGTTCCACCGCCTGCACGTTCCTGTTGTTCTAAACCTGCGCAAATTCGTGCTTGTAGATCAAGTAAAAATTCACGAACACGTTGAATATCAGCTGAAGTTGGATGCTGCATGATGATCCTCTTGAGGTGATCTATGTATTAGTAACATCAAAACATAAAACCATAAAAAAAATAAGGGATTTTTAATCATTCTGATTAAAAATCCCTTGATTGCTTTATTTTTAAACGTTTAAGAACGTGAATCAGAAGTCATCTTTTTGATAGAGATGATCCATACGCTCACGTTTGGTTTTTAAATATTGCTCATTGAACGGATTTTTTCCAACAGTAAGTGGTACACGTTCAACAACATTAATACCAAGATCGGTCAGTGCTTTAAGTTTTAGAGGGTTGTTAGTAATCAACTTAACTTCTTTGACTTGGAGATGATCGAGCATAATGCTGCACATATCATAACGACGTGCATCAGCAGGAAGATTTAACAGAAGATTAGCATCAACCGTATCATGCCCTTGATCTTGAAGTGCATAAGCTCGGATTTTATTGGTCAATCCAATGCCACGACCTTCTTGACGTAAATAAAGGATGACACCTTGACCTGCTTCATTGATCAAACGTTGGGTTGCTTGCAGTTGAGGACCACAGTCACATTTCAGTGAGGCAAAAGCGTCGCCCGTAAGACACTCTGAGTGAATACGAACTAAAACAGGAGTATTTGGTGGAGTTTCTAAACCTTTAGAAAGCGCCACATGTTCTTCACCCGTCTTTGGGTCTTGAAACACGGAAATATTGAAGTCACCGAAAGCAGTTGGTAGCTTTGATGTTGCAATAAATTCAATCGGCACAGATTTATTCACCATTATCAGAAAAACTGTCAAAGTATAGCCTAATGTGTGAAGATTGCGTGAATTAGAATGTCTGATTTTTCACACAAGTTTTTCTTTTTCATACAAAGCACATAATAATAGTTGATAAACAGTGACATAATTCAGGATAATCTGATGGCTATACTGTAAATGTATGCAAGAGAATGTTCAGCACTACATCATTCGCACATGTGGCTGATTGAAGGTGCATCATGTTTAATTGTATGATCACCCCCATTTAACCCAGCTTCGGATTTGCCAGGCTTAAAAAGGCTTTGCCACATTATGTTGTATACCGAAATTCCAACTCAACGCCCTGTTACGCCATTGTTGGATGAAATCGATCATCCTGAGCAATTACGTCAGCTCGAGCAAAGCCAACTCCCTCAAGTGGCAGATGAGTTGCGTCAATATATTTTGTATGCAGCAGGACAAAGTGGTGGTCACTTTGGCGCAAATTTAGGTGTGATTGAACTGACAGTTGCTTTGCACTACTGTTTCAATACACCAGATGATCGTTTAGTTTGGGATGTAGGGCATCAAGCATATCCACACAAAGTCCTGACTGGGCGTCGAGAACGTATTACCACAATTCGTAGTAAAGGTGGTTTAGCTGCATTTCCAGCACGTGATGAATCTAATTTTGATACTTTCGGTGTAGGACATTCTTCAACAGCAATTTCTGCTGGATTAGGGATGGCACTCGCTCGCCGTTATCAGCAAAAGCCTTGCGAAGTTGTTGCGATTATCGGTGATGGTGCAATGACAGCAGGGATGGCTTTTGAAGCCATGAATGATGCTGTTGCACATAATGCTGATCTAATCGTGGTATTGAACGATAATGATATGTCGATCTCATGCAGCACGGGTGGTTTTGCAAAACATCTCGCTGCGATCTGGGAAACTGGTCAATTGGTCAATGTAAATGAACAGGGCGAAGCTTATGTTCAGCCACATCCAAAATGGACATACAATTCGCGTTTGCATCAATCTGCAACAGATGCAGCTGATAACTTATTTAAAGCGATTGGTTTTGACTATTTCGGACCTTTTGATGGGCACAATGTTGAACAACTTGCTCAAGTCTTCCACGCATTAAAAAAACGCAAAGGTCCGCGATTAGTTCACGTTTACACTAAAAAAGGTAAAGGTTTCGCTCCAGCAGAAGCAGATCCGATTACCTATCATGCCATTACTAAGATTACACCTACTGCTTCGGCACCAGTTAAAAAATCACCACCTAAATATTCAGATGTATTTGGACAGTGGTTATGTGACGAAGCTGCACAAGATGCACGTTTATTAGCGATCACACCTGCAATGTGTGAAGGTTCTGGCATGGTGAAGTTTGCACAGCAATACCCTGAACGCTTTTTTGATGTTGCGATTGCTGAACAGCATGCAGTCACTTTAGCAGCGGGTATGGCGTGTGAAGGTTTAAAGCCTGTTGTCGCGATTTATTCAACCTTCTTGCAACGTGGCTACGATCAGTTGATTCATGATGTGGCATTGCAAAATTTAGATGTCACCTTTGGTATTGATCGTGCTGGTTTGGTTGGCGAAGATGGTCCAACGCATGCAGGTGCATACGATTATGCCTATATGCGTACTGTACCTAATATGGTGATTATGGCGCCAAAAGACGAAAATGAATGTCGTCAAATGCTACACACTGCATATCATTATAAAGGTCCAACAGCAGTTCGTTACCCACGTGGTGCTGGAACAGGTGTAGAAATTCAACAACAAATGGCTGCTTTAGAAATTGGTAAAGCTGAAATCGTTGCAGAATTTAATTTGGATGCAGATCAGCAGATCAGTATTTTGGCTTTCGGGAGTCGAGTGGCAGCTTCAGTCGAAGCAGCGCAACAATTTGCGAATAAGCATGCAATAGGTGTGCGTGTGGTAAATATGCGTTTTGTGAAGCCATTGGATGAACAAATGATACGAACACTTGCTGAACGAACTCAGCTTTTCGTAACTGTTGAAGAACATGCCGTGATGGCAGGTGCGGGAAGTGCAGTGAATGAATTCCTCGCACAAGCAAAAATTGTAAAGCCAATCCTGAATTTGGGTTTGCCAGATGAGTTTTTACATCAAGCTACACATCAACAAATGCTTGCCGATTGTGGTTTGGATACGCATGGAATTTTAGCATCAATTGAACGTGCTTGGTTTTAGATAAAAAACGGAAATAATTTTTCGTAAACATTTTTCCCCTAAAAGCCCTTATATTTGATAGAATGTAAGGGCTTTTATGCATTATTCTTTGTCAAAATCTTCAAATTTGTAGTGGGTGTTCAATGGAACCTATGGTGGTTATGGCTGCGCGTGCGGCTCAAACAGTTGGTCAAGAGCTTTTAAAGGCACATCAAAATCGTCATAAACTCGATTTACAAGTTGAAGAAAAAGGCATTGATGGTCCAGTAACACGTGTTGATCGTTATTTGGAACAACTTACAATAGATACACTTCGCAAAAGCTATAAAAATCATAGCTTCCTTGGTGAAGAGTTTGGTATGCAAGAAGGTAAAGGTCACGACGCTGATTGGTGTTGGGTGATTGATCCTTTAGATGGTACTCAAAACTTTATCAATGGTTTCCCTCACTTTTGTATTTCTATCGCTGTACAACACAAAGGCGTGACACAACACGGTGTGATCTATGATCCAGTACGTGATGAGTTATTTTCAGCTAGTCGTGGTCGCGGTGCAGTGATGAATCAACGCCGTATTCGTGCAAATGTCAAAGATACTTTAGATAAAACATTCCTAGCAGTCGGTCATCCTTATCACGCGAAGCGTAATGGTGAAATTGTTTCTTATGCAGAACAACACTTTGCTTCGTTATTGGCAGTCACAAAATCTGGTGCTCAAATTCGTCGTGCAGGTTCAGCCGCTTTAGATTTGGCATATGTTGCTGCGGGTCGTTTTGATGGTTTCTTTGAATTAGGTTTAAAACCATGGGATATCGCTGCAGGCGAATTAATTGTTAAAGAAGCGGGCGGTGTGGTTGTGGATGCTCGTGGTGGTAATGATTCAATGGAAAATGGTCAAGTCATTGCTTGCTCAATGAAAATGTTAAAACCACTAATGCAAGCAGTAGTTCCAGCATGGAGCGAAGCTGCAAAATAAATTTTAGATTAAAAAACCCTCAATAATTTGAGGGTTTTTTATTATGATCTGATCATAATGAAGGAGTTATTTTTATAATTTCATCTTCTTTAATCGGTCAGATACAAATAATAAAGGTGATCCAGTAGAAAAACCTATTAAAAAGGGTGACTTTTAAAATTATTCTGCTATAATCCGCCCACGCACTTAAATTCCAGTTCATTACCTGAACATTCAGTTCTATTCATATTATGCGCACGCTGTCCATAGAGAGGACCACATCTTGCGCCCAAATCGCTTAGCGATTCTTCAGGTTGAGGCAGTAATCAAGCGTGCGTTAGTCCACATCGTCGTTATTCGGATTGCCGCTGAATTTCATATATTTTCAGCTTGAGTCGCTTTGCCGCTTTTTGCCGATGTCTATTTTTTGTATTTATTAAAATGGAGCACCCATTAGGGTGAAACTCTCTATGAGCAAAACTTTTGCCGAATTTTCTTTGCACGAAACCTTACAACAAGCCCTAGAAGGTTTAGGTTTTACTAGTCCAACTCCTGTGCAAGAACAAGCGATTCCAGCTGCGTTAGAAGGAAAAGATCTATTAGTTTCTAGCCAGACTGGTTCTGGTAAGACAGCAGCATTTTTACTCCCAACATTAAACGCTTTAACTGGTCAAGAAACTTTCGTGCCATTTAAAGAGCGCATGAAAGCGATTACCCAACCAAGCATTTTAGTTTTATGCCCAACGCGTGAATTGGCTCAACAAGTAAGCCAAGATGCGATTGCATTTGTACGTCATATGAAAGGTGTTCGTATTGCTGCAATTATGGGTGGTATGCCTTTTGGTAAGCAAATTCAACAGCTTAAAGGCGCGCAAGTTATTGTTGCTACTCCAGGTCGTTTACTTGACTTGGTTAATCGTCGTCAATTGAAACTTGATAAAGTTGAATCTTTAATCGTCGATGAAGCTGACCGTATGCTTGATCTAGGTTTCTCTGAAGATCTAGAAGCAATTGGTGAGTTAGCTGCAAACCGTAATCAAACATTAATGTTCTCTGCTACTTTTGCTGATCGTATTATTCGTCTTGCTGAACGTATGATGAATGATCCACAACGTATCGCAATCGAAACAGGCCACAGTACTAATACTGATGTAACTCAAACATTACATTGGACTGATGGCTTTGAGCATAAGAAAAAATTACTTACACACTGGTTATCTGACGAGTCAGTAGATCAAGCTGTTGTATTTGCAAGCACGCAAGAAGATACAGACATGCTTGCTGAAGAATTGGCTGAAGCAGGCCACTCAGTTGTTGCATTGCATGGTGCTATGCCACAAACAGTTCGTAACCGTCGTTTACGTAGTATTCGTGAAGGTCGTGCAAAAATCTTAGTTGCAACTGATGTTGCAGCACGTGGTTTAGACGTACCAACCATTTCTCAC
>Ga0209727_1000707_pt1 | contig 34129 bp, 80 predicted proteins | sample RifGroC1_FD_183995 | JGI IMG/M metagenome (GOLD analysis project Ga0209727, IMG submission 183995) | Groundwater microbial communities from Rifle, Colorado, USA - Groundwater C1 (SPAdes) (version 2) | ecosystem: Environmental > Aquatic > Deep subsurface > Groundwater | place: Rifle, Colorado...
TTTGGGATGAAACGATCAAAATTAAATAATCCCACCAAAGACTCATTTTAAACGATGAAAATGAAAGAAGGTATTTATTATGAAAAAATATACAAATGATGAATTAAAGCAACTTATAGGCAATATTAACGAAGAAATAATACAGAAAAAGAATGAATTAAGTTTATTACATGACAATGTAAAACTATATAAAAACTTATGCAATCATAGTGATTTAACTATTAATGATTGGGGATCTGCTGATTGTAAAATATGTGGGAAACATCTTAGTTGGTATTGCCCTACTTCCCCAACTTTAGAATGCAATTATGAACAAGAAGATGGAAGTTATAACGAAGATTCTTGCAGATATTGCGGAGATCCAGAAGAAAGGAAGTAATAAAAATGTCTAAATGTTTAAGATGTGGTCATTGTTGTAAAGGTTATCTATGCTTTGTGCCAAAACACAAAATCAGTAACTTATCTCCTGATTTTCTAGAAACTTTAAATGAAGATAATTTAGATGATTATATCAATGAAAATATTGAAGAACAAGGTTCTATTTGTAAATGGTTAATTGTAGATGAGCAAGGGCTACATAGTTGTTCTGCTTATGAAAGAAGATCAAGTATGTGTAGGGATTATAATTCTTTGATTGGAGTATGTCGTATTGGTCAGGCATATTGGAAAGATAAAAATGATATTCCTGAAGAAATCAAAAGTATATTAGGAGGTAAATCAAAATGAGAAGCGTTGTAGATATTGTGGAAACCAGAAACAAATTGAAGGACTCAGTTGATAAAATCAATATAAGATTGAAAGAAATTGAAAATGGAAGAAAATTTCCTGAGTTAAACCAAAAAGAACAAGATTTAGTAGGAAAACTTTTTAATTTGATGTGCCACTATAAAGACCAAGCAACTGCATTGAGTTTTGTTTTAAACGAAGATAATAAAATTAATGATTATAAGTGGCATCCTATTTTTAAAGAATTTGAAGAATTTTTAGTAAAATTAAATTAATACTATAAGTTACTTATTTTATATTACTATAAATTTAAAAGGAAGTGTATAAATGAATAATCTTGAAATTTTAGATAAATGGGCTAAATATACAGATTATGATCCAGAACAAAAATCTTTCAATCTTCTTAATTATACTTATGAACTTCATGATATTAATAAAAGAATTGAACGCATCATAAAAATATATGATAAAACTGGTGGATTAGCAGTTATACAAGCAAAAATCATGTTTAAAAGAATATTGAAAAAAGCATCATACAATGCTTTTGAATATATGAAAAATCCAAATATGGTAAATGAAGATAAAGAAATTTGGGATATATTTCATTGTAAAGAAGTTATTAGTATAGAAAATTCATATATTGATGCTATTAACAAATTGTCGGAAGAGATAATTGGAAAATATCTTATTGGTGAAAGAAACAATGAGGAAATATTAGAAGATTTATTTGAAGCAATTGATACAGTTATGGAATCATTGGAGAAATGCAATGTGAATTTATTTATTAAGAACGGTCAAATATTACCCATAAACAAAATTTCTACGCATATTCATTTATTTGAAACATTGGCAGAATGCTTGATTGCACTAGAAACCACCAATGATGGTTTGTATTTATGTTATATTAATTGTGGAGGTACGGCAGACGGTTATTTTGGATTTTTCTTAAAGAATAATGGAAATTTACTCTCTATAAGTGAGAGGATTGATGAGGCCTATTCTGGACAACACAGTCATTGTAGAAATGCTAGATGGGCAGAAAATAAGAAATATGACTTATTTCCTTACGATTATATCTTCAATTATACTGAGCATGACTATAAAGGATGTGCTACAAAGCATTTAATTGATAATGAGAAACTTGCCTTCTTTGAGTTAGGAGCAAAAGCATACTTGCCTATTATAGTTGCTATGCTTATGATAGATAAACAGTATGTTGGTCAAATACTTGATATGGATATTAATTATGTAGATTCGTTATTACCTAGTAATATCAAAATGATTACTGAATCGTCAAATAATGAACTTATAGTAATGGAAAGTAGCAGTCTTGTTTTATCACATAAGTCACTTGATTTATCATTTGATTTAGAAAAGATAATCAATGGCGACTATGCAAAAGAGTTTAATTACGATAGTAGTAAAAACTACAAAGAAACAGGTTGTTTCACAAACAGTAACCAATTGTTTGTAGATTTATGGGCAGAAGGGTTCTCGTATGATCCTTTTAAAATTTATGAAACTAGTTCTCTTTTAAAGATAACTGATGGCAATTCAACCTTAAGTAATACCCCACCGGAATTTGTTGGTTCAAAAAATAGAATACGTTTGCAAGGATATTATGAAATAAGGAAACAACTTGCGGATTACATCCGAGATAAAATTCATGATGAATGGGTTACTTATGGAAAAACATCAGCGATTAAAAATTGGTATATTAATTGTATTCAAAATAATTTGGCTAAAATTGAGGAAATTGTTGTAAGTGAGTATTTAAGTATTCAAAATGGAGGAAAAGTATTAGACATAAATTGGCGTACTATTGATAAAGAAAAAATTGATATATATTATGAAGAGCAGAAATATCCTAGTGGTTGGGGAAATATTATTTTAAATAAACGAAAATCTTTATCAGAAGATGAATATTTCTGCATGCAAACAGGAGCGATTTGCAGTCTATTTTTTACATTTGCCCCTAAAAATTGGAGACAACTTGAATTATTATGTGGATGCGAAGTTCCTAAAATTGTGAAAGGATGGCTTGTTGACGGTCATTTTGGTGACGGTAATTCTATTCTTGATGCAACTGATTTAGTAACACAAGTGGGGACACCTTTTGAAAGGTATGAATCAAATAGATATGAAAATCTCTATAATGAGCATCATATTAGTTTTGATTTTAATTTTTCTATTGGTTATTCAAAACGAGGGATTAAACAAATTTTGAAAAAATAATGGATTAAAATAACAAATTGAAAGGAGTAAGAAATCAAATGACCAAAGAAGAATACTTTCAAGAAATTGACATAATCTATACTCAATTCAATGACAGCAATCAATCAGAGATGGATCATGAAATTTTAGCCACTAAACTCATGTGGTTAACTATGGACTATAAAGAGGGAACAAGTAATAATATGTGGAAAGGTGAATTATAACAAAATGAAAAATCTATCAGAAACATTAAAATCACTCAGAGAACAAAATGATCTAACTCAAAGAGAATTAGCAGAATTATCTGGCTGTAGCAATGCTGAAATATCAAGGATTGAATCAGGCATAAGATTCAATCCTTCACCATTAATATTAAGGGAATTGGCCTTACATTTGAAAGTATCTTATATTGATTTGATGAAAATTGCAGGATATTTAAGTGATAATGATTTGGAAGAGTATTATCTGTTATAGAGTTAGAGGATTATATTAAGAAAGCAGGAAAACAAAATGATTCATACATCAGAAATAATTGAAGTTTTTCAAGTAGACGAAGGAGAATGGGTGGCAAAAACTCATGTAACATTTTTTAGTTCAAAAGGTAAACAAAATGAAGTATTTGGAGATATATCAACTTATTGCTCTTTTGACTCAATTACAAAAACAATAGATACATTATTAGAAACTTTAAACGAATCAGGAGTAATATCAAGGGATAAATTTACTTTAGCTTATACTTATATGGGAATTGAGGATCAAGATAATCCACCTGTAAGCGAAAATTGGAAAGAAATTATTATTGGTGAGGCAGAATCTAGAGGTTGGGAAGCATTTGTTGAAGCGTGAAGATGTTGCTATAATTATTGACAATAAAATTGGAATGCATATGATTGTAAGAACCAAACATAATTTAGATATACCATCAAGAGAAGATACTGAACACAGATATTATTTTCTTAGAGATATTCTAGATAAGTTAAGTTAGATCAAGTTTTTATTAATGTCAATCATGAGGGATTATTAGAGACTTGGTTTGTGTTTAATGGTTTAAGTGAATAATAAAGAGGAGTGAACAATAAAATGAACAAAGAATTAATAAACAAAACTATTAATGTTATGGAAAAAGTCAAAATAGGCTCTTTAATTAGATTACATGATTGCCATAATTTTAGAGTTGTTCGTCAAGAGCCAAGTTGGAAGGAAATAAATCACTTTGGAACTCCTAGTGATCATGTAATTAGAATGGTAAACGAAACCATTCCTAATGCAATGACTTGGACTAAATCTAAGTCGATAGAGAGACTTAAAATAGAAATGGTTCAAGCATCAGTAGATGGTCTTTTTGAAGATATAGAATTAATTGAAGAATAAATGAGGAGGAAGTAAAAATTATTGGAAAATAATTCTTGACATTGCATCAATAAATAATATATAATGTCATTAGTAGATAAATAAATAAAAATTAGGAGGAAAAGAAAATGATTAAAGTAGTTGACAAAAAGAACAAATTTATTGAGATGTTCAATCCAATGACAGGTTTTTATGTTCGTTCAGGGGTTATTGATGAAAATGGTAAAGATACTGGTGTAGATCCTTTTATGAGAAGTTACCCTTCCTTACTGGACATCGGAATTATGGGACATTGTTTAAATGCATCAAAATGTACAATAGGTTGTTATCAAGGCAAAATGAACAAACCAAATATGCCACTTGAAAATTTCAAAAAAATAGTTGATCAATCTAAAGGCAAAACTTTTGAAATGGCTTTAGGTGGCTCAGGAAGTCCAAATGAGCATGAAGATTTTGTTGAAATTGTTAAATACGCTAGAGAAAATGGAATTGTACCAAACTATACGACTTCGGGTATTGAATTAACAGATGAGCAAATTAAAGCCACTAAGAACTTTTGTGGTGCTGTAGCAGTCAGTGAATATGGTCAACCATATACATATGATGCAATTAATAGATTTATTGAAGCAGGTTGTAAGACTAACATCCATTTTGTCCTAAGTAATGATTCAATAAATGATGCTATCAGAAGACTTAAAGAAAATGATTTTACTAAAGGAATCAATGCTGTAATTTTTCTAATGTATAAACCAATTGGCTGTGTAAAAGAAAATAATGTTTTACAAATTGATGATCCAAGAGTTGCTGAATTCTATAAAGTAATTGAGACTGGAGATTTTAATTTTAAAGTTGGCCTCGATGCTTGTCATTTACCTGCTTTAGTTAATTTTTCAAAAGATATTAATATGGATTCTGCTACTCCATGCGATGGAGCGAGTTTTAGTGGATACGTCACGCCAGATTTTAAAATGTTACCTTGTTCATTTGATACAGTTACACTCAAATATGCTATAGATTTAAATGAAAATACAATTCAAGAAGCATGGGATAGTGATAAATTTGAATCATTTAAGGATTATCATAGGAAAAGTTGTACAGGATGTACAAATCAAAATGATTGCAGAGGTGGGTGTGCCTTGACACAAGAAATAAATAAATTATGCAATAGGAAGGAGAAAGACATCTATGAAATTTAAGAGCGACTATACTACAAATTCTAGTAGTACATGTTTTACTATTACTAACAAATCTAGTAAGGATAAAACTTTAGTAGATTTTGTAAATGAAAATCCAAAATTGGTTGAAGATTTTAAAAGTGAGTATAATTGGTACAAAGATGATGAAAGATTTACACAGGAACAAATGCTTATTTGTGCTAATAATAGGCAACAAGTATTTCCTGCTAAATCCTCATTAAATGTTGGTTATGGTGATGATGACGGAGATACACTAGGACATGTATTTGATTATATTCTTAGAGATGGCGGTCAATCAAAAAGTTTCAAATGGAAATTTAAAGAATATTGGAGGTAAAAATATATTATGGCAAAGATTAAGACAGATTATACTACTAACTCTAGTTCGTCAAGTTTCATTATTTCTACAAAAGATGTTAATTATAATCATTTAGTAAATGTAGTCTTAAAAGATTATCATATGGAAATGAAAAAAGAATTTGGATATCTAAAAGAATATTCCGAAGAGGAAATTGCAAGTTGGTATGATCCTGAAAAAGTTTTGAATGACGATGATTCTAATTTCGGATTATTCATCAAGAACAAAAAGGAAATTGATGAAGATGATCATTATGGTTGGGGTTGTAGCGAAAAAGACAAGGAAGAAGAAATTAAAAAACAAGAAGAGCAATTTTATGTAATTGATAATAATTGTACTTGTAGGTTTGATTTCGACGTAGTAGAAAAAGTATTTACAGGTAAATATAATATTCCTTGGAAATATGGATATTGTGATTAGAAAGGAGGAAATGCGAATTGAAGATAAGGACGGACTATATCACTAACTCATCCAGTTCATCGTTTGTAATAATTTATGAAGTTGACAACAATTCTGAACTAAAGGAATATCTCAAGGAAGAGTTTGGAAAGTATGGACTAAACCTTGCAGATACATATATTACATTGGGAAAAGATATTAAGAATAAGAATTATCATGACGTAAGAGATTATTTAGAAGATGATCAAATTGATGATAATAAATATTATATGTCTGCTAGTTTTATTGAGTGGACAAATGATGGGGATTCTGAAGGTGATGACGCTTGGTTAGCAAAACATATTCCAAGTGAATTCCTTAAAGAAATTTATAATGGAGGAGAATGATTAATGGCTAAATATAGATTGAGTTTTGTAACTAATTCGAGTTCTAGTTCTTTCGTTTGTGATGTTTGTGGAGAAACTGCTTCTGGTTGGGATATGGGATTAAGTGATGCAGGTATGTATCAATGTGAAAATGGTCATACAATTTGTGAAGGTGAAGTTGGATCTATCAATTTAAAAGAATTTCTACAAGAAGTTATTGACCAAGATGAATACACATCAGATGGAGTAAAATTAATTGATGAGCTTAACAATATGGAGGATTCTGAATTAGAAGATTTAGCAATGGATTATGATTTCAGATATGATATGTCACAAAAATATTGTCCTATTTGCAATCTATCAACTTATATAGATAAAGATATGTTATCTTATCTGCTTAAATCTAGAGACTTAACAAGTGAAAATATTTTAAATGAAATTAAAACAAAATTTGTAACTTATGATTCATTTAAAAAATATTTAAGCAATAAATAACTAAAATATAAATTATAGGATTCTGAAACTAGCCTGTAGCAAGGGTTTCAGAATCCTATTTTACGATAAAAATTGCATTTTATGTTAAGGAGGTTTATTTCTTTGGAATTAGTATTATGTATGTTATTTACATTAATGTTTTTCGGAGTATTGTGGTTTTTAGTATCATGGTATGGTAGTAGAAATTGGTCGTGCCCTTTAAATAGCGCAGGGAATGAACGTTGGAAAGAATTTTATAAAGCTGAAAAACATTGGAAAGAAAAATGGTATAGATGGGGATGGAAATAAATTGGTTAATTTATTTGGAATATTAAAAAAGGAGAGATTAATTATGTATACTTATGGAGAACTTTTAAAGAAAGCTAAAGCAAGTAACTCATATTCAATGGAGGAATGGTTGAAATATTTCAGATATTATTCAATCTAAAAGATTGTGTACAATTTTATGCAGATTGGGAATATGATATTGGAAGTGTTTTTAAACTTAAATGAAAATTAAAGTAATCCGTAATTGCAAATCATGCATATATCATTATTGGAAAGACCTAGAAGATGATCAGTGTTACGAAAAAGGTGGTTGTCTTCAATTTGTTCCAATTGGATTAAGATTAGAAGATGTTGAAGTTATTTTAGAAATTATGTCAGATAAACCCAAACATTCGCTTGAAATATTTTATGATATGTGATATGATAAATCTATAAATAAATATCTAGGAGGTACATAAAAAATGGCTTCAACCGCAAGAGAAAACCACATTGCTTCCATTAATGCCTTACTCATAAAACATGGTGCTGTTTTAGACAGATATGGAACATATCGAATTGGAGATTATAAATTTGACACTAGGGCTGTAAACTTAAAAATCCATCATGGTAAAATCAAAATCAAATCAACTCCTATGATGAAAGTAACTCTAGAATCATTAGAGAGATTATTGAAAATCTATTCAACAAAGGAGAGTGAATAAAAATGAGCAGATACAACAGACTTCTCCAAGAGGTAATCCTAGAAGCCAAACAATTAAACATCCCAATATCCCAAAACATTGATCCTAATGTCATCATTAATACTAGAGCAAAAAGGTTTGGAAGATGTTCAAGAAAATCGGATAAATTCATTATTGAATTGTCTTCTGTATTTGATAAAGCAGAAGATAAAATGGCAAAACAAACTTTGGCCCACGAGGTGTTGCATACATGTCCTGACTGTCTTAACCATCAAGCACAATGGAAATCTCATGTTAACAAAATGAATAGAGCATATGGATATAAAATTGAAAGAACCAATTCCTGTGAAAACATTGGTGTAGAAAGAGAAATATCAAAGAATGCGAAATACACTATTGAGTGTCAAAAGTGCCATAAGAAAATGTATAAAGATCGTATATCTGGTGTAATTAGAAATCCCGAAAAGTATCATTGTAAATGTGGTGGAAGTTTGACTGTAAATTAAGCGTGTAAAATCAAATTACTCTAGAAAGGAGAGTTAAATCCTATGACACAAGAATCTTTAAAATATAATGGATTAACCTTTAATACATCAAACAAAAGAAAATATAAAAGGAGGTCTAATAATTGTTATACTTATGCAATTAATCAACCTTTAAATCCATACACTGGAAAACATTATGAAGACTATGATTATTGTCAACCAGGATTTTTAGGTGGAAGAGGTAGAGATTCATGGAGAGATTATCATGACCTAAAAGAAACTAGTAAGGAAATAATTAATTCAGTAAGAAGAGATTTGAAGAAATTAGGGTATAAGTTTCTTAAAACAACATATGGCAAATATGTACATGATGAGAATTGTTGGAAAATTGCTTTATGTTTGGCAAATGATGATTATCACTTTTTCAGGCAGAATGATGATGGTACATGGAGTCACAAAAGAGGAGCATATGAGATTACAAATCGAGACAATAGCAGAAAGATTATACATAATCCAGAAACATGTAATAGGGGTGATTATAAAACTTTTGTTGGATTTTATTTGATTAAGAAAGTTGTATAAGACTTAAAATAAATTATGAAAGAAGGTAGTGTAAAAAAATGAAAACATATGCAGACGATGAACAATTCCTTTGTCCTTGTTGTGGAGCAAATATTAGTACATCAGATAATTGTCCTAATTGCGGAGAATTAGTAAATGTAGACGAGGATGAAATTTGGGAAGAAACATGGAGTAATAATGAGGAGAAAATTAACATGAATGAAGTAAAAGATAAAGACAACAGATTATTTGTATATGTACACGGCAATAGCGCAGAACAACAAAAGTTTTTAACAGATGCATTAGGAAATAATTGTTTTGCTCAACCTGTAAATTTTATGGTATTACAAGCAGGGAAAGACCATTACACAAAAAAGATTTATCATCAAGAAAAAGAAATCATTGAACTTGATGATATTAAAGGTCTATGGAATGGTGTTAGACCATACTTATCAATATCTAATGCTAATCCTGATTATATTGGCAACTATTGTAATTGGACATTTTTAGAATCAATTATTGAATTTGGTTGGAAGAAACAATTTGCAGGATGGTGATAAAATTACCATTTCAATCCCATTGATAATAAAATTTAAGGAGTGAATATATTATGGCTGATTATTCTTGTGAATGGTGCAATCATGATGAAGATTGTAAATATGCTTGGAACTCAACAACCTGCGAACCTAAAGAAATGCTAGATTTGTATAATGCTTTATCTAAAGAAAAATATGAAGAAATAGTTTCTCTTGTGGAGTATTTAAAAAGCAAAGAAGATGATAGTGATCATATTCAAATCGCTGTATCTCAATTAAACAATAATATAATTTGCAATCATCCTACTGAAGAAGAATTAAAGTATATTAAAGAGTTGCTTTCTGATTAATATCAGAGTAATTCATATAGAAAGGAGGTGATACCTATAAATGAGAATGCGCGGATACACACTCAAAGAAATGTCACAAATATTAACACAACATGGATGGAAACCATCTCACAGGAAAAGTTCCCACATAACTTTCCAAAATGATGATTCAAATAATCACATTACATTGCCCGATCATGGCAAATCAAAAGAAATATGTAGGCCATTAGCAAAGAAGATACTCAAACAAGCAGGATTATTAGAATTTGCTTATGGATACGAATATTAATACATAAGATACAAATAAAGAAATAAAATATTTAAACCATGCATTATCTCTTTAAATTGTAATATATTAAATCATAAATAAATTTAAGGAGTGATTAATGAAAAATAAACTCTTAATCATTGCTCTAATCGTCTTATCTGTCGCGATGTATGTTAGTGTCAATGATGATAGTAAAGAAGCTTACAGGTCAAACTCAGGTCTTACAGTGAAGATTTAAAGGAAAGGAGATGATTGTTTTGGAACTGGTTCAACCAATACGTAGCAAAGAAAAAATAGAGCAAATGAAGAAATATTTAAAATCAAAATCTCTTAGAGATTGGGCTTTATTCACATTAGGTATTAATTCAGGATTAAGAATTAGTGATTTGCTTAAACTTAAAATATCAGATGTAGTAGACGCAAATGGAAAAGTTAGAGACAGAATAACGGTTCGAGAAAAGAAAACTTCTAAACCAAAAACTTTTCCTTTTAGTGACAAAGTAATAGAATCTTTAACAGAATATATTGCTTCTCTAGATCAATCTCAGATAGTTTTATTTGGGTCTAGGACAGGAGATAAAGCAGTCAGTAGACAACATATCCATAGGATACTTAGTGAGGCAGGAAAAGAGGTTGGTATAAAAGAATCTATAGCTTCACATTCACTCAGAAAAACTTTTGGACTAATGGCGTATGAAGCAGGGGTAGATATTACTAGAATTCAGCAATTGCTCAATCATTCTTCGCCAAAAGAAAGTTTAAGGTATATTGGAGTCACCCAAAACGAGTTGGATAATGTGTATTTAAAATTGAATTTATAAGGAGGATTTATAAATGAGTGAAACAGAAATAATTATTCAAGAATATATCGACGGATTAATTGATAGTTTAAATAAAGGACATAAAGCTATTGGAATACCTTCAATATTACAAGCATTAAGAGAAATTCAAGATATGGTAAGAAAAGAATATAAAAGTAAATGAGAAGATCGAAAGGATGAACCAAATGAAACAACTAACCAAACGTGAAAAAATTATTAAGATATTACTTGACTGGAGAGAGGATGAAATAAATAATGAATGTGATTCCATTAATCAAAACAATTCTTGAATCATTCGAAAACTTAAAATATGAAATGGATTCTGTCAACCAGAAAATTAGAGATATTCATTCAGAGCAAGATGATTTATTGCATGAATTAGAATTAACTAAATTTAATGCCTGTGAAGGATACTAATTATCTAAAGAACTTCAAATATTAAGACATAAAAGGAGACATTATAAAGATCAGGAAGAACAAATGGATATGATCAGAGGGATTATAAATAAATATAAATGGATAATTAATGATCTGAAACCTTTGGTTAAATTACTTGAAGAAAAGGAAGACCACCAGATACATAGACAATATACTCCAAAGATTAGAACTAATTTAAAGTTAGTTAAATTAAAAGAGTTGCAAACTGCAAAGTAGTTATTGGAAAATAATTAAAGGAAAGAAGGAATTAATTATGTTAACAAAACCTGAACATGGATGGGTCAATGTACAACTAGAAGGATTCTCAGAAAGAGCAAGTTATATGACTGATATTCCGAATGATTGCTTAGATGCTTTTATCTATGCTTTACAAAATAATTCACCTACTGTAATTTTCTTTGATGCTGAAGGTTGGGACTTTCATTTAATTGCATCATGGTATCAAAGTTATGTAATTCTAGACAAAGATGATGTAAAAGTATTTGAGATTAAAAAAGATTTATTTAAGCTTGCAAAGGAATTATATGAAGACATCAATAATAATCTTAATGATTGGTTAAATTGGGACTATGCAGATGATGAAGAGGAGTTAAAAGAATATAGAGAAAAACTTATTCTAAAATTAAATACATTGGGAGAAGAACTTGCAAAAAGAGAAAAGGGTAGTCTTTTAAGTTGTTAAACTCATTGGAATCTTAAAAATAAATATATAAAAAGGAGATATAAATTAATTGGGGACAATAAAGCAATTTGAAATAGCAGAAAGAAAGAGAAAAGAAAAATTTGCAAAAGAACATAAACTGATTGACGGTATAGACCATAAAATCTGCAATAAACATCATATCTATTTTCCAGATGAAGATCCTTGGATACATGCAACTGAAGAGTATTTTTATCATAATGATAAAAATATGACTGACCATTTACATCCAGAATGTAAAAGATGCGGAATTATAAAATCAAGAATCAATCAAATTGAAAATGAAGAAAGGGCAAAGAAAACAAAATTAGATTGGTATAAAGATCATAAAGAATTGAATTGGAAAAGAGCAAATGAATGGAAAGAAAAAGACCATGAATATGCATTACAATGTTATAATGATTGGTTAAAAACTGAAAATGGTAAAATAAGTTCAAAGATGTCATATGAGAAACGAAAGTCAAAGGAACATCAAATATATGATATTGAATGGGAAAACCTTAAAAAATATTTTGACAATAAGTGTTGTTATTGTGGTTTACCAATTGAAGAACATTGGATTAGATATAGGGGTAAGATTTTATTAGGAGATTTCCATAAAGATCACGCGATAGACGAGGGCCGTAATGATATTAAAAATAGTATTCCTTCTTGCGAAAGCTGTAATTCAAGTAAACATAATAAGACGTTACACCAATTTTATAATCCATTAAATCCAAACTATACAAGAGAAAGATATGTAAGAATAGTAGAATGGTTAAAAGGTGGATATAAACCATACATATTACCTAAGAGAAGATATAAAGGGCAAAGATTAACTTCGAGACTCAAAGAGATAGAAGAATTAAAAAGTATAAAAATGTTAAAAACAAATTGATTGTCTGACGAAACTTAGCATTCACGGTAATCAAGAAAAAAAGAAAGGAAGGAATACTTAATTGGATACAACAGTAATATCTAATAATGATTTTCATGATAGTATTGGAGGTTTTCATTTTTACACTTGTAGAAATTGTAATAATAATTGGATTATCAGAAGTTCTAAGTTTAATTTTTGCCCATTTTGTGGAATATCTATTATATGGAATTTAACTTGAAATAGAAAGGAGTAAAATAAAATGTTAACTGAACATGATTCTGAATTATTAAGTAAAAATCAACCACATAAATGTAATGATTATACTATCTATTTTAGCCTTTCAAGAGGTTGGGAACTATATAATATTTACAATGATTTTGTGATGAGGAATATTGGTTGTTGTCCATTTTGTGGTGAAAAGTTAGATAAATAAAATTAAAAAAGGAGTGAATGATAGATGCTTAAATTCAAGGAAATATTTATTAAAGGAATGCCAAAATACGATGAATATAAAAATATTCCAGACGAATACTCAATAATGAAAGAATGGCAAAATTTCTATGATGAATGTCAAAAGTATATAGAAAAAACTAAAAATAGAAAACCAATAGTAGATTTCAAAGTTCGTAAAGTAGAATAAATCAGCAATTTTGTTGTATTAGAAAGGATGTAATATAATGCAATTAATATCTAAAACCGAAGATAATGAGAAAACAATTAAATTCACTGTAGAAGAATATGAAAATTTATTAAAAATCTTAGACCTCTGTACTCCTCCCGAACATCGTGATTATTTATATGAGGTAATGTCAAAAATGTTTAATGAATTATATGATATGGATTTGTTATAATTGAAAGGAGATATTAAATGATATATCAATTAAAAGCATATTATGGTGCGTCAATAAACGGGAAAGTTATATATTCTGCTGAATTAACTTTTGATGATTGCACAAAACTATTAACCAACCCCTTAGATAGTAGTTCACTTAAAGATCATATAACTAATAAAATTATTGCCGATGGGTTCAATTCTAAATATTTTACTTTTAGTTGGCTTACTAAAGAGCAGTATGAGAATAAAATTGAATCAAAAGTGGATGCAGAAATAGAAGTTAAAAGCAAATAGAAAGTCAGTTTTATCAGAAAGGAGAAATTAAAATGATTCTTATTGAAAGTAAAATTAATCAAGTTTTAACTAAATATAATGAACTAAAATCAGAAAACATTCATATTAATGATTTTGACGATGAAGTAACCAAAAGACAGAAAGATATGATATTTGGAAAATTATTAGGTTATGAAGAAATCCTTAAACAATTAGGAATTTTAGAATGAAAGAAGATGCAAACAATGACTGAAACAGAATTATTAATCCAAGAAACTATCATCTATTTGCTTGAAATTAAAAAAGATTATGCAAAAAGTGTTTCAATGGATGATGTAGGAAAAGTAAGGACTTTAACCAATGCAGTAGAATTATTACGCCAATATAATGATATAATGCGTGGATTAAAATAATTAAAAAAGGAGATTAAACAAAATGAAAATCACAACAACCATAGAAGTCTCCAAACAAGAGAAAAATATTATCTATAATGCCTTAGAAGCATACATTAAATATCTTACTGAAACGCTTCCTAACAGCTCAGAAGGTACTTGTAAGGCATCAATTAGTGAAACCTTAACACAGACCAATAGATTGATTTCTGAGATGGAATTAACGATGTAAAGGATGGATATAATGAAAAATCAAAAACTCACTAAAGAAATTAAAGAATTCTTCTCAGAAAAAGGAATTGAAAACACACAAGAAAATCTTATAATTTGGTATGGATTTGCTGAATTTCAAATTAAAGAAGATACTTACTGGTCGCCTTGTGAGAATTGCGATAATCCAAGTTGCAAGGTAAAAGAAGATTTTCCAATATGGTTTTGTGTGGATCAGAAGTGAAATAAAATCGTTACTGAAAGGAAAGAAAGTAATGCTAAGAAACCTAACACTAGAAGAAGTAATATTACTCAATAAATCTAAAGTAGAAATGCTTGAAACCAAATATAATATTCAAATCAACGTTCAAACACATAGTATTGGGATGGGAGATAAAGGATATGATTATAATATTTTTAATCCTAAGAATGGGAAATCGTGGTCAAGTGATATAGATGGAGAGCGTTTGGAAACAGATGTGTTATGGGTAGTTTATTAAAACCTAGCAAATCCCACTTTCGTTGGGTTAAGAAAGGGTGATAAGTTGATGAGTTATATTTACAAAGTTTCAATAAGTGTAGATATGTTCGGTAAAATTGGAGATTATTCTATGAGGGTATTTAAACATGTTATTAAAAGTGAAACAAATTTAAATTACATTCTTTTAGGAGAAAGGTATAGGGTTAAAAAGACGGAAATTAACATCATACGGGAAGGTTTATTAATAAACAGCAGTAAACATATTAGTTATTTAGTATGGATTTTAAATGAAAAAGATATCGTTGTTTATAAGGATAAGATCATTGATAAAATTAAAGAAACAATTGAATTATATAGGCAACAAATTCAAAAATTAGAAACTTTAATGGAAAATAATTTAAAAATTACTATACATGATGAAACAAAATTGGATGAACCAATACGAACTGAAATTACAGAAGATATGTTATAGGTTAAATACTATAACCATTGGTGTGAAAGGGTTTTTAAAATTACATACTTGGCATAAAAGACATCTTTTATCCTATTACAACCTAAAAATAATTTTATAATATCTATTGCTTTTTATTGCAATAGATATTATACTATATATATAGCAAATAATATTTAGGAGGAACTAAAAAATGAATAAAGAAATTGTAAAACAAAACCAAGAAATCAGAAATACTTTTGTCAGTTCGCAGGAAGTAAAATTGCTAAACTTATCAGACATTACCTTAGTCGAACCAATACATATTAATGCAAAATGCAATTTATCTAAAAGGGTTAATCAGTTAAGAAATAAAAATTTAACTCAACTTAATAAACCAATTATCGTCAAAGAAGAATCAGATGGTAAATATTCTTTAGTCATGGGCTATAGCGGTTACATGGTAGCATCTTCCTTGGGACATACTAAAGTACCATGTGTTATAATTAATGAGAAGCGAAAAGAATTGACCAACAAATTAGGTTTTAAAAGTCCAAGACTTGCAAACGGATCAGATAAATTTATGCCAATTTGTAAAATCATTGTTCCTACAGAATTCAAATGGGTAAGAAAAGAAAAGGTTGACAAGTGTATCGAATACTTTAAACAGAACGGATGCTTTGACAAACCTGTAATTATTAAAGATAATGGATTATGTGTAGATGGATTTTCTAGATTAATGGCTGCTAAAAGATTAAATTTAAGCAAGATAGCAGTTAAAATTGCATGAGTAGTTTAATTGATGATGCTTGGAGAACAGCTAATTATATAAACAAACTATTAAATAGTGAGAATGATCAGGAAAAACTAATTAAGATTTTTAACCATCTTTGTATACATGATATTATTATGTATCATGCCTCAAAAGAACAAATGATTGATATTTTTAAAGATATATAATTTAAGGAGCGATCATAAATGAAAACAATTGAACTTTATCCACACAATCAAGAAACTTACGATAAGATTCAAGCACTATGGAAAACAGAAAACAAAGTTACAGCAGTTCAGGCCACAGGCACAGGAAAGTCATATCTGATACTAAAGTGTATCTACAATGCTCCTGAAGCAAACAAGGTGGTTCTAGCACCTTCTAATTACATATTAGAGCAATTGATAAATGAAGCAGGAGAAGAATTACCAAATACAAAAACTCTAACCTATTCTAAATTATCATATATGAGCAATATAGAAATAAAAGAATTAAATATTGGGTATATTTTCCTTGATGAATTTCATAGATGCGGAGCAGAGCAATGGGGAGATGGAGTTCAAAGATTATTGAATGCTTTTCCTGATGCTAAAGTATTAGGTACTTCTGCAACTCATATTAGATTTCTTGATAATGCTAGAAATATGGGAGAAGAATTATTCAATGGAAATATTGTTAATAATCTATCTCTTGCAGAAGCAATTGTAAAGAAAATATTGCCTATGCCTAAATATATCTCCGCACTTTATACTTTTGATAATGAGGTTAATAATCTCAAAACTAAAGTAGAAAACAGTAAGAATGATGAAGACTCCAAAAAGGAAATGCTAAAAGAAATTGAATTAATGAAACATAAACTAAATAAAAGTAAGGGAATCCCCAACATCCTCAAAAAACATTTGTCTAAAAATTATAATGGAAAATTTATTATATTTTGCAAGGATAAAATTCATTTAGATGAGATGAAGGAAACTGTAGTGGATTGGTTCAAACAATCAAAAGTTACAAAACAAGTTGATGTTTATTCTGTTTACAGTAATTATGAACATGGTAATGCAGAAGTTGAGGCTTTTATTGAGAATAAAAATCCTAAATCAGTAAAACTTTTATTTAGCATTGAAATGTTTAATGAAGGAATTCATATTGAGGATGTCACAGGGGTTATTTTATTAAGACCTACTGTATCACCTATTATTTACTATCAACAAATTGGTAGAGCTATGCAAGCTGGGAAGAGTGCTACGCCAGTTATATTTGACTTGGTTAATAACTTTGATAATATTGGAGCTAAGAATTTTATTGGTGATTTGGAAAAGGAAGTTAGGGAAATAAATGATAAGTTGGGCAAGGATGATGATGAAAAAGATGGAGAAGAAAGGGGATATGTTAATATTTCTGAGTTTATGATTTTTGATGAAACTCTTGAAGCTAGAGGATTATTTGAAAATATTGAAGATAGATTAATTGATAATTGGGATGCTATGTATGATCAATTGAAAGAATCATATCTCAAAAACAATTTTATTTATAGTAAAAAATTAATTCAATGGATAGCAGACCAAAGAAAATATTATAAAAAAAATATTTTAAGTTTTGATAGGATAAAAAAACTAAAAATGGTAAATTTCATATGGGATAATCATGAAGATGAATGGCAGGAAAATTTTAAATTATTTTGTAATGAAAATGAGAGGGGTAATAAAAAATTATTAAGTTGGATAAGCAGACAAAAAACAAAATACAATAATGGTTTATTAAGTGCTGAAAAAATTAAATTGTTAAATAAATACAATTTTGAATGGAATACATATGATTCCTTATGGAATAATATGTACGATTTATTGAAAAAATATAAAACAGAGATGGGAAATTGTTCAATACAAAAGCGATTTATTTATGAAGGTGATAATTTAGGAGAATGGGTGATAACACAGAGAATAAATTTAAAAAATGGAAAATTAACAAAAGATAAAATAGAAAAATTAGATGATATTAGTTTTATATGGAATCCAAATGAAATATACAATAATGATTTATCATTATATCATATACAAAACTTATTAATACATAATAAAACTACTTCTAAAGATTTAGCAAAAATATTAAACCTATCTCATTCTGCAATTAATTCATGGATTTATAATCAGGAAAATATTCCTAAAAGACGCATAATTAAAATAGCTGAAATATTAAATACTGAACCTCATTTACTTCAACCACAAAAAGGAGATGGATGTGTTAAATAATCATAATTTAACCAATTACCAACAATTCCCACCTCTACAACCCTACTCCCAAGCCACTTTCAAAATCATAAATTCCCATCAAATTCGACTTTTATTTGATGTAAGAAAGGAGAATAAATAAATAAAATGATTTATGTAATAATTGGATTAATAATTTTATTTATAATAGCAAACATTTTAGTTGCAATTGCTCCTACAAAATTTGTAAATGTAGATGTAGGAGTATTTGATAGTATTTCTTATAAGGTTACTATATATGATGACTTAGAAACAGCTAAAAGTAAATCTAGTTTTAAAACTTCTATATATGAAGTTCCAGAATATTTATTAGACGATATGAGTAAAATTTTAAATTCTCAAAAATGTCAAGGAATGAAACTTAATGATGCTTGGTGTGCTGAGAAATATTTATTGGATGAAGGATGTAAAGTAGTTTATATTAATAGAAATTACTTTTAATATCCCAGAAAATCCAACTTTAGAAAGACTACAAAAGGAGAGAAATACAAATGAAAGATATACAAACTATAAAAGATTATTTATCCAAAAGAATATTACACGCAGAAAGCAGAGTAAAAATATTTAAAGAAAAGTATGGCGATAATCCAAGTAAAAAATATACTTTTTATGGTGGTCATACTTTAGGATATTGGGAGGGAACATTATCTACATATCAAAATGTTTTAGATGAAATAGAAGTAATGGAATTGGAGGAATGAACAATGAAATGTATAACCTGTAAAACAATTATGGTTTGTATAGATGATGTAAATGACATATCAACAAGAATTGATTTTGTTGAATGTCCTAAGTGCGGATCAAAAGCAGATATTATCTATGGTAACAATGGTGAATATATTAATCAAGTGAATTGGTGGAGGGAGTAAACATAATGAATCAATTTAAAAAATACTCAATCCTTAAAGATACTAATAGCCACTACTCTAATTCTTCAGATAAACTTCGTGATATTCTTCCATTTGGAGAAATGGATCGTACAGATGGTAAATATGCACATGGTGGAATAATGCCAATGACTGAAGCAGACAAAGCAAGGGATAGGGAGGAGATTAAGTCGTATATGAATAATAAAGAACATATTTTCTCATTAATATGTTCTTATGGGCATATAATAAGTGGAATTATCACAAGCAATGATATTTATGATAAATTACATTGTGATTGTGGATTAGTATGGAAAATAAATAAACCTTATAAGGAGGAATAATGATATGCATAAATACTTCAAAGAATTAGATGAATCAGATAATATCACAGGACTTTGTAGCATTAACTATAAGAAAAATGAAAAGTTATGGGAGTATTTTTCTAAGGTGTATAAAGCAGTTGAAATTACTGAAAAAGAATATGACAGATTGAGAAAGGAATGAAAATTAAAATGACAAATCAAAAATGGGAAGAAGTCGATAAGGAAGAATTAATGAGAAATTTTCTTGAAGAGTTTGACTTTATAAGTAATAAAGATAAATTTGTTGAAATAATAGACGAAGAAATAGGTAGTAGAGAAAAATATGAAGATGAAGCTTGTTATATTATCTTTGAAGATTTAACCACAGAAAATATTAGGGAATTTAGGGAATTTTTTATTGGTAAATTTAAAAATACTAAAATTAAAGTAATAAGAAAAATATACTTGCCTTAAATCACAACTTTGACGGGAAGGAAAGAATTGAACAATGAAACAAAGAATTAATATTGATCAATTACAAGAATTAACTTCCGATCAACAAAATAAACTTAGGGAATTATGGCATCCAAAACAATATGATTATGTTGCTTACACTTATGAATATTATGAAAAACTTACTACAAACGAAGTTGTCATTAAAGGATTGTATAATAATGATCCTAATTTTGTTGAAGAGGTATCCAACTTAAAAGGTGAATATGTATTTCCAAAATGCAATTGTTTGCCTATTTTGAATATTGGTCAAATGATTGAGATATTGGGTAATGATTGGTATGACGAATTATTTATTTGTCAATTTTATCATAATGAATATTATGTTGAAAATTCATATGATGGAGAATTTGTTGATGCGTTATGGGGAAAAGGTTAAATATATACTGTAAAAACGTTATTTAATGAAATATATAAAATAAAATATTGAAAGAAGGAAAATAAAAATGAGTAATTCAGAAATTATTAAATGTGACCTATGTGATTATCAGTTCAAGGTATTCGCAAGACAAGAGGAAGAATTATGCGACAGAGAGTATTATCCAGTAACTAGATACTACCCTCTGCCAGAAGAAAATGCTCATCTAGTTAGAAATTACATATGTGATACTTGCTATAATGATATTGGAAATGTTGTGAAACTAAGTCTTATTCAAGCAGGAGAAAAGTATTTGAATGATGTAGAAAGTAGGAGGTTAATTATTATGCAAAAAGAAAAAGAATTAATCCAATGCTACAAAATTGATGGTGGAGAATTAGTGATTGCAAACTATACAAAATCTCAGATGAAAAAGGAAAGATTCTTTAATTCTCCAATTGATGCTTTAAACGAAGTAATTGCAGGACATGAATTACATTTTAGGAATGAAGAATATCGTTTGAAGAATAGAAAAGAAGTAATTGAGAAATTTAAAGAAGCAAAAGAAAATTATCTTACTGGAGATGGAAGTTTAATATTTGGTAATAATGTAGATGGAATTACTGATATATGCAAAGATACATTTAAAAAATTATTGTAATTATTGATATTATATGAAAGGAGGTGAAAAACATTAGTAAGAGAATGATTGTGTATTGGTTTACATAGCGAGAAATAAAATTATTACTTAAACAAATAAACAAATGGAGGTTCTTCTAACAATGTCAACAATAAATTACGATATCAACAAGAAATACATATTTCTATATAATCTAACTCAAGCAGAATTCTATTTTAGTAAAGGCATAACGCCACTAAAGGTAGGTAAAGGAACTAAAGGTGATACTTTTGTACAATTCATTAATTCAAATGAAGTTCAAGATGCTTTTGACGAATGGTGCAATCGTTGGAGACCTATGGTTTAACAATTAAGATTTTTGCAATTACGATCTGAATTCTTACATGATGTGATAAAGAGAGGAATAGTGACTAAATAAATAATGATAATAAATCCAGAGAAAGAGGCAATTGTCAAAGCAATTAATGATTTGTATATATTAAATAGGTGGAAATATCTTTTACTCTATAAAAATGGATATTATGACCAAAAGACTTATTATAAGAATAATTTTGTTCCAAATGATGACACAAAACCATTATCGGACTGGATGGTTTATCATCATATTAATGGTAAACAAACAATTGGAGTATTTGCAGGAAAACCAAATGGAGTAGAATCCAGTAAATTTATAACTTTTGATGTAGATATAAGAGATAAACAATTAGCAGAACATACAGTATATAAAATAGTTCATATTCTTCAAGAGATTGGTATCGAAGATGGGTATTATCATGTTAGTTTATCGGGCAACAAGGGATATCATATTGATATGTTCTTTGATACCCCAATAGAAAATAGTTTGCTCAAACAATTTTATCAATACGTTTTGGCAGAATCAGACTTATTAGAGATTGATTACGGAGAAGTTGAATTTAGACCTACACTGACGCAAGGAGTTAAAATACCTTTAGGTTTAAATTTTAAAAATCCAAATACATTAACTAATCAGTGTTTCTTTTGTGAATATGGGAAAAGTTTGAAACCAATTACAGATCCTCTATACATAACTAAAATAAAAAAGATGGATAATATATTATTTAGACTCATACTAGATAAAATATTAGACATTGAAGAGGAAGACATTGGAAACAAAAATATATCCAATTACATAGAGACCAAAGAAGCTCACAAATCTTTGCCAATCTATAAACAAAATATTGATAAAGATATTACTATTGAAGCAATTGAAGACCTAATAGAAAAAGGTTTAACTAGAACTGGCATGAGGTGGAATTCCCTCAAAAAGATAGCGAAATACTATAAGTATCTCGAAGCCTCAAATGATGATTGTAAAGAGTGGATTACCGAATGGATGAAACAGCAGGATAAGAAATTCTATACAACAAAATGGGAACAAGTTATAAAAGATATAAATAGTATTGTGGATTATACATATAGTCATAATTGTTCTTTGGTTATTGAAAATAAAAATGTACAAATTACATATTCTGAAATTAAAGAAATATTAAAAGCAAAGAGTAAAAATGAGAAATTGGTTCTGTATTCAATGCTTATACATAGTAAGAGATATACTAAGAAATCTGGCATATTTTATTTTCCTTTTAGTTTGATAGAACAAGCTACAAATTTAACCAGCAAAACAATTAGGAAGATAATTAGTTGGTTAGAAGAGAATAAGTTTATTGAGGTAGTTTCTAGGAATACAAAAATAGAACACAAATTCATGAAAGAGTCTAATAAGTATAAGGTTACACTAGATATTATAAATAATGATAAGGATTTTGAAGATAAATGTTTTGAATATAATGAAGGAGATAATTATATAGAATCATTTAATAATTGTATTATAAATACATTAGAATATGATAAAGAAACAAAACAATTATTAAGTAAAAGACATTACTATGAACTAATGGATTATAAGAGTAATATTAAAACTTAACTCTAATCACTATACTAACACTTATAATGGTAATGGATTAAGAGACACCTTCGGGGTTACGAAGAGAACGAGGAACGCAACGAGAGTATATAAATAATATATTATAGGGAATTTCGGGAAAACCAAAATTTGGGAATTCCCTATAATAAGGAGGTGATTACAAAATGAGCAATCTAGAAATCGAAGAATATAATAAATTATCCACAACTCAAAAAGAAGAATTACAATCATGGATAAAAGGAAGATTTACACACCGAAAAACTATAAACAATCATACTTCATATGGGTATAAGCATGTTTTTGAAAATGATAGACATGGATTTTATATTTCTAATGAGCAATTCAAAGGTGCAATGTTAGAAGCAGGTTATTATCCAAGAGATAAGTCATCTAAAAATTGGAGTTTTTATGTTAAGTTTTTTGCTTTAGCAAATGACGATTATTGTTAATTATAAATTATAAAGGAGCATAAAATAAATGAAATTAAAATTCATAGGAACAGGTTCAGCGTTCAATACTAAACTAGGCAATACAAGTGCCTACATCAAAGAAAATAATACACTATTACTTCTTGATTGTGGTGAATTAACTTTTGATAGAATTCTATCTCTAAATATATTGTCAGATGTTAATGAAATCCATATTGCGGTAACTCATGCTCATCCAGATCATATCGGTAGTCTAGGGAGTTTAATATTCTATTGTTATTTTGTCAAGAAAATTAAACCAATATTTCATTCTGCTGATATTAAATCTTTTGAGCTACTTGATATTATGGGAGTTACTCATGAACATTGTTATCTTTATAATTGCATTTCTGATCAAGTTGCAGATATTAAAAACTTAAACCTTCAGTTGTTATTTATTCCAACTAAACATGTAAAAGAATTAATTTCATTTGGCATATTATTTCTAAATCTAATTACAAGAGAAAATGCTTATTATAGTGGAGACAGTTATGAGATACCAAAATCTATTTTACGTGGTTTAGAATGTGGAGAACTTAATTATCTTTATCAAGATACATGCAAAGCAGATTATGCTGGTAATGTTCATTTATCATTGAGAAGGCTTGTAGAGGTTATTCCTGAAGGACTAAGGGGAAAAATTTATATCATGCACACTGATGAAAATTTTGATTTTGATAAAGCAAAGGAATTAGGATTTAATGTTGCTGAGATTGAAGGAGGGATTGAGTAAATGAGTAATAATATATCAAATTACACAAGAAAACAAAACATCAAAAATATAATCGACAAAATCATTACCAAAACACTAGACATAATCCTATATCCATTACGCCTAGCATACTCAAAATATAATGGTTCTGAATTACAGTCTAAAAGAATTGCCAAAAAGGAATATAAGAAACTAAAAAATAATATTTATAAAATTTTATTAGATGAGGATTATGTTTATATTACTGATCTCTATGTTGGTCAAGATGGTTCTTATGAGATAATTTCAATTGGTGAAGAAACTACTTTACAACATTATTCTGGTAAATCATCTAAGGTTATTTTTAATGAAATAGAAGATATATTAAATAGAGATGATAATTTATTGGTTGAGAGAATTGGAATCAGAGATTTATTTAAATATGGTTGTTATAATGAAGATGGTAGAGTCATTAAAGTTATGATTGTTGATAAGGAGGATAAATGAAAATGAACATTAAAATAAAGTCTAAAGAAGGAATATCACTAAATAGATGTTATAAAAAATTCTTAGGTAAGGAATATCAAATATTTTTCTACCCTGACTATGTAGAATATATGACTAAATTTGGTCGATTAGCTTTAGTTAAATCTGTCTCAGTTGATGAAGGTGATTATTGGTATAAAGATGATGATAATAAATTTCCTATTGGAATTATGAGAAAAAGTATTCCAGTAAATAGGGGAGTGGTGAGATTGATTAGAGTGTTTTGTTTTAGGTATTCGTTTGATATTGGATGGTTATTTGATAAGTAATACTTTAAATTGTATGTTTCAAAGTATATTTAGGAGGTGTAAATAATGAAACAAACATTAGGTAATTTACTAGATGATATAACTAAAATATTGCATAAACATAATTCAGAACTAATGATATTAAATGAAAATATTCCAGATGATGAATATGAAAGACAATGTGTTATTACTTCTGAACATATCAAAAATAATATTATTCCAGAATTATGTTTAACTGTTGATTTGGGAATGATTAACTGATATTATAGGAGGTAGGATAAATGACAAAGTTCGTTATAACCTATTTTGATGGCGATGGTTATCCTTCAGTATGGTTTGATTCATTAGAAGAGCTAAATCAGTTTATTGAGAAAGAAAGCATTGATGATATGGACATCACAGATATTGTAGAAGTAGAAGTTAAACGTGTTATTAGATCATTTGACAGAGAAAAGGAAATTGATAGGTTACTTGAAGAATCTGCAAGTAATTTTAATAGGAAAAAGAATATATTATTTGGGAATGTTGCGATTGCGGTTGGCAATGGGTAGAAGATTTAACAGATAATTGGTGTCCAATATGCGATGAGCAAAATATATTCTCTTCAAGTCATATTATTGACTATGCTTCAATTGTCAAGTAAAATTAATCAAAAGGAATAAAGGGAGGAATTACAATGTCTGAACACAATGGATTCATATTAGCAAAAAATATCAAAGAACAAAGAGGTAAATTAAACATTACCCAAGAAAAATTATCTGAACGTACAGGCATAGAATTATCTAAAATTAAGCAATATGAAAATGGCAACAATGCAGATATGCCCTTTTATGAGATTAGTATCCTTAGTGATTTATTTGCTGTCACAATTGATTATCTAATTACTGGTGAGAACAAAATTAATTATGATAGTGATTTAGCAAAGATGTTAAGCAAACCTTCAAGACCTTGCTTATGTGGTAATAATAATTTGGTTGTTGATGCTGATGAATCAGGGGTTTTCTTTATATTCTGTTCAGAATGTCAGAAGCAAGGATTGAGAGGAAAAGATATTGAGGAAGCAGTTAAGATGTGGAATAAGGGTAAATGAAGGAGGGATTAAGGTTATTAAATGTTAGAGAATGAGAGGAGAAATATAAAATGAAATCAGAATTAAAATGTCCTTTATGTAATAGTGGCATGACTCCTAGAATTGAAGAGATACAAGATGATACTTGCTTGTGGTCTAGGGTTAACCGTTGATGATTGATCCCAGAAAACAAAAAATTTAATTGAGGAGGATTAGAGATGAGTAAATTATTATTATTTAAAACTTGCGAAAACTACAAAGAAGATACAGTAAAATGTCAGGACTGTTTGGCTAGAAATGGATGTCTTGATTATGTAGGAGTAGATGCCACAATAACCTTACATCTAAACAAACAATGCATTGTAGAATTTTGTGTCTATAATCACGAAACAAAATGTCATTATACGGATCAATTATTTAATAAAACTATTGTGAATATAAGCGATTGCCCGTTTAATAAAATTCCGTTAAGTTAGATATTAGGTGGGAATTGAAAGGAGATAAAATATAATGTCTTTAACTGATACAGAAGTGTTAATTTACAATCAAGAGTTGCAGTGTTTATCTGATCAATATAAGGAATTTCAAAAAGAAAGAGAACCAATATCGATTCTTGCAAGAGATTTAGATATTAAGATGGATGAAAATAGAAAACGATTTAGAGAGATATTAAAAGAGTGGAAATCAAAGAAGCAATCCTATTAAAAACGCATTTGATATTTAATAAAAATTAAGAGGTATGTTAAATGAAATTTGACTATGTATATAAACGAGCAAAAGAGATACACCCTGAACTTACAGAAGAGGAAATTAGCGAATTGCTTAATGAAGCACTTCAAACAAAATCAGTTCAGCAGATACTTATAAATTGCATTGGTAATTTAAAAATCGGTCTTGGGAGAGACTGAAGGAGTGAAAATAATTAAATGAAAACAGACATAAAAAGGGTAGGGTTTTGGTGGAAATGGAATGAGCACTGTAATAATTGTGGTAAGAAAATTAGAGACTTTGATGAATTTTCATCAAGTGCTGAACCGGATACAAACAAGGAAGATTATTGTTTAGATTGCATAAGAAAGAAATTAGATGGTGATGTAGAATCGTAAAATAAATATTTTTAAAAGGTTGACGTATTGATTGACTATATGGTATGATATGGGTAAGAAGAAATTTGAGAGGTGGAAGATATATGTCAGAGAATCTTAAACCTGAATGTCAATTAACTGGAATCAATGGTAATGTATTTAACATTATTGGAACTGTATCAAAAGCATTAAGAAATGCAGGATTAAGAGATAAAGCAGTTGAATTTTCTGATAGAGCTGTGCAACAGGAAAGTTATGATGATGTGTTGAGATTGTGTTTTGAATATGTAGATGTTTGTTAGATTATTGATTTAACCTTAATTTGCCCAAATCGACTGTGCTGAGATGCGAAAGTCGAGCTAATCTTATATCTGACTAATATAAGACAGTTGAAGTGTGATGGCAAACATCTGTGTGCAACAGGCAGATGAAGACGCTCTATCCCCAAGGAAATGAACTTAGGGGATATTATTTTAAAATTGAGAGGATGATTTAAATGAAAGTTTTAGCATTAAAACGTATTGGAGAAGATTCATATGGTAATGGAAAGTATACTCTCGAATATCAAGAAAATAATACAGGGAGTGAAAACAACTACATTGAAAATCAAGTAGACGGTTATCCTGTCTATTTTAGTTACAAAGGATTTACATTTGATGATCCTATTATTACAGAGGCTTTAACTAATTATTTTGATAAGCAATCTAACAGTAACGATATTATTTCTTTTGAAGAACTTAAGGAAATGTTTGATTCTCATATGGAATTAAGAGGAACCAATACAATAACGCAAATCAAACGTATTTGTATTGAATATGCTATACAAAAATTAAAGGAAATTGAGTTTGAGTAAAAATTTCCAAATCCTGAAACCCTTATGCATCAATGGTTTCAGGATACATAAAATCCCTTAAAGACGTATTTCATGCTAGTTGATAATTTTAGAATGGAAGCATAAGCGAGTAAATGGAAGCGTGAAGGAGGTATAAAAATGGATAGAAGTTTCTTATTGACATTCTCATATCTAAATGACAGAGAGTTGAGTGCCAACTATAAATGGTATAAAACAGAACAAGAAATGCTTGATGGTATTGAATCTAAAAAAGATACTGTAATGGAATATGAGGTTACTGAGGCTATGGAAATATTAAGCGTAAGAAATATCATAATCCGATAAACCGTGAACTTTATGGGAAGTAAGGAGGAATATTATATGAATTATACTGAAATGTCATTAAGTGAATTAGAGGAATTGTTTGATAAGGTAAACGAGAGGTTGAGAGATGCACGATCAATCAGAGAACAAAAAGAAATGGAAATTAAATTAGATGAAATAGATAAAATGATTTGTAGTAAATTGCCAGTACAAAAATATGAAGACTTTTCTGATAAAGAATTAAACAATGTCTTAGATGAATATGAAAAGCATCATGATCAATTGGATACAGAAAGTTTAGACCACAAAGCAATGTGTGCTGTATATAGGAACAGAATAATGAAGAGAATATTTTCGGAAGATTCTTTAAAAATGCAGGAAGAATTAGATAGATCAATTCTATTAAATAAACTAATCGATAAATTCTATATCAACAAGATAACTTATACGGCATTATCTGAAAAAGATATATTAGTTATAGAAGATTTCTATAATGACTGTAAAGAATTTGGACAAAAAGAAGCATCGAAAAAATTTAACATCCCCTACAAATTAAATGAAAAAGAAAAAATTGAAGAAGCAAAGTCTAGATTAAAATTGCAGGGTTATGACGTTATGAAAACTCAAGAATTAAATGAAGATATTCTCTTTTTAGAGCGAAATGGATATATTGTTAAATAGTTTTAAAGGAGCAAACTTCCGAGCAAAATTAAGTTTTAATGTGAAATAGAAAGGAGTTTTACATAATGGAAGAAAAGAATTGGATTCAAGAACTAAAAGCAGGAGATAAAGTGGTTGTATCAACTGGTAGTTATGACAAAAAGATAACGTCAGTCACAAAGATCACACCAAAAGGATTTATTAATGTTGAGAGTGGTCAAACATTTACCTCTGATGGCAATCAAAGAGGAGGAGATACTTGGCACAGAACTTATCTATCTCAATTAACTGATGAAGTTGCGTTGGGATTCAAGAAGCAAGCGTTAGTTAATCGATGCAAGGTAATTCAGTTTAATAAATTAACCGTTGAACAGCTTGAAAAAATATTATCAATTCTAAAAGAAGGAGAATAAACAATGATTCGTAATGATTTTATTAATGACAATACTTATAAGTGCAATGATTGTGAGGAAGAATTTCAGGTTTTTAAAAAGAGTGAAGGAACAACGAATTTTTGTCCATCATGTGCCAGTAGAGACATTGAACCAATTGATGAAGATTAGCACATAAAGTTATTCTTTGAATTGATTTTCGAGGAGGAAGAAAAATGAAGATGTACAAATATATTAATGAGCCATCAGATGATGTTCAAAAAGAGGTGTTGTGGAAAAAGGCAGAAATACTCACTAGTTATCTAAGTTTAGAAGATGACCTAAAATTAAGAGAAGAATTTGTTGCTTGTAGAGATAAGCATTATGAAGAAGATCAATCTTTTGAGCCTTGGTATGTTTGGGTAATGGGTAGACTTGATGTAAGCGTCACGATAAGGATCTAATTTCAATACATTGAAAGTGTGGTTTTAATCTAAGTGTAAAAAGGAGTAGAATTAATGAATATATACGGTTATACTGGTCATACAGAGGAGTATTATGAGGATATTATCAATCATTGTCTAGAAACCCATTTCGGTAATGCTCACTATCAATCGATTATTAAAAATACAGTATTTGATGATTGTATTCTTAATAATAATTTTATTAGAATTACATCATGTGAAGCTGGAATATTTAATATTGAGTTCTTCGCGAACAATATGCAATCAAGAAGTTTAACTTATGTCGATATTAATAAATTAAGACGATGATCGAAAGGAGTTGAAAACAAATGGCATCAATAACTCTTAAAAATATAGTAGAGCATATTATGCTAGGAAATGCTAAAACAAGTGAAGAATTTAATGATAAGATTAAAGGCCATTGGGAATATAGGAGTAATAAAAGTATTTCTGATGTAAATTTAGCAGTACAAAAAGGATTAAAATTAGGTAAAGGTAAGGCTGAAAGAGAAATTGAGTGTATTGCTATGTATTTGGAAAGTATTTTGAAGAAAGTTAAAGTTGTAAAGGTTAGTAAAAAGGAGGGTGTTAATAATGCTAAGTCATGATCAATATGAATTATTATCTAAAAATAAACCACATGAGGGATGCAAACAAACAGTTCATTTTCGTCTTCTTTATGGTTGGTGTTTAGAGCGTTTAGACGGAATGATTTATTTATCTCATATTGAATATTGTCCTTGGTGTGGAAAGAAATTAAGTGAATAGGAGTGTAAATTATTATGAAATGTTTTAAAGTAGAAAGAACTGATAAAGTAAGTTGGGTTGAAGATTTTGCTATGATTGTAATAGCGGAAGATGAATTACATGCTGAAAGAGTAGCGAGATGGAAAAGTAATGATTTTCGTAAAGCAAAACTTAAAGTAACTGAAATTAATATGGAAGAAGAGCAAGTTATTTTAGTTGCAAATACTGGGGCATAATTTAATTGAAAAGACTATTGGAGGAATTAAAATGGAAAAGACAAGAATTATTGAATACAAGTATGATGAAAACGACATTAAGACTATTAGAACAAAGTTAATTGATATTTTATATATGATTAGTAATAAAAATTCAGAGGCAGAAATAATAGAAGATAGAATTAGAGAATTGATGGATGAATATTTTGATTTATAAAACACTTCAAATCTAGTTTTACGCGGTCTGATAGTCTAATTGGTTAAAACGGGGGTTCGGAGTTATGGGTTCGATTCCTGTACATGCCGACAAACATGGCGTGTTAGTTTAATGGCAAAATACCCTCATGTGATGCCCTATGCAAGTTCAATTCTTGCTCAGACCGCCAAATAAAATTTTATCTGAAAGGTAATCATTTATGACTATAATATTAATATCTATTATCTTAATTTTGATTACTTGGTTAACATTCAAACCAATAATAGATACTTTTGGTTGGATGTATTTAATTAAAGAAATTATAATTGTCTCAAGTTGCGTAATTGGTTTAATATGTATTGTATTGTTTGCTTTATATAAAATTGTTATCTGAATGAAATGATATTACAAAGGAGGAATTAAAAACATGACTTTATTTGAACATTTAGGTATGAAGGGTAAAATAGAGAATGAATTAGGTTATTCTCTAAGCAAAAATGATTTAACCATTGCTACCAAGGCGTTTAATGTTACTTATTTTCTACAAGAAAACAATGTAAAAAATTCAATTATTACTAATATATTTAATGAGTGTAAAAAGATATTTGGAAACATAGTAGAACTTAACGATAATAAGATAATCCTTGATATGCCGACTAATATTAGATCAGATGATGTTTTTAGAGTTGCTTTTTATTCATTGTATATCAGCATTTCTTGTTATCATAATTTAACTTTTACAATAAGAGATTGCTCTACACCTTCTATTACTGATATTTTTATGAATGATTCTGATAATGAATACATTGAGAATCATTTTAAAGGCAAAATATCTGATGAATTTATTAAGGGATTAATTAAAATATTAGATATAGTCAAGGCGTATGATGATATGTTAAAATATATCAAGAACTTTAAATCGAGGTTCTATCTTATTTTAAGGAGGTTAAATATGGAAGTAGTAATAACCAATAGGCAAGGAGTAGAGTCTACAGTGCCGTATAATCACAAAATTCATAGTAGGTGGACTCCATGTACTAAGATAGGATTCTTAGGTCAAGATTGTTTAATTGAAAGTATTAGAGGTGAAGTGGGTAACTTTTTTAATCCTATTCTTGGATATGAGCAACGAAAAGAATTTTGGAAAGTTGAAGTATGTACAGAAGAAGAATATTTTAAAAGCAATTATATTCTTTTTGGAGAACCAATAAGTGTAATAGAACAAGAACTCAATAAGTTAGGGTATAAAATTGTTAAATCATAAAACTAAGAATTTATTGGTTTTAAGAAAGGGGAAAATTGAAATGGATAGTAATGAAGTTTATTATAAGATTTATTATTTAGACAGAGAAGATCATGTTACTGTAGTTTGTATGCAATGGTTTGATGAGGGAGATTATCACGAAAGACATTTCTTTAAAGACGAAGAAGGAGATGTTTTGAAATTTGATAATGAAACTGATGCAATTCAATGGATTTTGGATAATGTTGCTGATGATAAGATAGATCCTGAGTATAAAGAGTATGAGCAAAATGAAGGATTTAATCAAAAGAAATTTATGAAGAATAAGTAAACCATTCAAACTTTGATTTTAATTGAGGAAGGAACTTATCTATGAAAAATTTAGAAACTTATAAGTCGGATTTAGAAAAACTAAACAAAATTAAAGAATTGTATTCTGAACTAGAAAGTGGACTACAAAGTGGATACTGGCTAGAGCAATTCAATATTTTAGTTGATGGATATATTGAAGGTTTGAAAAGTGGAATCGATTACGAAGAACACAAAGGAATGAATTGTTTAACATGCGGATATTCAATGTCTATGCCAGCAGAAACAACTCATGATGGGTTTGATCAGTTATTTTGTACGATAGTTCTAACAGAAGTTTCTGAAGAAGGATATTGCAAAAATTATAATTAAGGGGAGGAATTACTATGTCTTGGACATTAATAGAATTACCAGACGGAAAAATAGAAGTAATAACTAGTTCAATTCATTATATTGTGGATGAAGATGATAATTTTGAAGTAATATCTGGTGGAAACTAAATATTTATTTGCAATACTTACTAATCTATGATAGACTAATTATATACTAAAGAAATAAAATATTAGGAGTGATACATAAATGTCATCGGGAGAAGGTATCAAAAGTTTTGTTCACAAACAAGCATTATCGACAATATATAAAATTATTTTCAAACAGGATACTCCCAAGAAGATTAAATCTAATACACCAGAAGAAATACATATTTGTCCCAATTGTGGTGGTAAGAAAACCAATGAAGTTAGTAAAACTACTCGATTTTGTTTATCATGCGATTGTGAGTTCGACAAGAATGATAATGTTTGTACTATTTTGTACAATGGGGAACTTGTAGATTATCATGTTAATGAGTTTGTTGATTGTGGATAGAAAGGAGAAATAATATTATGATATTTATCACTGGAGACACACATGGAAGTATGGGCATGTCAAGATTTAATATGGACAATTTTCCAATACAAAAAGAATTAACAAAAGAAGACTATATGATAATTTGTGGTGATTTTGGACTTGTATGGAATGGAGACAAAGAAGAAAAATATTGGTTAGATTGGTTACATAAGAAAAACTATGTTAGTTTATGGATTGATGGAAATCATGAAAACCACTCGATGTTAGATTCTATGCCCATCTCAATATGGAATGGTGGTAAAGTACATTTTATTAGAAATAATGTAATCCATCTTATGCGTGGACAGGTATTCACAATCAATGGCAAAAAGATATTTACTTTTGGTGGAGCTGATTCAATTGATAAAGGGAATAGGACTGAAGGCAAATCATGGTGGAAAAGAGAAATGCCATCTAATGCTGAGTATGAAGAAGGTATGAGC
>Ga0209727_1000711_pt1 | contig 34041 bp, 25 predicted proteins | sample RifGroC1_FD_183995 | JGI IMG/M metagenome (GOLD analysis project Ga0209727, IMG submission 183995) | Groundwater microbial communities from Rifle, Colorado, USA - Groundwater C1 (SPAdes) (version 2) | ecosystem: Environmental > Aquatic > Deep subsurface > Groundwater | place: Rifle, Colorado...
CCATGAGCGCGGGCAGCAGGAGTTCCGATATGGATTGGACGAAGACCAGGACAAGCGCGAACGCGACCGAGGCGCGGTAGGGTCGAAGGTAAGAAAGCAGCTTCTTCATGGGCGGCCGTCTCCCTGGCCATCCCCCTGGCCGTTTCGGGGCTGGACGCGATCGGCCGTCTCGACCAGCAGGTCCGCCAATTCGCGGCTGCGCTCCTCTCCCAGCCGCTCGGCGAGATACTGGAACGAGGCGAGGAACTCGGCCCGGTGTTCCTCGATCATCCGGGATCCCTCGGGACTGAGGCGGACGCGCACCGAGCGGCGATCGTTGGGGTCGGGACTCCGCTGGAGGAAACCGCGACGCACGAGCCGATCCACCTGCGGAGTAACCGTCGACGGCCTCACGCACAGGCGTTCGCTCAGGTCGGAAGAACGCGGTCCCTTGTCCTCCTCGGTCATGCGGCGCACGCAAAAAAGCAACGCGAATTCCTGCGGCCGCAGGTCCAAGTCCGCGTGGAGCATCCAATGCCGTTTGCTGAAGCGCATGAACGCCGCATGAAGGCGCTGTGCGGATTCGCCGGGATTATCGGACAAGCGGGCCTCCATATAGTTCGCCGTGCTAATAGTTTTGCCACCTAACTATTCGTTGAGCGAAATATATACCTGGTCCCATGAAGAATCAAGCTTCCCGGACAGATGCGATGGCGAATGAAGCGGACCGATTCGATACAGGATCCAAAAAAAACGCAATCGCGCTGCTGGCGGCATCGTCGCCTGTACCCGTCCGCACAGGGAGCGGCGTCTCCGTTCGCGGGAAAAGTCGGGCTACATCGGCGCCCGCTTCGAGAATGGAACGGCCTACCCGGGGACTACCCAAAAGGGAACCGCCGCGATGTACCACGGCCCGAACGTGAAAGGAGACCGTGGCGCTGAACCTCATCCAAATCGACACCGGGTTCGGCGACCGCGTCTTTTCCGCCGGTCGCTTTGCCGTTGCCGCCACCGCCTCCCGGAATCCATGATCCCAACGGAACGTAGGGCGGACCGAGGTCTCATCCGCCTGGTTCGGCAAACGGTCTTCCGATCAGGTTCCGGGATTTTTTCTCCAGAACGATAAGGCGAAAACCCCGGAGGCGTGGCGGGGGCGTAGCGGGGGCGTAGCGGGGGCGTAGCGGAGGCGTAGCGGAGGCGTAGCGGGGGCGAGCCCCCGCCCCTTACACCGCCGCCATTCCGGCCTTGATCGCCTCCACGTTCATCGGCACGAACTTGTGCTTGTTCACCGGGAAGAACTTCTTCAGGATCTTCTCCACGGAAGCCAGATCGAGGGCGCCGGTGAGCTTGGCCATGGCGCCGAGGGCAACCATGTTGGCGATCTTGGCGTCGCCGATCTTTTCGGCGAGCTCCTGCGCAGCGAGGCGGACCACCCGGATATCATTCCGCGAGGGGCCAGAGGCCACGAGGTCCGCATTCAGCAGCATCAAGCCGCCCGGCTTCAGCATTTTCTCGCAGAGCTCCAGCGAATCCGCGCTCATGACGAGGACCGAGTCCGGGGTGGTCACCAGGGGGCTGGCGATCTCTTCGTCGGAAACGATGACGCCGGCCCGGGCGATGCCGCCGCGCTTCTCGGCGCCGTAGAAGGGGAAAAAGGTGACGTTCTTCCCCTCTTCCATGCCGCAGTAGACCCAGATCTGGCCGAGGGAGATGATGCCCTGGCCGCCGAAACCGGCGAAAAATGATTTCTCGGTCATTTCGCCGCCTCCTTGGGGACAGAGGCGGATACGGCCTCCAGCTGGTTTTTGATCTCGCCGAGATGATAGAAGGGAATCATGTTGTTCTGGAGCCAGTCGATCGCATCCACGGGGGACATTCCCCAGTTGGTCGGGCAGGGGGAAAGGATCTCCACCATGGTGAAGCCGACGCCGGACATCTGCGCCTGGAATGCCTTCCTGATGTAGGACTTGGTCTTGCGCACGTTCGCCGGCGTGTCGACCGCCCCGCGCGCGATGTAGCGGGTGCCTTCCAGTTGGGACAGCAACTCCGAGACCCTGATCGGGTAGCCCATGCCCGCTTCCACCGGGTCGCGGCCCAGGGGCGCGGTAGCCGCCTTCTGGCCGACGAGGGTGGTCGGGGCCATCTGGCCGCCGGTCATGCCGTAGATGGCGTTGTTGACGAAGATCGTCGTGAACTTCTCGCCCCGGTTGGCGGCATGGATGATCTCCGCCGTCCCGATGGCCGCGAGGTCGCCGTCGCCCTGGTAGCAGATGACCAGGTGGTCCGGGAGCAGCCGTTTTATGCCGGTGGCGGCGGCGGGAGTGCGGCCGTGGGGCGGCTGGACGGAATCGAACTTGAAGTAAAGGTCGGCCCAGATCGAACAACCGACGGGGTTCGTGATGACGGTATGTCCGCGGATGCCCATTTCGTCGATGAGCTCGGTGATCAGGCGGTGGATCACCCCGTGGCCGCAACCGGCGCAGTATTTGGTCTGGATCCGCTCGAGGCTCTCGGGATGCCCGAATAGTTTTTTCATCGCCTATCTCCCCAATATCCGTCTGACTTCGGCAAAGACTTCCTCTTCGGTCGGGATGACGCCGCCCACGCGGCCCAGGAAATGCACGGGGCATTTGCCCAGGGTGGAAAGCTTCACGTCCTCGACCATCTGGCCCATGCTCATCTCGACCACGAGCATCGGCTTGCCGTTCGCGGACACCCGCGCGAGCTCCTTTTCCGGGAAGGGCCAGAGGGTGACGGGACGGAAGAGGCCCAGCTTGATGCCCTCCTTCTCCGCGAGCTTGCGGGCGCCCAGGCAGACTCTGGCGGATGTGCCGTAGGCGACAAGCACGAGTTCGGCGTCCTCGGCCGAGCAGCCTGCCTTGCCCGTGCCGGTGCCCGTGCCGGTACCCGCGCCGGTGCCGCCCGAAACATCCATCTCGTCATAGCCGCAGGAAACCGATTCGAAGCGGACTTCCTCCGCCTTGATCTTCGCATAGCGTTCGAAGCGGGCACGTATCTTCTTCTCGAAGCTTTCGGGCACGAGGTCTATGGAGGTGATATGGTTCGGCTCGCGGCGGGACGCTTCCATGCCGCCGACCGCCCAATCCTTCTTCGGAAGGGAGTCCAGGGGGCGCTCCGGAGGGAGGACGACGCCCTCCATCATCTGGCCTATCATGCCGTCGGCCTGGAGGATGACCGGCACGCGCCATTTGTCGGCCAGGTCGAAGGCGAGGTAGGTCAGGTCCGCCGCTTCCTGCACGCTTTTGGGCGCAAGCACGATGCAGTAGTAATCCCCGTGTCCGCCGCCGCGGGTGGACTGGAAATAGTCCCCCTGGCTCGGTGCTATGGCGCCCAGTCCGGGTCCGGCCCGCACGACATTGGCCACCACGATCGGCATGTCGGCGCCGGCGGCGTAGGAGATGCCTTCCTGCTTGAGGCTGATGCCGGGACTTGAGGAACTGGTCATCGCGCGGGCGCCGGTGGACGCGGCGCCGTACACCATGTTGACCGCGGCTATCTCGCTCTCCGCCTGGATGAACACCCTGCCCCGTTCCAGCATATGGCGTGCCATGTAGGCGATCAACTCGTTCTGGGGAGTGATCGGATATCCGAAATAGGCCCGGCAGCCGGCGCGGAGGGCCGCCTCGGCCATGGCCTCGTTGCCCTTCATGAGTTTCTTCTCTTCCGCGACGCTCACGACTCGCCTCCTTCCAGCTCGAACACCTCGATGCAGGCATCGGGGCACACCAGATAGCAGCTGCCGCATGCGATGCATTTATCCGTATACCTGGACAGGGACGGGTAGGTTCCTGTCGAATTGACGCGCGTATCGGGTTCCAGGACTTTCACCGGGCAGGCGCGCACGCAAAGGTAGCAGCCCTTGCAGCGATCCCGGTCTATGGTGGCCTTGCCTCTCTTAGCCATACGATCTCCTTCTATTGAAACGGTGATTCACGTTCTCCGCTCAAGGGCCGCAAGCACGCCGAGGGCGATGGATGCGAGCTTAGTATCGGCGCTGTCGGCGCGGCTGGTGAGCACGATCGGCGCACGGGCCCCGAGCACGAGGCCCGCGCCCTTCGCTCCGCCGAGGTCCAGCAGGCACTTGTACAGGATGTTTCCCGCCTCGATGTCCGGCGCGACCAGGATGTCGGCGTCGCCGGCGACGGAGCTCTCGATTTTCTTGATGCGCGCGGCCTCGGCGCTGATCGCGTTGTCGAGGGCCAGAGGCCCGTCGATTACGCAGAATGGGATCTGGCCTCGCCGGTTCATCTGCGTCAGGATCGCCGCGTCCGCCGTGCAGGGCATCTTCTCCGCCACGACCTTTTCCACGGCGGCCAGGATCGCGACCTTCGGCAACCCGATGCCGATCGCGCGCGCGCAATCCACCGCGTTCCGCACGATGTCGATCTTCTCGGCCAGGGTCGGCGCTATGTTGATCGCCGCATCGGTCACGATAAGCAGCTTGCGATAATACGGCGACTCGACGACGCCGACGTGGCTCACGAGGCGTCCGGCGTTCAGACCGCGCTCCTTGTCGAGCACGGCTTTCAGCAGGATGGAGGTATCCAGAAGGCCCTTCATGACGACGGAAGCCTCGCCCGCCCTGATGTGGGCGACCGCGGCGACGGCGGCCATGGCGGGTTCCGCTTCGTGGATGACCTCGAATGGGGACAGGTCGATGCCTTCCGCGTCGGCGACCCGCGCGATGGCCTCACGGTCGCCGAAAAGTATGGACTGGGCAAGCCCCGCCTTACGCGCGGCCTCCACCGCCTGCAGCACCGCAGCGTCCTGGGCCGCGGCGACGGCGATCCGTATCTTTCCGCCGGACGACGGAACCGCCGAGATAGCGGCGGCGATCAGTTCGGCTATGGTCTTCATGCGCGTCCTCCGATGCTCATCAGGATGTCAGTACTCCACGGGCAGTTCATCGCCCTTGAGGACTCGGGAGCCCGCGTCCCGCAGGGCCTCCAGCTCGCCCTCCCCCGGGTACACGGTGACCGGTGCTATCCAGTCCACCTTGGCGGCGATCGCGTCGGTCAGCGCCTGGCCGCGGGCGATCCCGCCGGTGAGGATGATCGCGTCGATTTTTCCGTCCGCCGCCGCCGCGAGCGCGCCGATTTCCTTGGCCAGCCGGTAGGGAAAGGCGCGCAGCACCAGATCCGCCTCCGCGTCGCCGTCGCGGGCGCGCCGCTCGACCTCCCGCATGTCGTTCGTGCCGAGCAGGCTCGTGAAGCCGCCGTGGCCTGTCAGGGTCTTGCGCACTTCGTGCTCGCTGAGGCTTCCGGAGAAGCAGAGGGTCACCAGGTCGCCCGCGGGGATGGTGCCGGCCCGTTCGGGAGTGAAGGGACCTTCCCCGTCCAGCCCGTTATTCACGTCCACGACGCGTCCCCGCTTGTGCAGGCCCACCGTGACTCCTCCGCCCATGTGGGCGACGATGAGGGTCAGATCCTCGTACCGGATGCCCTTCGATTTGGCGTAGCGCAGGGCTACGGCGCGCTGGTTGAGGGCATGGAAGATGCTCTTCCGCTTGATTCCCTTGATGCCCGTGACGCGGGCCACGTCGTCCATTTCGTCCACGACCACCGGATCGCTGATGTAGGCGGGGATCCCGAACTTGAGCGCGATGTCGTCCGCGATGAGCGCGCCGAGGTTGGAGGCATGTCCTCCGTAGCAGGCGGTGCGCAGGTCTTCTTTCATCCGCTCGTTGATGCGGTAGGTCCCGTGCGGCAGGGGCCGCACCAGACCTCCGCGGGCGACGACGCAGTCGAAGGCCCTGACATCGATCACGTGGGCGTCCAGCAGCTCCAGGATCGCTCTCTCGCGGAATTCCAGCTGGTCGGCGACGGTATCGAAGGCGGCGATGTCGGCGGTCGAGTGCGAAACGTTGGCCACGAATACTTCTTCTTCGTCCCGGTAAACGCCGATCTTGGTCGAAGTTGACCCGGGATTGATGACGAGGATCGTCTTGTGCATCGTCTTTCGAGTATACCCCCCGATCCGGGGACGTGCAAGGTAAAGTATTTATCTTTATGGACATATTGGACTTTACGGATCAGTTTTTACCCAAGCGCGGACAGCCCACGCCGCTTTGACCGCCCGGGCTTCGCCGGGTACAATGATGGCCGCGGCGCCGCCGCGAGGAGGCAGATCATGGAAAACGCCGGAAAGCCGGAACGGGGCCAGAGGCCGCTCGCCGAGGAGATAGCGGAAGCCCGGGCGCCCGAGGACGGATTCTCCGTCTGGTTCCTGTCGCAGAATTCCTTCATCCTCAAGGATCCCCGCGGCACCCTGGTCGCGATAGATCCCTATCTGAGCGACTGGTGCGCTACGAGGGGGAAATCGAAGGAGCGGACGAGCCGCAGCCGCCTCCGCCCGCCCCTCATCCTCCCCGAGGAACTCGACGTGGACCTCGTGCTTCTGACCCATTCGCATTGCGACCACGCGGACCCCGAAACCCTCGCAGTTCTCGCCTCGAAAGGGCGCGTCCGTTGCCTCTGTCCCCATGATGCCCTCCTCGTCGCAAGGACGGCCGGCTTTCCTGAAGAGCGGCTTTCCCTGGCGCACGCGGGGCAGGAATACGTCATGGAAGGGGAAGGCGGGATCCGCATCCGGAGCACTTTCGCCCTGCCCACCGACGGGACGGACCTCAACCACCTGGGCTTCTTCATCCGCTTTTCCGGCGGCGCGACCTTCTGGGACACCGGTGACAGCGCCTGGTGCGATACCCTTCCGTCCCTCTCTTGCGCCGCCCTGGGCGCGGCCCCCGACGTCATGGCCGTCTGCATCAACGCGGGCTACGGGAATCTCTCGCACTGGGACGCCTCGCGCTTGGCCGGCGCGGCCAAGGCCCGTTTCGCGGTCCCCGCGCACTGGGACCTCTTCCCGCACAACCGCTGCGATCCTTTCCCCTTCAAGATCTCGCTGGAGAGGAACGCCCCCGATTCCGTCTACGCGCCGATGGAGGAAGGAGTCCGTTACGATTTTGCGGGAGGCGTTTTCGCGCCGGCCGCGAAGACCGGCATCGTCAGGTAGAACTTTGTGCCCTGTCCCGGGCCTCCCTCAAAACGGATCGAGCCCTTGGCTTGGGCGGCGAGCCCTTCCATGATCGCGATCCCGGAGGAAGGCCGGCGGGCGAGCGCGGGTTCGAAACCCCGGCCCTGGTCCGCGACGACGACTGAGGCGGTATCGCCGTCCATCTTGACTTCGATGAAGATGTCCGCCCGGTCGCCTTCCGGGTAGGCGTGGAGGATCGCATTGAGCATCGCCTCGTTCACCGCGAGCGCGACGGGGACGGCCTTGTCCGCATCGATCGATATCGGCGCGATGGTTCCGAAGCTGAGGTGGATATCCCGCTCGTTGTACAGGGATACGAATTCCATCGCGAGATCGATCACCAGGCCGTCCAGATCGATGACCGGAAGCTCGGGCGTGACGACGAGCCGTTCGTGGACCAGGGCCATAGCCCGGATGCGCGAAAGGAACTGGACAAGGTAGGCGCTCGCGCGGCTGTCGCCAAGATCCTCGGTGCGTAGCGAGATGAAGCTCTCCACGAGCTGCAGATTATTTTTCACGCGGTGGGACAGCTCCCGCAGGAGTATTTCCTTTTCCTTGAGCGAATCCGCCAGGCTCGCTTCATGGTCGCGCCTGCCCTGGATGTCAAGGAGCAGGGCATGGGAACCGAAAAATGCGCCCTTTTCGTCGACCAGGGCATTCATCGCGATCTCGCACCACAACCGCCCTCCCGGACGCGCGAGCGGAAATTCCCCGCGGAACGACCTCTGCTCCGCGAGGCCCGCCAGCTCGGCTTCAAAACACGCGGGCGAGAATGCGTCTTCGGGCGCCGCGAATTCGCTCAGGCGATGGCCTACAAGATCGGGGAGTTCGCGGCCGGACAGTATGCAGGCGGCAGGGTTGGCGTACATGATGCGGTGGTCGGCGTCCAACGTGAGGATGCCTTCGATCGCCGTCTCGAACACCATCCGGTACCGGCGGTTCCGCTCGCCCTCCCGCTCCTGGATGCCGGCGAGGCGCTCCAACTCGCGGAAAGCGACCGCGCCGAAAAGGATCGACGTGACCGCGACGTAGAACCAGCCCTTCCAGGTCTGGAATCGCGCATACTCATGCGCATCGCTCACGAGGATACCGAGAAGCCGGTCGGATAGGAGAATCCAGGTCGCTCCGACGACGAAATAGACGGCAGCCAGCTTGCAGGCGGAGCGAAGCTCGGCGGCACCGAACCTTCCGAGCCAGGATTCTTGGGACATACGACCAGTCTATGCCGGAAGCGGCATCATTTCCATCCATGGCCGATGGCCGACCTCCCGCCCGCCTACGACCGTCAACCCTTCCTCGCCGTATATTTCCGGACGAACCCCGAAGGTCGATAGGTCATTTTCGCCTGGCGCAGGCCTTCGTCCCCAAGATCCTGCTCGCGGTTGATATGGGTGAAATGTTTGGGCAAGGTTTCGGCGAAGGCCTGGTTGATGAACTGGTAGATCCCCTTGTATTCCTCGATCCCCTTCTCGAAGTGGACCGCGAACATCTTTCCCTTCGCGACGCTCTCGCCGAGGCACCACCCCGCGGGGTTCCCGTCCACGTAGTACATCGCACCCTTCATTTCCAAAGCCGCGAACAGCTCCAGGGCTTCCCGCGCGGCGACATAATCGCCTTCCAGGTTCTTGTCGGCGCGCCAACGGTCCAGGACCTCTATCGCTTGGGGCACGAGTTCGGCCTCGAACGGCCGCTCCTCATACTTGTAGGAATTGATGAACGCGTTCACGAGATTCCGTTTCTTGTGGTACTTCTTGCCCGAGAGTTCGGCCAGATCCGTCCGGAGGTACAGGTAATCGAAGTTATCCCTGTCCTCGACGGCCTCGATACCCCATTGCTCGAGGTGGATGCGATGGGGACAGAGGACCGAATCGGAAAGGCCTTTCCAATAGTCATGGCTCGCGAAGAGTTCGTCCAGCACTCCCCGGCCCGGAACGTCGCAGGGGGTCATGAAGAACCGCTTCCCTTCCCGCTCGCCGGAAATCAGGAGCGTCTTCTCCGGAACCCGCGAAACGCGGTAATCGTACCGCTTCCTGAAAAGGTAGAGGTTGGAGAAGGTGTATTCGGATACCCCGTCGGAGGTGAGGTTCAACCGGGGATGCATCTCATCACGCAGATCGAGGGTCAGAGGCACGAATTCGGGAAAATCAGGAATCTTCATATCCGACTATGATACTCATGGGCGCCGCCGCTCGGCAACTCGCCGGGCGACTTTACGCAAAAGTAAAATCCCTCCATACTGCGCCCATGACTTCCATCAAGCAAAGACTCGCGGACGCGGAAATAGTCGACCGCCTCCTCCCCCGGTTCCTGAAGTACGTGACCGTCTGGACCACGAGCGACCGCCACATCGCCGATACTCCGTCCACTCCCGGCCAGTGGGATCTGGCGCGCATCCTCCAGGAGGAACTCAAGGCCCTCGGCATTGCGGACGTCGAACTGACCGACCATTGCTATGTCATCGCCCGCATACCGGCGACGGCGGGGGGGGAGAACGCCCCGACGATCGGCTTCATGGCCCATGTGGACACTTCCAGCGACGTCTCGGGCAAGGACGTGAAGCCCGTCGTCACGAGAAACTATGACGGCTCGGCCATCCCGCTCGCCGAAGGCAGGAAACTCGATCCCGCCGCCGATCCGACGCTTCTGACGCGCATCGGCGACGACATCGTCTCCAGCGACGGCACCACCCTGCTCGGGGCGGACGATAAGGCCGGAGTCGCCGAGATCATGGCCGCCGTCGACTTCCTGCTCGCCCATCCGGAAATCCCCCGCGGCCCGATCGAAATCCTTTTCACTCCGGATGAGGAAACGGGCAAGGGACTTCCCGAGTTTCCCATCGACCGCATCCGCTCGCAGGCCTGCTATACGCTGGACGCGGGTCCCGCCGGCGAGGTGGAGACCGAGTGTTTCACCGCTTACAAGGCCGATGTCGTCTTCACCGGAAAGGTGATCCATGTCGGTTACGCCCGCGGCAAGCTCGCGAACGCCGTGCTCATGGCTGCGACCTACGCAACCATGCTCCCGCGATCCGAAAGCCCAGAAGCCACCGACGGCTACTACGGCTATTATTCCGCGATGGAGGTGAAAGGCAACCTCGAGAAGGCGGAAATGGAAGTTTACGTACGGGATTTCGACCAGGAAGGCGCCGATCGCCGCCTCGCGGCGCTCCAGGCTTTCGCCCGCGCCGTCGAAGCGCAGTTCCCCGGCGGAACGGTGGATGTGAAGCCGGTCCTGCAGTACCTGAACATGAAACGGAAGATCGACGCGAAGCCGCAGGTACTCGAATTGCTTCAGAAGGCGGCTGAAAAAGCCGGGGTGCAGCATTACCTCAAACCGATCCGGGGGGGCACCGACGGCTCGCGGCTGACGGAGATGGGCATTCCGACCCCGAACATCTACGCGGGCGGACGGAATTTCCACAGCAGGACCGAATGGGCGTCCGTCTCGGACATGGTGGCTTCCACCAGGACCATCGTCGAGCTGGTACGCCTTTGGTCCGGACAGCGCGCTTGACCGTATAGTGCAAACATTTAAGTTTTGCTATATTGCAATGACGCTATCAGACAGGAGGTTCGCATGACCCATACCTACAACGTACCCGACATGAGCTGCGGGCATTGCAAGATGCATATCGAAAACGCGTTCAAGGATTGGGGCAAGGCCACCAAATGGACGGTGGATCTCGCAACCAAAAAGGTGACGGTGGACAGCGACGAGCGAGGCGAAGCCGTCGCCCGCATCATCGCGGACGTCGGATACACGCCCAGCCTTGTCTGAGGACGCGGTCTGGGAGTCGCGCCTTGTCGCGGAAGCGGAGCGTCTGGGCGTGCGGGCTCTGGCCCCGGCCGAACTCGACGCGGCTGCCCGCGACCTCCTTCGCCTCCAGCGCGGCCTTACCGGGTCGCGCGGGCTCGTCGGCGAGGCCTATATGGACGAACGGAAGATCCTCGCCTCCTACCTTCTTTTTTACTGGCCGGTATCCCGGGCCCAGGCACGTTTCATGCTGGATATGGCCACGATGGACGGCGGCTCTTCCATCAGCGGGAAAGGCCTTCTGCGCATCCTGGATCTGGGTGCGGGTCCCGCGCCCTGCTCCATAGCCGCGGCCGAATGGCTTTGCCGAAACCGGAAGGGGCCGGAGGCGAGGGGATCAGCGGCTATGGGGCCGGCAGCCCTGGGGCCAGAGGCAAAGGGGCCAGAGGCCATGGGGCCGGGGGCTCCCCGGATCAGCATCACCGCTCTGGACCGCAGCCCCCTCTCGCTGGAAAGCGGGCGCCGGCTCGCCGAATCGGCCGGCTTCGCTTTCGAAAGCGTTTCGGACTGGAACGCCGAGCGGGACGAACTACCCTCTGGCCCCTTCGACCTGGTGGTCATGGGGCACCTGCTCAACGAACTCTTCAGCAACGATGTTGACCGGATACGGAAAAGGAAGGAGTTCCTGTCCCAGGCTCTGGCCCTCCTCTCCCCGGGAGGCCTTCTGCTCGTGATCGAACCTGCCCTCCAGACCACGAGCCGTGAGACGATAGCCCTGCGGGACCTGCTGGCTGCCGAAGGTATTCCGATCCTCGCGCCCTGCCTCCGGTCGGGTTCCTGTCCCGCCCTGCCCCTGGAGGGCCAGAGCTGCCACAGTGAAGCCTCCTGGTGGCCGCCGCGCGTCGTCCGCGAATTGGCTCGCAGGACCGGCTTGGACAAGGACCTCCTGAAGATGACGGCCTTCGTCTTCTCCCGGGGGCCAGAGACTCGGCGGCTGGAGGCGACGGGGCTGGAGGCGACGGGGCCAGAGGCAGGGCCGGAAGGCCTCTGGCGGGTTGTCTCGGATCCGATGCTCAACAAGGCGGGGCGGATCCGCCTGCTGCTCTGCGGCCGGGACGGGCGCATTCCCCTTTCCACCAAGCCGGGAGAGGGATTCCCGGCAGAAAAGGACTTCCTCTCGTTGCGGAGGTCGGACCGAGTCGCCATCTCCGAACCGGCAGTGCGCGAAGGAGGTTTCGGCCTCGGTCCCGGTACCCGCCTTTCGGTCAGCCGAGTCAAGGCAGCCGGGTCAAGGCGGCCGGGTCCCGTTGACCACCTGAGCCGACGCGGGTAGAGTCTGCGGATGGACCAATATCGCATCGATGGCGGCCGTCCGATTTCGGGCGTCGTCCGCGCGAGCGGCAACAAGAACGCCGCCCTCCCCTGCATCGCCGCCGCCCTGCTCACCGACGATCCGGTGACGCTCAGGAACGTCCCCGACATCGAGGACGTACAGGTCATGCTCGACGTATACCGCGCCCTCGGCGGAAGCGTGACGGCCTCCGGCACCAACGAATACCGGCTATCGCTCGGGAACCTCAATCGTTCGGACGTGCCGGTCGAACTGGCGCGCAAGATCCGCGCCTCCATTCTTTTCGCCGGTCCCCTGCTCGCGCGGTCCGGTTCCGCGATCCTTCCGCCTCCCGGTGGGGACGTCATCGGAAGGCGACGGCTGGACACCCATTTCCTCGCGCTCACCGAACTGGGCGCATCGGTGGAGGTGGATGGAGCCTACCGATTTTCCACCGCGGGACTCGTCGGCGCGGATATTTTCCTGGACGAAGCCTCGGTCACCGCTACGGAGAACGCGGTGATGGCCGCCGCCCTTGCGAAAGGGCGTACCACACTCACCAATGCCGCCAGCGAACCCCACGTCCAGGATCTCTGCCGCATGCTCGTCGCGATGGGCGCCCGGATCGAAGGAATCGGGTCGAACATCCTTCGCATCGACGGCGTCGCGCGACTTTCGGGCTGCGACTTCGAACTCGGCGCGGATTTTATGGAAATCGGCTCCTTCATCGGTCTGGCAGCTGCCACCGGGGGCGAGTTGGTCATCGAGCACACACGCCCCCAGGACCTGCGCCCTGCCAAGATCGCGTTCGGCAAGCTCGGCATCCACTGGGAGATCGAAGGCACTTCGATCCGCGTCAGGGCAAACCAGCAGCTGAAGGTCAACTGCGACCTCGGCGGAATGATCCCAAAAATCGACGACGCCCCCTGGCCCGGTTTCCCGCCGGACCTCACCAGCATCATCACGGTGGTCGCCACCCAGGTGGACGGTACGGTGCTCGTGCACGAGAAGATGTTCGAATCCCGGATGTTCTTCGTGGACAAGCTCATCACGATGGGGGCGCGCATCGTCCTGTGCGACCCGCACCGGGCGGTCGTAACCGGCCCCTCGCCGCTGACGGGATCGGAACTCACTTCTCCCGACGTCCGCGCCGGTATGGCGATGGTGATCGCGGCCCTCTGCGCGGAAGGGACGAGCATCATCCGGAACGTCTACCAGATCGAGCGGGGCTACGAAAACCTGGTGCCCCGCCTCACGACTCTCGGCGCGCGCATCTCGCGCGAGGACGGCTGTTAGGGTAGGGTATTTCCCTTTGCCTATCCTTCGACCGAACGCAGGATCTCGCGGTATGCCGATTCGATCTTCCTGAACGCGGCGGCGGCTTCCCTTTCGCGGTCCTCTCCTAGTCCGGAAAGCGCGTCGGGATGGAAGCGCACGGCGAGAGCCCTGAAGGAAGCCTTCACTTGATCGATCGACGCTCCCTTCGGGAGGTCCAGGATGCGCCAAGGATCGTCCTCCCGCGGCAGGGAACGCAGCGCGGCGGAGCGAGCCGCGCCCGCGGGATCCAGGATGGCCGCGGCTTCCCGCGCGAGTTCCTCGGCGCCCGCGCCCCGGGCAAGCGACGACAGGGCCGCCGCCAGCGCCGCGCCGTCGCCGGCCTTCGCGCGCCGGGCAGCCAAGGATTCCGCCAGCAGGTCCCGATTCAGGCGCGGCGCCATGGAAGCGGCGACGCGGGAATAGGACTCGAGCGCGGGCAGGAACTCGCGGGAAAGGCCGAAGACCGCGGCTGCCGTCTCGGCCGCGAGTGCGGCGGTCCCGATCGACTCGACGCCGAGGAGGCCGCCTCTCCTCCTGCGTTCCTTGGATTCGAGAGCGAGGAGGGTCGCGAGCGCGCAGAAGGACGCGGCCCCCGGCGCGCATTCTTCGATGTCGTGGGGACCCGGATTCTCCAGGTAACGGACGAGGGCACGGTCTGCCCTGCCCTGGCGCAGGAGGATGTCCGTCATGTGACCGACGATCGCGCCCGTGACCACTCCGAACAAACCGCCCGCGAGGCCGATGAGCGAACCCACCGCCTTTCCCTGCCAGTCATAGCGCCTGGACCAGAGGTAGCGGACGAACCGCATGACGCGGCGGGCCGCGGCTTCCAGACTGACCGGAGTCACCCCCGCTGCCCTGCCAGGAAAACGAGGGATAGGAGCAGGGAGACGGCCTGGACTGCGAGTACCGCGAGGAGGGCGCTCGTAAAGGGGAAGGCGACGACGGAAGCGGTCGACACGACGGAAACCGCGAAACGGAAACCCTGGACGCCGGCATGGAGCATCAGCGGCAGCAGGATGAGCATGGGAAGACCGGGAAGGCCGACGCCGCGGAGCGAACGAAGCCGCCAACCGAAAGCGATCGAGAGTATCGCGAGCGAGAGGAAGGCGAAGGGCTCCGACAAACGCCGGATGAATTCGGCCTGGAAGGTCTCGCGCACGAAACCGAAAGCGCCCAGGAGTTCGGAGGCCGAGATCAGATCGTTCAGGGAAAGGGCCGCCACCCCCTTGCGCGCGCGCGCGATCAGCTGGATGCGCTCGTAGGGGACTTCCAATACGGCTCTGGGCGGCGGAACGGCGGAACGTGCGATCCCAGTCCAGCGGGGTTCCCAACGTTTCGATTGATCGTGCCTGTCCAGCGCGAGCATGAGGAGCGCGGTCACCGACACCGTACGGGAGGGTGCCCCGTCTTCGCTCCCGATGAGGACCCTGAAGGGGGAGAGCTTGGCGAAGGGCGCCGCCACGCGCGAGCGGAGGGAGCCGGAATCATCGAAGGAAAGAAGCTCCACCGTCTCGGCATAGGCCGCATCCGAAAAAAGCCTGATCCTCGCGGCCTTCAGGACATCGCGTCCGCCGTCCTTTCCGGGAAGCGAGAAAAGCACGTCGGCGTCGATTTCGCCGATCGCGGATGCGGATTCGTCGATGAAGAAAGAAACCGTTCGCGCGCCCTCTTCGCTCATGGTTAGGAATTCCTTGATTTCCGGATCACCGGGATCCCTCTCCGCCAGTTCCTCGAAAATGTAGAAGGCGCGAATCCAATCGGAGGCGTCGAGCGCCTGGTAGCCCTCCTTCTTTCGCTGGTAGACGGCGAAAGCGGCTTTCTCCGCCGCTTCGGGCTCCAGCGAAGCGACCCGGTTCCAGGACAACGAAGCGATCCGTTTCCCGGCGGCCGCTTCGGGGCTGCCCGGACGGGCGAGCCGTTGGGCTATGGTGGCCAGGCGGTGGGCGTCGAAGGGGCGACCGTCCTGGAGGGCGGCCTCTGCCCGCGCGATCGCGGTGACGGCGTCGACCGGGCCTCCGATCGGCGGAACCAGGGATGCGGCGCCGGATTCACGTCCAAGCTTCCCGCCGGGCGGAATGTCAGCGGGCTCCTTCTCCGAACGCGCCATCGATAATTCGACTTCAAGACGGTCCCGCAGTTCCTGGTTTTCCCGGCTATTCGGCCAGATGCGATCGCTGGTGGCGAAGTGGCGCGCCGCATCGTCCCACCGTTCGGCGACTACTTCCTCGGTCGCCTTCCCCTTCGCTTCGTAGAAAAGCGCACCGGCTGCCCTCATGTCGCTGCGCGAGACATTTGCATAGGGAAGGACCATAAGGAACAGGAGGGCATACACAACGGAGGCGGCGAGGGCCGAAAAAAGCGGGAGGGTCATGGATTCAAGGAAGCGAGGCGAGAATCGACGGCCGATCTCGCCTGAAGCGGCGCGGTATCCGAACGAGGCGGTTAGGGCCGCCATGCAGACGGCAGGAAAGAAGGAGATGAAATCGACGGCGACGGAGGATAAGAGCCACGAAAAGGCATAGGGAGGAAGCGGACTGGCTTCTCCCGGAACGACCAGACGGTATAACGTCACGGCCGTCAGTGTGACCGCGCAATACGCGAACAGGGCGGCCGGCGCGGAAAGGATGCGGGAATCACGCATCGCGAGGACTCCGCTCTCCGCCCCGGCGGGCAAGGGACACCAGGAAAGCGCTCACGACCAGGAAGAGGGCGCATGCGCCGAGCAGAAACGCCGCCGCGTATTCGCGGGGAACCGCGGGGATCATCACAACGGCGGCGCGCAAAACCGTTGGAGAGCCCGCGAGGTCGGCGAGGACGGAAAAGGCGCGTAACGCCGCGGCGCACACGACGAGGTCGGCCAGGGGCCAGCGGATGAGGCCGGAAAAGGCGCGTGCGGTGGCGAGCAGGAAAGAGAATGCCGCCGAATACGCGAGCAGGGCCAGAGGTCCGCGGGTATTCGCCTCACGCAGCCGGGCGGCGAGCCGGGCGCCCTCGGCGCGGAACGAATCGACATAGCCCGGAGCCGAGAGGACCTGTTCGAACGGGGAAGGAGAGCCGGAGCTCGAAGTCGTCTTTTCACCGGCGCCCGCGGGCGTCAGGTGCAGGCGTTCCCCCGCGACGGAAATCACGGCGATTCTGGGGGTTCCCGCGGATCCGGCGACGATAACGGCCTCCGCGCCCGGACTCCTCAGGATCAGACCATCGGCATCGCGGGAAATGCGCGGAGCCGCTACCCTGGCCGATTCGGCGAAGGAAAGGTCGGCGACGCCGGCGGAAGAGACGAAGAGGACGGCTGAAGTGAGCAGGAGAATAGCGATGCCGGAAACCACCGGACCGACGGAATGCCGGGAAGCGTAGACGCAAGAAAAAAGAACAGCCGCATACAACGAAAGAGGTGTCAGATCCGTCGCCGCGGCAAGGAGCGAGGGCCAGAGGCTGAAGGATCCTGGAGGGAAGGAAGTGGCCGCGATCGTCCATCCGCGTACCGCCGCGATCGCCGTTCCCGCGGCGGCCATGAACAGGAATACCGCGATATAGAACAGAATCAGGCGAGCCGCACCTTTCATGATTGAATCAGCGTACCATGGGCAATCCTCGAATGCAAGCGAACCATGTTCGCAGCGTACCAAGTTCGCAGGTTACCAAGTTCGCAGCGTACCGGAGTCCATGTCGATTGACTGAAAGCCGGCGCGCGCTTGTCCTCGCGGTGCGAAACGGGTACACTCCGCTCTGACCGCACCCGCGGGGACCGGCTTGAAGACCGGTACCTCCCGAACAGGCGCGGCCGGTCAGGGCCGCGCAAGGAGAATCCATGCCGTTCGCCGCCCCTATCCGTCGCGTCTATGTTGAGAAACGTCCCGGCTTCGATGTGGAGGCACGTGGCCTCCGCGATGAGCTCTCCGAATTCCTGGGCGCGAAACACCCCGAATTGCGTGAACTTGAAAGCGTCCGAATCCTCCACCGCTATGACGCCGCATTCCTGTCCGCGGAGGAATTCGAGCGTGTCGCGCACCTCGTTTTCGCCGAGCCCCAGTGCGACCGCCTCCACGCCGGCTCAGCTCTTCCTGTGACGGGCAACGAAACCGCGTTCGCGGAAACCGCTATTGCGGTCGAATACCTTCCTGGACAGTACGACCAGCGCTCCGACTCGGCCGAACAATGCGCCGAACTCGTCGTCGGTTCCCGGCCCCGGGTGCGGACGGCGCGTATCTTCCTCCTGGTGCCCGGCAAAGGCAAGCCTCTGGCACCATCAGCGATCGAGGCGGTCAAAAAATACCTGATAAACCCTGTCGATTCGCGTGAAGCCTCGCTCGCGCTACCGGAGACGCTCGATCCCCCTTCGAGCGACGCCGCCCCCATACCCCGGATCGAGGGTTTCCGCGTCGCCGACGATGCGGTCCTTGCCGGCATCGCGCCGGCCTACGGGCTTGCCATGTCGCCGGAGGACCTGCGTTTCTGCCGATCGCACTTCGCTTCGATCGGTCGCGATCCGACGCTTGCGGAACTACGGGTCCTGGATACCTATTGGTCGGATCACTGCAGGCACAGCACCTTCACCACTGTCCTCGAATCGGTGGAAGTCGGTGAAGGAGAGGACGCAACCGGGATCCGTAACGCCCTGGATGTGTACGAGAAAGCGCGCTCGGAGATTTATGGAACGGAAGGGTCCGGGAAACGGCCGCGCACCCTCATGGACCTCGCGACGATAGGAGCCAAAGTCCTTCGCAAGCGGGGATTGCTGGAAGATCTTGAGGTTTCCGATGAGATCAACGCGTGCTCGGTCCGCGTGCGGGCGGAGTTCGAGGATGGATCGAAGGAACCGTGGCTCCTGATGTTCAAGAACGAAACCCACAACCATCCCACCGAGATAGAACCATTCGGCGGCGCGGCGACCTGCCTCGGCGGCGCCATCCGCGATCCGCTGTCCGGCCGTGCCTTCGTGCACCAAGCCATGCGCGTGACGGGCGGAGCCGATCCCCGCGCGAACCTCGCCGATACCCTTCCCGGAAAACTTCCCCAACTCAAAATCGCGCGCGCGGCGGCGGCGGGCTACTCATCCTACGGCAACCAGATCGGACTCGCCACGGGCCAGGTATCGGAATTCTACCATCCCGGCTTCCTCGCCAAGCGAATGGAGCTCGGCGCGGTGATCGGCGCGGTGCCAGAGGCTTGGGTCCGGCGGGAAGAACCGGTACTCGGAGATCTCGTAATCCTCGTCGGCGGGGCCACGGGTCGCGACGGCATCGGCGGAGCCACCGGCTCGTCGAAGGCGCATACCGAGGAATCGGTGAAGACGGCGGGGGCGGAGGTCCAGAAGGGAAACGCCGTGGAAGAGCGGAAGATCCAGCGCCTTTTCCGCAATCCCGCGGTCACCGCCCTCATCAAGCGCTGCAACGATTTCGGAGCCGGAGGCGTGGCCGTCGCGGTCGGGGAACTCGCCCGTGCGCTGGACATCGATCTGGACGCGGTTCCGAAGAAGTATGATGGCCTTGACGGCGTGGAACTCGCCATCTCCGAGTCGCAGGAACGCATGGCGGTGGTTGTCGAAAGCGCCGACGCGCAGGTGTTCATCGCGCTCGCGGCCGCCGAAAACCTTTCGGCCGTAGTCATCGCCCGTGTCGCAGGGAACGGGAGCGGCGAGCGGCTGCGCATGACGTGGAAGGGCGATACGATCGTTGACCTCGACCGCAATTTCCTCGATTCCAACGGTGCGCCTCGTTCCGCCGGTGCCCTCATGGTTAGTGCTCCGCCTTCCCTCCGGGAGGAGGAGACCCTCCGGGCGACTCCCGCCGCCGCCCTCGACGCCCTGGAGCGCGAACTCAGGTCGCTTCGGACGGGAAGCCGCCGCGGCCTGCAGGAACGCTTCGACGGATCGATCGGGTCCGCTTCGGTCCTTTTCCCTTGGGGAGGCGCCGAGCAGGGAACGCCCGAATGCGGCATGGCGGCCAAGCTGCCCTCACTCGGCAAGGACTGCGAGACCGCAAGCGTCATGACCTTCGGTTATGATCCCGTCCTTGCTTCCGAAAGCCCGTACCGGGGAGCCAAGGCCGCCGTGCTCGAAGCCCTGGCAAAATTCGCCTGTCTCGGCGGAGACCCCTTCGCTTCGCGGCTGTCCCTCCAGGAATACTTCGAACGCGCGTCGAGCCCCGAAGCCTGGGGCAAGCCGATGCAGGCCCTCCTCGGAGCCCTGGAAGCCCAGCTCGCCCTCGGCGTGCCGGCCATCGGCGGCAAGGACTCCATGTCCGGCAGCTACCGCGATCCGAAAGCGGGCATCGAAGGCACGAAGGAACTCCGTGTGCCCCCCACCCTCGTGGCCTTCGCCGCGGGAGTCGCCCCCGCCGCCGGGATCCGGTCGGGCGCACTCTCGGGAAAGAGCGGCAACTTCGTGGTCCTGTTGATCCAGGAGTCCGGCGCCGGGGCCAGAGGTTTCGCCGAAAACGAATGGGACTCTTTCCGCGCCAACATCGCGGTCCTCCGGGCGCTCGACAGCTTGGGCTTCGTTCGCGCCGCCTATCCCGTCGCGAGCGGCGGCGTCGCGGCGAGCCTTGCCCTCATGGCCTTCGGCAACGGGGCCGGCCTTGAATACGACCTGTCCGCGGCTCCGGCCTCTGTCCTCGCGGGATCCATGCTCGTCGAGCTCGACGGCGCGGCCTTCGCGGACCGCGCGGCGGAAACGCGGAAAGCCCTCGATAATCGCGCCGCTTTCGTCGCGCGGCTCGTACCGGAAAGCGTCCTCCGCTTCGTCGATCCGGAACTGCCCTTCGACGAGGACAACCCCGCGGCGGCGACGGCAGAAGCGCCCCTCGCGCTTCTGCGCAGGGCCTTCGAATATCCCCTCGCGCGCGTCTATCCCCAGACTTCAACCGGAGATACCTCGGCTGACGGCGCCTGGCTGGAAACGGAAAAAAGGCTGGACCTTCCCGATTGGAACAAGGGAGCGGCACGCAGGCTTCGGCCTGCGGCGGGGGCGGCCTCTGGCCCCGCGCCCCTGGTCGTGATCCCCGCCTTCCCAGGCACGAACTGCGAATGGGACCTCGAGCGCTCTTTCCGCCTGGCCGGAGCCCGGACCAAAATCGTCGTTTTCAGGAACAGGACTCGGGAGGACGTTCGTTCGTCCACGGCCGAGCTCGCTTCGGCCGTTCGGGAAGCCCAGATCGTCGCGATTCCGGGAGGATTCAGCGCCGGCGACGAGCCGGACGGATCGGGCAAGTTCATCGCCGCGGCCTTCCGGTCCCCCGTGGTGATGGAGGCGGTGAACGAGCTGCTCGGCACGCGCGACGGACTGATAATCGGGATCTGCAATGGCTTCCAGGCCTTGATCAAGCTCGGGCTCGTGCCCTTCGGCGAATACCGGCACGCCGACGAGACGCTGCCGACGCTCACCTTCAATTCCGTCGGCCGCCACGTCTCGCGGATCGTGCGCACGCGCGTCACCTCGAACCTCTCGCCCTGGCTCGCGCTCGACCCGATCGGCTCGATCCACGCGATTCCCGTCAGCCATGGAGAGGGCCGCGTGGCGATTACGGACGCCCTCGCCGCCGAACTGCTGGCGGACGGGCGCGTCGCTTTCCGATACGCGGATTCGGACGGATTCCCGACGATGGCCGAACCCGCCAATCCGAACGGATCGGCTTTCGCGATTGAAGGCCTCTCAAGCCCCGACGGCCGCATCCTCGGCAAGATGGGTCATTCCGAACGGGTGGGCGCCAACGTGCTCAAGAATATTCCGGGCAATAAGTACCAGAGGATATTCGAAGCGGGGGTGCGCTACTTCTCCTGAGAAGTCATCGGAGGCCGAAAAGACCGCCCTTCCCGAATTTGTGCCACCTGGCCGATTCGCGCTTGCCTCCCTCGTCCAATATCCTGAACACGAAGGCGGCGAAGGAGGCATCCTCGCCGGCCTCCTCGGACGAAAACGCAAGCGAGCGCCAGGGTTCCTTGAATGAAGATGACAGCATTCCCTGGGCCAGGGCCCTGAAGGAAGCGGCGACGGACGCGCCGACCAGATCGGCCGCATCATCCTTCCCGCCGCCCAGACCGCCTTCCGAAAGCACGAACGCCAGAGTGCCCGATCCCCGGGCCCTGAATTCCAGGGCGAGTTCCCGCGTCAGGAGGAACCAGCCTTTCACCAGGTCGTCCACTACCGCGTCGATTTCCGCGGGGACGAGCTCGTCCGCCCGCCTGCGCACCGCGATCGGCGAGCAGACGAGCAGGGCCTCGTCGATCTTCCCGAGTCGGTTCCTGGCTCCGATCACGAGCGAACGCGCGGAAATCGAGCTTGCGGGATTCCATTCGAGCAGGCCGTCCGCCGGACGGCCGTCCGCAGGACGGGCATCCGGCGAAGGTGCCTCTACCGGGCGGCCGCCGAAACGGTTGGGCAGGGTCGCCGAAGCGAAGAACGCGACGCGTCCGCGCGCTTCCGCCGCGAGCGCCGTAAGGGCGGGGGCTTCGTTGCCGACGATGAGGATGCCTCTGGTCATGCGGAGAAGTGTATACGGGAGCTCGGGAGAACGCAACCGATGTCCGGCGGGAAGCCGCGGCCAGAGGCCGCGCGAGGAGGGTCCCTTCCGCTTACGCAAAGGGAGAAGAGATGGTAGTCTTCGATATGCGTATAGCAATCGCCCAGATCGATTCCATCGTCGGGGATTTCGCCGGCAACGCCGACAAGATCGTCCGTTTCGCGGTACGCGCGCGCGCTGAACACGCGGCTGAGCTCGTCGTCTTCCCCGAGCTCGCCCTCTGCGGATATCCGCCGATGGACCTGCTGGATCAGGAATCGTTCGCGGAGCTCAGCGAACGTTCCCTCAGGTCGCTCCAGAATCGCCTGCCCCGGGACATCGCCGTCGGAGTCGGATACGTCGGCAGGAACACGATGGCGAGCGGCAAGGCCCTCGTCAATTCGTACGCGCTGCTCCTTGACGGTACGGTGGCTTTCGAGCAGGAGAAAACCCTCCTGCCGACCTACGACGTATTCGACGAAGCACGCTATTTCGAGAGCGCCCGCGAAAGGCGCGTTTTCGCCTGGAAGGGCGAGCGCATAGGCATCGCGATCTGCGAGGATCTATGGTGGGAATCCGAAAACGCCACCGGGTTCCGCTATGCCATCGATCCGGTCAGGGAACTTCTGGACCGCGGTTCGACGATCATGCTCGTCCCCTCGGCCTCACCCTTCGTGCGGGGAAAGTTCGAGGTCCGCCGGAAACTCGCCGAAAGGGTAGCGAGCCGCGGCGGAATACCCGTCATTTACGCGAATGCCGTCGGAGCCAACGATTCCATCGTTTTCGACGGGCGGTCGTTCGTCGTCGCGCCCGCTTCCGGATCGGCGTCCGCCGGGCCGCTCGGCGCCGCGAGCCTGCGCGCCGTCGCCCGCGGCTTCGAGGAAGACCTCCTGTTGTGGGATTCAGTGGCCGGAAACGGCAAATCGTCGCCCGCGAAGGCGGAAACGAACGAACTGGATGTGATCGAGGAAGCCCTGGTCCTCGGGATTCGCGGCTACATGCAGAAATGCGGCTTCGTCCGCGCCCACCTCGGCCTTTCCGGCGGCATCGATTCGGCCCTCGTCGCCTACCTCGCCTCCCGCGCGATCGGAGCCGATAAGCTGGTGTGTTTCGGCCTCCCCTCGCGCTTCTCCTCCGAAGGTTCGCGCACCGACGCGAGGCGGCTCGCCGAAAACCTCGGCGCCCGCTTCGTGATGTTGCCCATCGAGGGCGCCTTCGAGGCCTACCTCGATACGCTGGAGGAAGTGTTCGAGGGCAAGCCCTTCGATCTGGCCGAGGAAAACCTGCAGGCGCGCATCCGCGGGACCCTGCTCATGGCCTATTCGAACAAATTCGAATCCATGCTCCTTACCACCGGCAACAAAAGCGAGCTCGCGATGGGCTACTGCACCCTGTACGGGGACATGTGCGGCGCGCTCGCCCCCATCGGGGACCTGCTGAAAACCGAAGTATTCGCCCTGTGCAGGCGCATCAACGAACGGGCCATCCAAAGCGACGGAGAACCCGTCATCCCGGTCGAAACGCTTACCAAGCCGCCGTCAGCCGAACTCAGACCCAACCAGACGGACCAGGACAGCCTGCCGCCCTACGATGTCCTGGACGCGGTGCTGTCGCTGCACCTCATCGACAATCTCTCCCGGGCGGAGATAGTCGAACGCGGCTGGACCGACGAACTGGCTTCCCGCGTGGTGAAAGCCGTCGCCAGGGCCGAGTACAAGCGTCGCCAGGCACCGCCGGTGATCAAGGTCTCGCCGCGAGCCTTCGGGATGGGACGCCGCATGCCGATCGCACGCAGTCCGTATGAAGCCTGAGCGCAGGGTGCCCTTCGCCGCGGGTTTCGTATTCGGAGGCGCGCTCGGATTCGTTTCCGTCCTTTGGCTCGGCTCCCTCTCCGATGCGGGCGCGATTTCCCCGAAACCTCTGGCCCCATCGGCCGAGGCGGTCGTCAGAAAGGCTGAGGTTCCAGACATCCCGGATGGCGTATCGCGGCAAGGAGAGCGACGCCCGGTCGGCATCGCCGCCGTCGGAGACATACAGCTTGCCCGGCGCGTGGGCCAGAGGATCGCGGAGGCGGGGTGGGCATCGGTATTCGAACGGGTCCGCCCCCTTCTGGAAGGCGCGGACATCGCGTTCTGCAATCTGGAAAGCCCGGCCTCCACCCTCGGACTTCCCTACAAAGGCAAGGACCCGACGGTAACCTTCCGCGCGAATCCCGGTGCCCTATTCGGTTTGAAGCGGGCGGGGTTCGACATGGTCTCCATCGCGAACAATCACGCCAACGATTACGGAGCCGCCGCCCTTGCGGAAACCCTGGATTCCCTGGACGCGCTCGGCATAGCCTGCAGCGGCGCGGGCGCAAGCGCCGCCGCCGCGCGGAAACCGGCAGTGATCGAGGTCGCGGGCTCGAAGGTTGCCCTCCTTTCGTACGCCGAGCCGATGTGGAGCGTCGAGGAAGCGGACGGGAAGGCGGGCGTAGCCCTCATCCGGGAGCCTGACATCATCGCCGACATCGCCTCGGCGCGCCGAAGAGCCGATTTCGTGATCGTTTCCCTGCATTGGGGCACTGAACATGAAGGCATCCCGCGCGAAGGGGACAGAGCCCTCGCGCGGCGTCTCGTGGACAACGGCGCGGCCGCCATCCTCGGCCACCATCCGCACGTGCTTCAGGGGATCGAATTCCATAATGGGGCGCCCATCATCTATTCAATGGGGAACTTTGTCTTCGATATGATCTCGGCGAGAACCTACGAGAGCGCCATCACCTTTTTCCTGTTGGGCGACGACTCCCCGGCAAGCGTCCAGCTGGTGCCGATCCGCATCGACGGGGAGAGTTTCGCGCCGGATCGGGCGAAGGGAAAGGAAGCGGCGGCCATCGGGAAGATAATCGCCGAACGCTGCGCCGCGCTCGGAACGAAAACGAAAATCCTCCCGGACGGCTCCGTTCTCGCCTATCAATGACTGCCGGACAACATCCGCATAAGTTCCTCCATGCCGTACGGTTTCGGGATCGCGCCGTCGAAACCGAAGTTCGCGAAGTCGGAAAATACGGATGAATCCGAATACCCGGAGGATACGTAAAGGGGAACCGACGGATCGAGCTCGCGGATGAGCCGCGCTGTCTCGAGCCCCCCCATTCCCCCCGGCACCGTCAGATCCAGTATGATCGCGCTGAAGCTTCGGCCTGTGTCATGTGCCTTCCTGAATGCATCAAAGGCAGTCTCGCCGTTCGGATAGACTGCGGGGTCATAGCCGAGCCTACGGAGCATGCGATCCACCATCACCCGTATCGGCTGTTCGTCATCCATTACCAGCACGCTACCCTTTCCGAAAGAAAGATCGCGCTTCGCCTCCGTTTCCGTGTCCCTGCCTGCCGAGGGAAGGTACACCGTGAAGCCGGTTCCCTTTCCTTGATCGGATGTTACCGAAATGCCTCCCCCATGCCTCTTCACGATGGAATAGGAGATCGCGAGCCCGAGCCCCGAGGCGTCCTTTTTCGTAGTGAAGAATGGATCGAAGACTCGCTCCAAGTCGACCGGATCGATACCGGGACCTTCGTCCTCGAAATCGGCGACGACGTACTCGCCATCGCCGAGGTAGGCCGGAACGGTCCTGTCGGTGCTGCCCGCGGCGGAGGCGATCTTGACGAAGGAACGCAGCCTGACCTGCAAGCGGCCGCCTCCCCTCATGGCCTGAACCGCGTTGAGAACGATGTTGTGGAATACTTGAAGGATTTGGCCCGAATCGATGTATGCGGCCGGAAGATCGCTCTCCGCGAAGACGGTCGCGACAACCTCCGACCCCGCAACGGCCAGGCGTGTGGCTTCCCTCGCCAGAGAGAGAATGTCGGTCGCCTGGAGGGAAGGATCGCCGCCTTTGGCAAAAGTGAGCAACTGCCGGGACAGTTCGCGGGCGCGAAAGCAGGCGGCCTCCGCGCTCGAGAGCGCGGGAAAGGCGCTATCCGATTCGGCGACGCTAAGACGCGCAAGGCTCACATTCCCCATGATTGCGGTCAGGATATTGTTGAAGTCGTGGGCGATGCCGCCCGCGAGCATTCCGATGGATTCGAGATTCTGGTCCCTGACGAGTTGATTTCGCAGACGATTCAACTCGGTGACGTCGAGAAGGAAGAGCAACGCGACCTTCTTCCCCTCATAATCCATGGGCGAAGCGGACATAATGCAATCCAGCTTGGTTCCGTCGACCCTTGAAATGGCTATCCCGCGCGCATCGACCGTCCGCCCATCGGATAAGGCACATATCATCGAGTCGAGCTCAGTCTCATCCAGGAGGTCGATGACGGCTCCGACTTTCTTCCCGTGCAACTCGGCAGGCTGGGCACCGCAAATTTTCGCGCCGGCGGCATTGATTTGCAGGATGACCTGCGTCCGCAGATCCGCCATCAGCATTCCCGCGGGACTCGCGCGGAAAGCCTGCGACAGGTCGCTTTCCAGGGAATGCAGGGCGCTCGACGCCTCCGCCCGTCCCTCGGTTGCCGCGGCGAATCCCCTCTCCGCAGAAAGATTGTGCGCGGTGACGATATAGCCGAGCGCGCAGCCGTCCGGCGTCGAAATCGAATGGACAACCGCCGCGGCGGGGACCCTGAGGCCAGGGCCGAAGAAAAACTCGGTTTCAACCGGCTCGCCGTCGCGTCCAGCGCATTCGGACAGCCAGACGACCGGATCGCCGACTTCGCCGATGAGATCACCGATATGCTTGCGGGGAACAGTGCCGGCTCCCACGGAAACCGCGCCGGGGCCAGAGGCTTCGAGATTCGAATGAATTATGTACCCGTTCGGATCGGCAAGCACTACCGCATCGGATACGCTTGCGAGAATCCGGTCGGCGGCGGCGGACGGAGTTAGGACGAGGAAATCGTAACGGAAAAGGGCGACGGCAAGACCGATGACGAGCAGCGTCAGGAAAACAGGCAGCATCGGCGGCAGGGTTCCTATGCCGAACGCACGCACAGCGAACCCGAGGATGAAGGAGCCCCCGAATGTCGTTACCGAGGAAGCGAGGATGATTATCGTGCATGTGCGGATCCTTCGCTTCACAGGATCCGCGATGGTCCGCACAAGTACGAATATTGAAGCGAGGGCAGGCAGAACGTTGTTCACGATATTAAGCCACATCCAGGGCGAGGAAGGCGAATATCGGGTATGCCACCCGGATTGGACAGGGGCGACGGAAGATACGACGATAACGGGATTCCAAACCTGGGCGAAAGTGAGCACGAAGCCGGGAAGCATGATCATGATAAGTATGGCGGGCTTCAGCTTGAATCCTGCGAACAAGACAATAAAGAGGAGGAAAAGCCCTGGGGAAAGGTACCATGTGAAAGCGAAGCGACGGTACCAATCCAACGCCTCCTTCGCGTTTGCGGAGGAAATGAAGAAGGCTGTCCCGAAAGTACCGAGGGAAAGCATTATGCAGAGGAGACCGAACACCACATCCAAGCTCAGGCGCCGGGACGAATCAGCCGGTGATGCCCGGAAAATCGTAAACAGGCCCAAAAACACGTAGAGGCCGCAAGAGAGGGAAGTGAGGAAGAATACAGCCCTCATTGAAATCCTCCGCGCATAGGTTCGACTATACAGGAGCATAATGTTCTGCGGCCCAAACGTCGAGACGCAAGGGCGCGTTGACGAGCCGATCTACCATCAAGTATCCTGCCGTCATGAAAGTCTGGCTGAAGCTTCTCATCGGATCGTTGCTTGGCGTCACCCTCGGATTGCTTCTTCCCCATGATAATCAAGCCGTCATTTCGGCGCTGGCTTGGGTCGAGATCCTGGCGATAAGGATCGGAAGATATTCACTGGCGCCCGTCATCTTCTTCTCCCTTGCCGTCGCCGTCTACGAACTCAGACAGGATAATCGGATGTGGGGCCTCGTTTTCCGCGCTGCAGCACTTATCATCGGCTCGTCGGTACTGCTTGTCTTCTTCGGTTTGCTTGCCGTTATCGTATTCCCGCCGGCGAGAATTCCTATTCTCATCGAAGGACAAAAAGAAGTACTTTCCCTGGCGATCGCCGATGGCGTGCTCGAACTCTTTCCGTCGAACGCCTTCGCCGCACTCATTTCCGACGGGAGCTACATCCTACCGCTCTGCGTTCTCGCCTTCTTCCTAGGCGCCGGCCTCTCCTACGATAGGACATATACGAAAGGCATCGCACAGTTCGTGGATGCCCTCTCCCGAATCTTCTATTATGTTATATCGTTCTTTTCCGAAATCCTCGGTGCGGTCATAATAGTACTGGGAGCTTTTTGGGCTATCAGATTCCAGGGAGCCCTTCACTCCGAGGTATTTCGCGATCTCATCATTCTGCTCGCCGGACTCGCCTTGGTCACCGGATTCGGAATCATTCCTCTCCTCCTCTATCTGCTCGGGCCCAAAATCAATCCATGGAAACAATTATATGGCTCTACCGGATCCATCATCGCAGGGTTCTTTTCCGGTGATTTGAATTTCACCTTACCGATACTCATCAGGTCGGCGAAGGAAAACCACGGCGTGAAGCGGCGCGTCAACGCCCTGACCCTTCCCCTGTTCTCGGCGTTCGGGCGCGGCGGAAGCGCGATGGTCGCCGCCGTATCCCTGATCGTCATCATCAAATCCTATTCCAGCCTCGGGGTGACGCTCGCCGATCTTTTCACGATTTCCTTAGCTTCCGTTATCGTATCCCTACTCCTCGCCCGACACCCCGGTGATGGCACATTCGCCGCGCTCGCCGTGCTATGCGGATTCTACGGCCGCGGTTTCGAGGCAGGCTACCTCATCCTCAAACCGGTAGCATTCTACCTGATCGCCATCGGCACATTTCTGGATGTCGTGATCGCGAGTATCGGCACCTACGCGCTCGGTCGCATGAGCGGGTATCAGGAAGAGAAAGAGATCCGACATTTCATTTGATGCTTCAGGTGCCAGAGGCTGCAAAAAAATTGCTCATCGATGCTTCCAGCCTCTAATAGGATGGCTCACAACAGATAAATGCACTTTTTCTGCCGGGATACGCAAGCGCCGTCCACGAAGACCCCGTATCCCTTTCATGAGAAAGATACGAGAATTAAGGGATGGAGCCAGATACCATGTGACCTCCCGGATCAACCGCCAGGAGATGTCGTTCGCGCCGGAATCCATCAAGGTTCTGTTTTTGGATATCGTAGAACGAGCGAAACGCAAGTACGGATTCTCTGTCGAGAATTTCTGCATAATGGATGACCATTTCCATATGATCATACGACCGTCCAGCTCCTGCGGGCTGCCCAAAATCATGCAATGGATAAAAAGCATGTTTTCAGTGACCTACAACAGGATCAACGGACTTACGGGACATACTTGGGGCACTCGGTATTTTTCCAGGATATTGGGTAACCTGACGGAATACCTTCGGGTATCATCGTACATCGACATGAATCCAGTCAAAGCGGGCCTCGTCCGTTCATGCCTCGATTGGACGTATAGCGCCTGCACGTTCCGGGAACGCGGACATCTTGCGTTCCTCGACCCTATACCGATCGGACCTTTCGATTAATTCCCCGAATCTTCGGCAATACTGAAGCCAAAAAAGCGACATCCCGCTTCCGCTAAGGCAATGAGAAGGCCAGCCGACAAAAAAGGGCTATCCGGGAATCAACTCCCGGACAGCCCGACTTCCGCGTCGTACACTGCGACCGCCGGATTGCGGTTGCGGTGGCTTTCGACTAGAACGGCCTTTCAGCCAAGTACTTGTATTCCTTCCACACTCGTGCCGCTTGGACTTTCGCCTTCGCGAGCAACTCGTCCGCACGCGCTGAGTCGGCGGATTTGAGGCTCTTGAATCGAACCTCCTTGTACATGAAGTCCTCAATCGCAGTGGTCGGGTCCTTGGAATCGAGCTGGAATGGGTTCTTTCCCGCCGCGACCAAACGCGGATCGTAGCGGTACAGGGGCCAGAGGCCGGATGTCACAGCCGCTTTCTGCTGATCCATTCCCCGCATCATATCCATTCCGTGGTTCGCGCAATGGCTGTATGCGATGATGATGGACGGACCGTTGTAGCTCTCCGCCTCGCGGAAGGCCTTGATGGTCTGGCCGATGTTCGCGCCCATCGCGATGCGCGCGACGTACACGTAGCCGTAGCTCATCGCCATAGCGCCGAGGTCCTTCTTGGACTGGCTCTTGCCGGCCGCGGCGAATTTGGCTATGGCTCCGATCGGGGTGGCCTTGGACATCTGGCCGCCGGTGTTGGAGTACATCTCGGTGTCCATAACAAGCAGGTTCACGTTGCGGCCCGAGGCGATCACGTGATCGAGGCCGCCGTAGCCGATATCGTACGCCCATCCGTCGCCGCCGAGGATCCAGACCGAACGCTTGATGAAGTGGTCGGCGAGCGACAGCAGGTTCTTGGCGACGGACTTGGCATCCTTGGCCAGGACTGCCTTGAGTTCGTCGACGAGCTGCCTCTGGCCCTCGATGGCCTCGTCGCTGTCCTGCGCGTTGGCCAGAATCTTATCCAGAAGGTCCGGAGCGATACCGGCGGCCTTGGCCTCCAGGGCGACCTCGCGCGCATGCTCGGCGAGCTTGTCGCTCGTGAGCCGCATGCCGAGGCCGAATTCGGCGGCGTCCTCGAAGAGACTGTTCGACCAAGCCGGGCCGCGTCCGTCGTCCCTCTGGGTGTAGGGAGTCGTGGGGAGGTTTCCACCGTAAATGGAAGAGCAGCCGGTGGCGTTCGCGATCACCGCGTGGTCGCCGTAAAGCTGGCTGAGGAGTTTTACGTAAGGGGTCTCTCCGCAACCGGCGCAGGCACCCGAGAACTCGAACAGGGGCTGCTTCATGCCGATTCCCTTGGCGAGGTTCAGGTTCAGGAGCTTGGAGTCGGTGTTCGGAATCTTGAGGAAGAACTCCCAGTTCTTGGCTTCCGCTTCGCGAAGGGTAGCCTGGGTCTCAAGGTTGATCGCCTTGCGTTCGGGATTCGCCTTGTTCTTGGCGGGGCAGATGTTCACGCAGGCGCCGCAACCGGTGCAATCCTCGGGCGCGATCTGGAGGGTGAACTTCATCCCGTCGAATTCCTTGCCGCTCGCCTTGACCGACTTGAAGGTCGCAGGCGCTCCGGCGAGGGCGGATTCCGCGTAGGCCTTCATGCGGATGACCGCATGCGGGCAGACCATAGTGCAGTTGCCGCACTGGATACAGACCTCGGGATCCCAGGCGGGAATCCTCTCGGCTATGTTGCGCTTCTCGTACTTGGTGGTGCCGGTGGGGAAGGTACCGTCATCGGGGAGCTTGGAGACCGGAATCTTCTCGCCGCGGAACGCGATGATCTCGCCGATGATTTCCTTCACGAATTTCGGGGAGTTCGCGGGAACGGGAGTGATCATCTTCGACTTGCTGGAAGCGGTCTTCGGATATTCGACCTTCTGGATTCCCGCGAGGGCCATATCGATGGTGTCGATGTTCTTCTTGACGACTTCCTCGCCCTTCTTGCCGTAGGTCTTCTTGATCGCTTTCTTGATGAGTTCGACGGCTTCGTTCTCGGGCAGGACGCCGGATATCTGGAAGAACGCGGTTTGCATGATGACGTTGATGCGTCCGCCCATTCCCGCCTTCTCCGCGAGGGCGACGGCGTCGATCACGTAGAACTTCAGTTCTTTCTGGATGATCTGCTCCTGCACTTCGACGGGAAGATGATCCCAGACCTTGTCGGCGCCGTAGGCGCTCGCCAGGAGGAAGGTACCGCCCTTCTTCGCCTTGCAGAGCATATCCACCTTCTCCAGGAAGGAGAACTTGTGGCAAGCGATGAAATCCGCCTTGGAAATCAGATAAGGCCGTTTGATCGGCTTCTTGCCGAAGCGGAGGTGGGACACGGTGACAGTACCGGCTTTCTTGGAGTCGTAGACGAAGTAGCCCTGGGCATTGTTCTCGGTGGCGTCGCCGATGATCTTGATGGAGTTCTTGTTGGCGCCGACCGTTCCGTCCGACCCCAGTCCATAGAAGAGGGCTTCATGGACGCCCTTCTCGCCGAGTTCGAAATCCTCGTCCCACTCGAGCGAGGTGAAGGACACGTCATCGTAGATGCCGATGGTGAACTTGTTCTTCGGGACATCGAGCTTCAGGTTGTCCAGGACAGCTTTGGCCATGGCGGGGGTGAACTCGGCGGAACCGAGTCCGTAGCGGCCTCCGACGATCTTCGGGAAAGACTTGAACTGGCTCTTTCCGCCGGCCATTTCCTCGCCGATAGCGGTCCGGACGTCCTCGTACAAGGGCTCGCCGAGGGAACCGGGTTCCTTGGTACGGTCGAGGACCGCGATCGCTTTGACGGTGGCGGGAAGGGCCTTGACGAAGAGGGAGGCGTCGAAGGGGCGGAAAAGGCGGATTTTGAGCACGCCGACCTTCTCGCCCTTGGCGTTCAGGGCGTCGACGATCTCTTCTACCGGCTCCGCTCCCGACCCCATCACGATGATGACGCGATCGGCGTCCGCGGCGCCGTAGTACTCGTAGATCTTGTACTGGCGGCCGGAAAGCTTCGCGAATTGGTCCATATACTTCTGTACGATGGCGGGAATCGCTTCATAATACTTGTTCACAGTCTCGCGGGAGGAGAAGTAGACGTCGGGATTCTGCGCGGTCCCGCGGATGGCCGGCTTCTCGGGCGTAAGTCCCCGGGTGCGGTGGGCCATGACGTATTTGTCCGAGATCATCTTCCTCATAAGGTCGAAAGGAATCTCTTCGACCTTCTGCACCTCATGGGAAGTGCGGAAACCGTCGAAGAAATGAAGGAAGGGGATGCGCGATTCCAGGGTGGACGCGTGCGAGATGAGCGCGAGGTCCATCACTTCCTGCACGTTGTTGGACGCGAGCATCGCCCAACCGGTCTGGCGGCAAGCCATCACGTCGGAATGGTCGCCGAAGATGGACAGACCCTGCGCGGCGAGGGCTCTGGCGGCGATGTGGAACACCGTGGAAGTGAGCTCGCCGGAGATTTTGTACATGTTCGGGATCATGAGCAGGAGGCCTTGGGAGGCGGTGAAGGTGGTGCTGAGCGCGCCGGTCGTCAGGGCTCCGTGGACGGCGCCCGCCGCGCCGGCTTCGCTCTGCATCTCGACAACTTGAGGGACGGTGCCCCAAAGATTCTTTCGCCCTTGGGCGGAGAATTCATCCGAGAACTCTCCCATCGGGCTGGACGGCGTAATCGGATAAATCGCGATTACCTCGCTGAGCGCGTGGGCTACGTGAGCCGCCGCGTTGTTTCCGTCGATCATGACCATGTTCTTATCTGACATAGACCTTCCTCATAGGTGGGTTTTGTGGTGGAAGTATGGGGTATTTTATAGCGATAGGAAAAATTGTGCAAGCGCCGAACAGGCGGTAGCAGCCGCCGTCATCGACCGGAAAAACGCCCGGACTTCCGCTCGGACGCCGGGGGAAGCGAAGCGGGGTGCTCCGCAGGCACCCCGAACGATGCCAAGCGGTCAACTTTGGCTCGGACGGCAACTTGGAGGGCCAGAGCCTCTCACCGGCAGGACGGCAACCTGGAGGGCCAGAGCCTCACACCGGCAGGACAGCAACGTGGAGAGCCTCGCACCGGCAGGACGGCGGCAGCCGAGCTTCTACCGTGCCGCGGGAAAGCGCGTAGGCGAGCTCGCGGACAAGGCGCACGATACGATTCCGGTCGGCGGAATCTTCGGGCAAGGCGCGCACGACATGGGCCATACCTGCCGCAACCCAACCGTTCCCGCCCCCTGGCATCCTTGCGGAAGAAGCGGCCGCCCGCGTCATCCCAGTGATGGGCGTATAGCCCCGTCTCGGGCAAGCAAAGCCGCACGCGCAAGCCTCCCACCTGTCGGACGGCCTCGTCGTGCCAGGCCCGCGGCTGCGAATGCAGGCGGGGGCGTGTACATCAGATCGATCCAGAATTCCCTCGTGTTAATTGGATGGTAGATCGACCCGTCCGGAGCGCGCGGCATGCGGCATGCGGCATGCGGCGCGCGGTCGTCGAGGTCGGCAAACTGGCGGCCGGCAGCGACTATATACCAGCAGGTCAGATCCGCGGAGGCGGCGAATTCGACCGAGCGTAGCAGGGGTTCCAGCGCGACCGCGGGGCCAGAGGCCCCGCGGTCGCCCCCCATGGG
>Ga0209727_1000713_pt1 | contig 33904 bp, 66 predicted proteins | sample RifGroC1_FD_183995 | JGI IMG/M metagenome (GOLD analysis project Ga0209727, IMG submission 183995) | Groundwater microbial communities from Rifle, Colorado, USA - Groundwater C1 (SPAdes) (version 2) | ecosystem: Environmental > Aquatic > Deep subsurface > Groundwater | place: Rifle, Colorado...
AGTCCAGCCATCAGCGCATGAACTTTCTTCATCTCATTCTCCTTCTGGTTTAGCTATCGCAGTTGCTTCGGTGAATACTTCTTCCAAAGAGAGATCACTTGGCGCAGGTTTTGAGACAATCCACTCATCAACTGGTTCGGCGGTCAGAAGCCGGAATGCTTCTTCATTTGATTCGTCGAGCCAGAGAGTGCAAACGGCAAAAAAGCAATGTTTGAGGCTTTTGATTGCCTTGGTTGGAGTTGTTCCGCAGCCGGTGAAAGTCCAATCTCCAAATTGAGGGATGGAAGCAATCCAATCTCCTCCTTCCTCGGGCAACAACTGACGAACCTTGATGCGCCAGGATTTCTGCCACAACTTTCTGATCTGCTTCTTTTCAGCTTTGGTAGGTTTGCGAATTGGGTCCATTTCTCTTCTCCTTCACCAGCCGATGAATACCAACGATCATCCAGATTGCGAATATCATTCCCGTGGCTTGTCCAACGACAAGCACACTCCACAGACAAGATGGAATTGCAATCATTTTATTACTCCTGCTCGAACGAGAATCATATAACCAATGAATCCATAGCCAACAACAGACCAAAACACAGCCAAAACAAGATTCAAAATGTTAATTTCAATCATTCCATTCTCCTTTATCTGTTCGCCATATTAGTCTGATTCATATGGTGGATGGTGCTTCACAAAATGTTCAAGTGCTTCTCTCGAATTAGACAAAATTCCATTGTTGTAGTCTCCGCCGCAGATCACAGCTTCTGGGAAATCGATGTTGGTTGCCCTGTTCACAACAAATCCAGACCCAGTATTATCCTCCCAGTAGTTACCGTCTTCAATTTTCCAACCTGACTTCAAAACAAAGAAACTAAATTGCAGTGTCGTAGAACCGACGAAATACATTCGACTTTTGTCCAACTCTTCCACATTATCTGATCCCAACGAAGGAAATGTTCCAAGCCACATAGGAACCATAGGGACAGTGCTGAACATCTGCACTGGTTGAATTTTTACTTCCATCTTGTATCTCTCCTTTGCTTATTCTGCTTCACTATTTCCTCATCCACTTGGGATATTTGTCAGGATTGAATCGAATTCTACCATCCTTGGGTGAAGACCATCGGTTGCCAAATTTCTCATCATTGACGGCGATGTCAACATCTTCATCTTCGATATTGAATGATCTCACCTGGGTTGAAACGTTGGCTCGCTCCCTACGATGCTCCAATTGCTTGAATTTCTTGTCCGATTCCGCTTTGGTCACCCCACAGAATGGGTTCTTGCGTCTGCTTCTTGACATTTCAGGATTCCTCCTAATTGATTAAACTCAACGATGAAATATTTTTCAAGAGAGAGAAATTGATGGCAAATAATATTCATCGCTAAAAAAAAGAAATTGATGTGCCATAACTTCTAAAAAACTCAGAAAATCTGGAAAATGTTTTTTAATAAGATTGTTCGATTTCCAGAAATCCCAGATTTCTCTTATTTTCAAGAATTCATCGACGTGATCGCCATAGTTGAGTGCCTTGAAAACATGGCAATGTTTATCACCATCTTGTTCCCACTTGACAATTATATCCCAACTATCCATCAATTTCATGTTCGTTCAATCTCTTTCTCCTGGATATTCCTTCAACTCCTGCGAAAACTGCCACCAGAACCAAAATCCTGCAGTAATCGCTCCAACGAGTAGAAGTCCTGTCAAAATCCAACCGATGTAGTTCATTTTGTACGTTCTCACATTTCTCTGAGCATCAGAGAAAGAGAGACAACTTGCCAGGAGGTGATTCCAATGACAATTCCAAGAAATAGGATCATCAAAGTCTCCTCTGCCGTTCCAAATGATCCAAAATAGCAGACACGCCAGTAATCAACAACACACATCCAATTGTTGCAATTTCAATCAGAGTCGGGATTGCCATAATGACGAGACACACCAACTGCCAGGTGTCAATTGTAATCATTTCATTCTCCTTGATGCTGGAAGAATGGTGGCGGATTGTCAATCAACCCACTCTCGTAGAGCCTCACGACCACCTATTCTTCCAGGCGTTTTCTGCTTTCAGGATTTCTTGGACAACTTGGTATTTCTGTCTCCCGATGTCAATGCCTTGAACCAGCCGAGCTTTTCAGGGGAGTCACTACTGCTGAAGCGAAGAAAAAAGTTTTGAAACGACTTTGAGAAGCATGACAACTGATGCTATGAGTGTAATCAGTGAAATGATTGACAAAACAAACAACCAGGTGGGAATCGAGATCATTGTTTTCTCCCTAATCGCAGGAATGCCAGCAATTCCAGGTAGTTTTCACATTTCCATTTTCAAGGTTCACAGATGAGATGTTGGTTGGCGAGCCATATCCACCAGGATGAAAACCAAACTTAGTCTGAAATTCAGCAACTTGATCCTTTGTTGGAACCAGTTCACTTTCAATTTCAAAACAGACATGAGGTCTGTGAGTTGTAGGACTCTGATGTGAAACCAGTTTAATTGTTTCTGAAATTTCTGTCATTGATTTTCTCCTATTTGGTCGAAGATCTTGCGCCACCACCAAAGATGAGCGAAAGCACAGTTCCCAACAACCAGCATTCAAAAGTTGTCAGAACCTTAGCAGTAGTCACACCTGCACACTTGATCAACAGAAAGTTCCATAGGAAATATCCAACTCCCCACTGCATGACGACAGCAATCGCGATGATAACCGGAATTGATAGCACAATAAGTAGTTCAATTGACGTGAATCCTTTTTTCATTTGTTTCTCCTTCACATTTCAAAACATTGAAGAGTCTGGCGAGATTAGAGCCCGCGAAGTTCCCTTTTGTCAAAGGCGCCTAACACCGGCTTCAGACTCTAGCGCCAAATCAGCGAGACTTGCACTCACATCTTCTTCCTGACTTGGAAGACGCTCTGCTATTTGAGCTATGATGGCTGCCCTTGGTTGCTCAGACCATCGGGCACGAGATGAAGAGAATTGAGCATTTCCTCTTTGCCCTCGAAAAACTTTGTTGGCTTTTCAAAACAAAAGCGCCAGCTCGAACCTGTTCTCAACAAAGTTCAAATGAACAGGAAGATTTGAACTTCCATCGCCCCACATTGTGACGCTGCTCTGACCATTAAGCTATGTCCATCTCCTCGGGAATTGAAACAGGATGTGCGCATTAACCTTTGTGTGTTTCTTTTCCGTCACAGTAAGTTTCAACTATTTACCAAGAATTGAATCAATTGATCGTAGAATGTTTTCATATTCTTCCGCCAGTTTGGCGATTTTGTCAACAATGTTTTAGTTCATTGCTTTTTTCCTTTTTCGTTGATCAACTGCTTTTTGCCTTTTTCTGTCAGAGTTATCCACATCCCAGGAGCACCGAGATTACCACATTCCACAAGTCCTTGTGTTTCCCATCTGGCAAGAATCAACCTGCACAAAGTTGGTTCAATTTGGAACACTGTCCCGATGTTGTTTCTGTGACGGTATCCATCTCTGAGTGCTTCTGCCATTTTGTGCATTACATCCTCAATTAATTCTTCGAGAATGCTTGCTGCTGGTTTGGATGAGAACAATTGCAGCACATTTGCTTTCTCGAATTCTTCTTGACAAACTTGCCGCAAGCTGTCCAATGATTCTGGTAAAGTTTTCTCGTATTTTACTCCTTGGATCACCTGATTGTCAAAGCCATAGGTCATCAATGTAGCACTGAACTCATAGTCGTGATGTCTCTCAATTCTTTCGACGAGCAAAACAACTTTTTGCCCTTCTTGATGAACGCCATCAAATCGTATGGCATTCCATTGAACTTGATCGTATTTTGGCATTTGCCAATTCCATTCAGGAAACTTCTTTTGCAGTTCGTTTTGAACACATTGTAGTTTCATTGTTGTTCTCCTACATCCACTTCTTTGCACCTGACATCCACATCTTCTCTCTGCAAAGAGGAAGCTGGAGGCTTCTGAAAAAGGAATCAGTTTCGCTGAATGTTGCCGTTCTCCACAGCCAGGAATATCTCATCCATCCAAGCCAAACAGACAGGTGGTGCTTGAATTTCTTGTCGTGTTCAGCTTCAGGAAACCTATCTTCAACCAGATATTGGATTTCAGCAAGTCCAAGGAGGAACTTTTTACGCAGGACAAAAACATATTCATCCCACTCGACTCTGTTTCTGCGGAAGATGAAGAATTCTTGTCCAGGTTTCGGCACCATTCTCTCCTCCAAATTGAAAAAGGCAGTTCTTTGGTCACCGAGATGCTGCCCAAACTCGGAGGAACAGCCGTTCTGTTGGACGACCATTAGTTCCTAATTCTGGCGGTTATTTTTATGCAGGCAGTCGCCCGAGTATGCTGTTTTCACTATTCCTGCTGCAATGTATCAAAATGCGCCGGGAGGATTCCGAAGAACCCTTGTCTCTCACCGCCCGGGTCCGGGTTCGATGAGTGTTCTACTTGAACTATTCCCGACTTGTGAAACTTTCCTGACAAGAGACCCAAACTCTCCGGCACTTGTTTCACCATCTTTCAAAATCGAAGCCGGGTCTGGTTTCACACCGGACAATTTCTGCTCATTGCAGCAGACTCAGTTTCACTTCCGAGCTTCTCGGCGTCTAACCCGGAAACCTGATTTGCACAGCAGCACCCCCGGCGGCGCACTACTTGTGCTATTCCGGTTTCTTGTTCCGTCGAACAAGAAAAGTGAGAGATGAAGGTGTCGACTTTCCTTCGGTTTACTCTCACAAAGTCCTAGAAGACTTTGACATCTCTGGGGCTGATGTTACCTGTGTCGTCGGAGAGTGCTTTCACTCTCCCGATGTCTATTCTTCCTGCTGCTTCCCGGTTCAGGGGGCGAAATCAGAAATCTCCAGCAAATTCTCAGCAATGAAATTGTTTCGCAATTCGTGGGGAACATGATCTCTTGAATTTCTGTAGATCAGCTTGAATCTTGTTTTAAATTGCTCGGCTTTTTTCTGCTCTTCTGATGTCAGAGACGAAGATTCAGCAATCACTCTCAGTTGTTTGATCATTCTTTCCATCGCTTTTGAGCGGCACCACAGCAGAAAATCATTTCTTGCAGACAAGTCAACAATAGCTTCGTCCCACATAAAGAATGGCAGATCGCGGTATACTACTTTTTGTAATCCATACAATGAGTGAATCCACAACATGCAATAGTCGCCACGAATTCCAATCTGGACAATCGGGAAAGAATTTGTGTCAAATTGTTCAGCAGCGCTGTGGCTAAAGTTGAAATCTTGATGGTTCAACTTGGGATATGGCTTACCAATTTGATAGAGTTCTGGCTGTGTTCCAAAACGGACATTGAAACCTGCGTCTCTCATACCCCTCACCAAATTGTGAAAAGCTTCCAGTTTATGTTCTGGGTTTCCTCCACTTTTGTATGTTGTCAGGAACTTTTTCATTGTCAGACCCTTTCCAGCAATCCCACGGGACAATGAATCACCTGCCCGGTGAAGAACCTGCCTCCGCTCTTGGATACATTGCTCAACTTCAATTTCACCTTCTTGGTTGCCATTCCGACAATCTCACCTTCAACACCGGCAAGATATTTAGGAGAGACTGCTGATGTGATGACTACCTTATCGCCAACTCGGAAATCAGTGTTCTTCTTTGGCTTGGGATCGGGAGGAATGACATTTCCATCCCAGCCTGGAAGATCCTGACCTTCGATTGACTTTTCTGGCATCACGAAAACACTACTACCATCAAGGTCCCCAAAGAGACATCCTGCGTCATTGCCTTCTGCGTCCCTTGACGCAAACAACTTTGCATTTCCCTCAAAGATCAACACCAAGGCAGGATTGCCTGGATTGTATCTCCAACATTCTGAATCGAGTTCTTCCTGAGTCATTGCTCGAATTTCGATCAGCTTCCTGCCAACAAAACCCTCACTCATCGTTGTTCTCCTCGGCATCAGACAATGCGTAGTTGATTCTTCCTTCTCCCGGGAAACTGACAAAAACCACTTCTCCCTGATCAAGGAGATAGTCAGTGGCACTTTCAATGAAGAATTGATTTGGCTCGGGTTTCTTCGCTTCTTCGTTCATTCGCCGGACCAGTTCTTCGTTGCTCAAATCCCCGACTCCACCTTTGTCTGTCATCAGATTTGTCCTTTTTTGGGAGGTTTGCAGTCCCTCCCTGGCATATCATTGCAATCCGTCGATGCATCTGTCCGGATTGTCTATCGCAAGAACCGAGGAAGAAGGATGTGATCCTCGGTTCTCTGTTCTCGTGGGAGAGAACCTTGTCAATCTTTTTCCAACAATTCCTTCAATTTCTTAAGTTCTGCCATAAGAAATTGAAACTTGGGATCGTCACCAAAAATAGTTCTGAAATCTTCGAACGATTGCAAGTTGTCAGCAACCACCGCAAGGACGTAAGGAACTGCATATTTGGGGGAGCATTTGTTTATCCTTTGAAAAATTACAAGGACAGGTTTGCAGTCTCCTGTCCTTTTGCTGCACTGCGAGGTCGGCGTTGCGGAAACAAGATCTGCGATGTGAGACACGCTGCATTTCAACGATGCTATTGACCTTGTGCTTGCTGTTCTTTGACCTTCCCGTCGGTTCAGGGGCAGATCGCCCAACTTGACTTGAAATCAACATTTGCAGTAATCTTGACAATGAATCAAAATTCACCGAAACTAATCTTTGATTCAAAAATAGCTTTAAGATGGGTATGTGAGAAATGGGATCGCCAGTTCCAGTGGATGTGATCTCTTCCATGAGAATAAATTCTCATAAAATGACACATGATTCGGCGAACTTCTCTTGTCTCATCTATTTGAGATTCAAGTCGGTTTTTCAATTCCCTCAATTTCATTGCGAAGTTGTTCATCAAAGGAGTTTGGCACCACAGAACAAAATCAGTGTCATCTCGAAGATCGAAAGCAGCACATCCCCACCTCATGAATGATTCTTGTTCAGCATGTTTCTGAGTGATCAATCTCAATTTATGTTCCGGCGCATACATCCAGATATAGACTTTTCCGTATCTCATCTCAATCTCCACGAATGGCACTTCGTCAAGATTGGTCACATAATTGTCTATCCATTTAGTTGGATCCATTTCTATTGAGCAAGAAATTCCAGATGCAAATTGAACACTATCATCCTGAAAGCCAAATATAATTTTGTGTCCCATTCCCTTGACATAACACATCAACTCTGAAAATCTTTTCAGTTTTTCCTGTGAGATAGGTCTGCCATAAATAGATTCCAAATAGTTTTCCACTTTATTCTCCTTGGTGGTCAGCAAAAACTTCTATTTTCCTGAGAGACTCCCACATGTCGTCATCATGTATGAAATGATCAGTGTAACTCCCGTAGACACTCATAAATTGATTATATATTTTGCTTGCCTGGGTTGAATGCCCATAATCATTTTGCACCTTTACATGAAGTTGCTTCAATCCCTTTTTCATATTTTCCATCAACTGGGTTCTGCGCCAGATTACTTTTTTACTGGCACTGGACAAATTCAAAATTATGAGCGCCCAGGACAACCCATATTGATAGAGATGTATTTTAATTGAGTAAGTAGAATGGAACCAAAGCATGATTATTTTTCCAGGACGAAAATCAACACCAACAAATGGATGATCACGAAGTCCTGGCACATTTTCGCGAAGAGTGTCATTAATCGGATCAAAAAAATCTCCATATCGATAAATACCACTTTCTCGCTGTGTTCCGAATTGGATTCTCCATCCTTGTTCTGTCATCCCACGCAGCCAGACAAGAAAAGTTTCTTCTGCAAGGAAATCAATAGCATCTCCTTGTTGTGCAGCCAAGGTTTCCCACAAAGTCTCACTCATTTTAGCTTTCCTTTCCTGCTTCAATCAACATTTGAGCCATCTGAATCGGGTCAAAGGAATCTCGAATAGCCGTGGGAATAACTTCACTCGTGGAACCATACATATATTTGAATTTTTTCACAAATCTATTAGATTGATCCACATTGTGATAAACTCCTTGGCGTTGCTCTCCATTGAAATGTTCTCGCAAATTTTTCAATCTTTTCAAATATCTATTCATCGTAGGAGTTTTGCACCAAACAACAAACCGCCCGTCATCAGACAAATTGAACAGCGCAGTAAAACTATCAAAAACATCGAAATCAAATTTTGAAACTTCATCAAGAGAATAGAACCAAAAATAGCAGGATGAACGAAAATCAATTGCCACGAATGGAGTTTCAATCTCGTATGACTTCAAGATGTTTTGTGGAAAATTTCGAAAATCTTTTAAATGACACGAAAATGCATTGTGATTGGTGCTTAATCCTGAAAAAATCTTGAATCCAAATTTTTCAATTGATTCCAGCAACTGACGAAACTTTGTCATCCTCATGTCATCAATCTCAAATCCAACCCGAATATCAAAATTGTTCAATTTCATTCTCCTATATTAGTTTAAAAACTCACGACATCTTGCTTCAATTTATACGGCATTGCGAAACTATTCTGATAACTTCCCGGGGCGCAAAAGTGAGCCAGAAGGAAATTGACGATGAACATCTAGCAAAGTTTGAGGAGAAGCATCAACAGGAATGTGCAGCCTGTTTCTGGTATAGATTTGATCAAAGTGCTTCAAAATCACCATAGCCTCTTTTTCTCCGGTGCTTTGTCTTTGAAGTTTCACCAATGTTCTTCGATATCTTTCCATTTCGATAGTTCTACACCACAGCAGAAAAGGACCAGAAGAAGAAAGATTGAACAGCGCGCCGGGCCAACCACTGAAATATGAATCATAAAAATACCGGTCTACTGGTTGAACCTCTGATGGCCAAATCTTACATGCTGATTCATCAATAAGTCTCACCTCAACGAGAAGATAGTGTTTGAAATCAATCACCAAATTTTCCAGTGTAGTTTGGCAATCAAACTTTTTTCCGCTCAAACATCCTTTTTTTGAATAACAAGCAGTACCTCCGAAAGATACAGCAAAACCAGCAGATTCGAATGCTCTCAACCAAGAGTTGAACAAAATAGATTTGACGGGACTCAATTCTCTGATAAAGTCTCTTTTGAAATTGTCCCAGAAACATTTCATTTTGTTTCTCCCAGCAGATATTCTACATCTGGGGTGTCTCGATTCGTGATATGATCTGTGCAGTTGGAATAGACTTGATCAAAAATATCAATCAAATGGATGGCTGATCTAGGTCCAATGGTGTTGCCCAATTCCACCAACTTGTCTCGGAATTTGTCCATCAATGGCGTCGAAGACCACAACACAAATGGACCCCTATTAGTCATGTTAATCCAAATATTCCTATCCTTTTCATTCATCTCCCTCATCAATCCCTCAAAGAAGTTTGGTTTGAAAAATGATACTCCGATGCAATCTTTTTCAAACACAAATTTAGCTGCCACCAAATCCTTCAAATTGGAGATGTCCGTACACAGATTTCCAAGATATCGTTCAGATGCTCTTGGACTGTACTCAGCATCTCCAGAAGGAGCATATAACATCTTTCCATGCGTAGACCTCGTGTTAAAAACGTAGTACATCCAACGCCTGAATTTACCTACATGGTAGGTATTTGTGTCCGAGCAAAAATCACCGATCTCTCCCCAAGGCGTGTGTGTCATAGCAGTTCTCCTATGTTGTGATTCGGGCGGAACAAAGGAAGCCAATCAACAGAATTACTTTTGGCAAAATTAAAGAGTTTGTGCTCAAATTCCCAGAAATCAGAATCCGCCGGCGAGGAGGACGTTTTGCGCACCTGCTCCAACAGATTAGCATACTTGTTGATTTCTTTGGGAAAGAAATATGTCAGTTTGAAATTCATGTCAAAGATCAAAATATCTGCATCTGGATGATTACTGAGGTAGAAATGGGGACTATTACGTAGCATAATTATGTGATCGTAAATAAGAAACACCAAACTATTCCAATCTTTTGGTTGATTTTCTATAATTTGCTCACCTCCTATCCATTTTCCGTCCTGCACATAGACCACTCTTCTCACAAATGGTGCGTGGTATCTTGATACTTTTCTCACAAATTCTACCGCTGTCATTCTTCGTCTCCAAGTGTAATCAAATACTTCCAGTCCAATTTTTCTCTTTGCGATGGCAACAAATGATCAGTCATTTGCAGATAGATTCTTCTAAAATCAGTGAGCAATTTTTTCCCAGGTTCTACATTTTCGTATGGCAACTTTTGAGCGTTTAGAAGTCCTAATTGTCGCAGAAACTGATCCATCAGTTGAGTCCTTTGCCACAGCACCATCGGTCCTTGATTTGTCAAATTCAGGAAACATTGAGAACCTATCCAGTATTCCTGCCTTGGTGCTAAACCTTGTTTACACTGGAACCATATACGGCAAATGTCTAATCTCCCCCAGAATTCCAATTCTACCGCAGGAAAGTCTCTCCAATTCAACAAAGATTCTGCAACTGTAATCTCACAGATCCTGTTTCCAAACTTGTTTTCTTTCAACCCATTTCTAAACTGCAAGTGAATCGAGGAAACTTCCCCAAACACAATTTCAAGGTTGTTTTTCTTCAAGGATTCGAGGAAATTGTCAAATCTTTCCAAGGCTGTTGCATCAGCTTCATCTCCGATTTCACCCCAGCATGTTTCAATCATTTTGTCCTCCGGATCAATTCCGGCAAAAATTCGATGTCAAGTTTTTCTGACTGGACATTTGTCGATAGGAAAAATCTCTCGAAGTCGTTGCGCAAACCACACAACCTATTTCCTGCATTTGAATCATATCTGATGTCGTTGTGGATCTTTTTCAATTGTTTGAGGAAATCGTCTGCCAATTTATTTCTCTGCCACAGAATTGCTGGTCCTTGATTGCTCAAATTCAACACGAAGGTTGGATAGTACCATAATGTCCTTAGGTATTCTATATTTTGCGGTATTTTATGAAAAACCATCACCCACTCATTTTTCCCGCAAAAACACTCCAAGATTGGAAAATTACCCATATCTGATCCTATGTCTTCCAATTTTTGTTTGGCAGGATTGAATCGTTCTGTGCCGATGTTGCATGATGACAAAAAACGGGACACTCTGAATTGGTATCCCATTTGATGAATGTCTCGCAGAACTTGGATGGCATTTGTCCAATTTTCAGATGCCGGATCCTGTGTGTCTCCGATTTCACCCCAAGGTGTATTCAATTTTTTCCTCCTTTGAGAAAATCCCAGTCAATCTTGTCTCTGTCAAAATACGTCTGCGAACTTGCGTATATCCTGTCGAATTTTTCAAGCAGTCTGTATTGTCTGACAAGGTCCATGTCAACATCTCTGGCCAGCCAGCCCATCTCAATCAATTTCCTGCGAAAATTGTTCATTGCTGCCGTTTGAGTCCATAGGAATAATGGACTATTCCTGTCAAATTGATGAATGCTTCTCTGGATTCAAATGTTGGACAGTGCCTGGCGTTTCTCAAAACATCTTCTCCCCAAAAAGTCAGCATACATTTTGCATTTTGAAAAACTATTTGCACAACCAGGCATTTGCTGATGTTTTCAACCTCAAATGACAAATATCCTTGATATGTTGGATTTCTGACTTTTGCAATTCCATCTTCGGAATATGTTATTACAGTCCGTTTTTCGAAGACTTTAGTGGCAATCTCATGTGCAAATGTATCCAAATGATTGTTATATTCCCTGGTTGTATCTCCTATTTCACAAAATAAAGTTCTCATTTATCGCTCCATTTCGGAAAGCACTCTTCCAACAGCATGTCTTTTTTGGAAAGTACGAATGCTTGCATGTTAAATCTGATTCTGTCAAATTCTCTTCTGTCTTCCAACGTCGCTCGAAGCTGACCAATTTTGTTGAACCAGTTGTTGAACTGTCTCGGCAAAAAACCTGTGAGATGATGTTGCGATGAGAAAATGAAAATCTCAGAATCGGGAAACACTTTTGCTAATTCCCAAATAGTGAAATTTGCGTTGGTCACAAAAATCTTTCTATACTCGTGATCAGTCCAAAATGCCGTTGACAACAATGGTTCCATATCGTTGGCAATTTCTGTGTAGCATCTCACCCTATCTGGACTCTTTTCAGAAAAAAGAAAGAGAGTAGGGTATTTGGATAGTATATTGTAATGTGTCTTTTTCAAAAACTCATTCACTTTGTTTTCTCCCTCAAAAACCTTCTGCTAGATATCTCGAATTGACAAGATAGGCATGCATCATTCCATCTCTGATATCCATCCATTGTTCGATGCTTTCAGATGCTGTTTGCTCAATGGTTATATCTATTTCCGACATTTTGAGAAAAAATCTTGACGCTTTCCTGCTGATAAACCATCTCACCTCAAAATCTCTCTTTGTATCAAAGACATAAATTTCACAATCTGGATGACTGCGAATCTCATCCCAGGAATTAAAACGATCTAAAAACTTGACAAAGATTTTTGCTTGGCTGCGATCACACCAAAACATCAGCCATTGGAGTTCTTTGCTCAACAAATTTGCGATGCTTCCATATGCCAGAACCTCATTTGGGTGGCTCTCGGTGTAAATATAGAAAGGATAACTGTTCTGTCGTGCTTTGGCATGAAATTTCATCAAAAATTCTTCTGTTGTCATTTATGTTCTCCGGCCAGTTGTTTGATGTCCCATTAGAACATTTTCCCCATTGATTGATGTACCGTGATTATGATCCAGTCCAAAACAGATGGAAAATCCAGATTTATCGAGTTTCCGCAAGAGATTCATGAAATCTTCTGCCCTCACTGGATCAAATGGTCCATCAAATTCCCATTTCATTCGAAAATCTCCTTCAGTCTGTGATTAGGTCTGAATTGATCAAGGTTTTGTTTTGGATGCCCCATTGCAAACAAACGCAAGTGTCGCCAGAGAATCTCTAATGGTCTTCTCTCCTCATATTCTTTGATAAACCTTTCTGTTTGGGACAACAAAAGTCCAAACTGAACAATTTCCCTTGGAATGAACATGTATAGTTTCAAATTTCCGTCGAAAATCAAGGTGTCATCGTCTTTGTGTTTTTGAAGCCATTTCATGTTGGATTCTGATCCTGGAATAATGTCCAACATTGACCAAGGATCGTGTTCGTTTTGTACCACGATTCTTTTTTCCCCTACAAAGAAAGCCAACGATCTCCAATTACCCAGTTTTTGAATGATTTCATCGAATATTCTATAAGACTCTTCTTCTGGAAGATAAATATACCTCATTCTCCCATCAATTTCTCCTCGTTCGCCAATAGCCATCATCAGGTCAATCAATTGCATTATTTGCTCCCTTGATTCAACACAGCCATTCTTTGACTTTGTTGTCTGGCCTAAAAGCGTCAAGCAATTCTTGCGGGTTGATAGTTGTTATGTTGTATATTTTGCGCCGGATTCGTAAATATTGTTCAGATGATTTGATAGAGATGGAGAATGTTTGAGCAGATCCCAAGAGAAGCGCGAATCTAAGCAATTCCTTTGGAACAAAACACTTCAAATTGAAGTTATCGCCAAAGACGAGGATGTCTTCATCTTGATGTTCTTTGAGCCACATATCAAAATGGACAGGTCCTTTGGAAACTTCGATCCTGTCTTTTTTGTGGAAGAATGTCAATGTGTGCCATGTGCCAAGCCTTGTGACGATTTGGTCATATAATGAAAAGAAAGTGTCATCACCAAGAATCCATATATTTCTAGCAGGATGGTTAATTCCTTGGTGTTTTACATTTATGAGCAAATCTCTTGTAGTCATTTAAAATTATTCTCCCATCCAGGTCTAAATGCTTTGAGTAAATTGAATGTACTGATGGAGCTATATCCGCTAAATAAGTGATCGTTTTTCGTTATAATATTTGTCATCGTAAATGGATAATCAGTCAAAAAACCTATTTGGTCTATCTTTTTTTGGAATTTTCTGAATTCATCAGGAAAAAATGAATGCAATAATCCGTTATCATCAAATAAAAATATATCAATCTTTTCATCTGGATATATCAGCATCCATGCCGGATTCCACGGATAGCTATAATGATACCCAAACTCTGCTTTGACCATGTATCTGTCGTGATTGATAAAAACTACAAATGGTCCTGGACTGAACTCTGACTGGCACACAAAAGCAGCATTTGTACCACGAATATCTTTTCCCTTTTCAAAATAAGAAACAAAGTGGAATACCCCATGTTTATCAGAATTTAAAAAATAAAACTTCTGCAAAATTGGTAGTACATCAGTAAATGATTCCATGTTATTTCTCTCCAAGGATTCTGGCAATTTCTGGATGCAATTGTCGCAACATGTCTATGTGGGATTCATATGTTTGTTTTGTAAGAAAAGCATAGAATTTATCCTCAACGGTAGAAAATTTGCTAGTAATCCTAGCTGTTTCCCGCCTCAGTGTCCAAATTTTTCCTAAATACTGGCGGAAAATATCAGGAATAAACTGCACCATATCGGAGTCAATATATAAAATATCTGCTGGATAATTTTTAGCATCAAATCTATCTCTGCAATAAACCCAATGATCACCAACCCCTTTCCCTCTTTTTGCTACAATTTGTTTGCTGCAGATGAACAAGGCAACTGGATAATTTTCAGGAAGAACTGTTGTTTGCCCGCGTTCAACACATCGCCCAAGGTCATTCCTGTGATCGATAAAGCAATATCCAGAGTCCTGGATATTCTGCAACAATGTGATGGATTCCATCTGATATCCTTCTCTTGGCAGGGGACTTTTCAATTCGCGTAATTGTCCGCAGTGTGTTCGCTTGGAACGCCATCTTTTCAGGGAATATATCCCATCCCTGTTTTACGAGCAAACCCATCAATAATATCTTGCGCCTGATAATACTCATCAGAATTATAACCAAATACTTTTCCTATGAAATTATGAAGATGTAGCATGCCAAAACAAAATTTAATCATCTCTTCCGTGAGATGATAGATGATATCTGGCTGCCAATTTCCTCGGATGTCAAAAACTTTCAAAGACAGCAATCCAGGATAGTGCTCAAGGACATTGAACAATGAATGACATCCAACAGGTTCTCTCTCAAAACTGCTGTGGAGTGTGTTCCAACATCTGATATAAACATAACCATCAAAATAATACACAACGGCATCATCCGTTTGATTTAGCAGTTCTGAATTGTCTTGCAAGTCTTGGATGTTTGAATGTCTTCCACCAATTGGCAGATTGCTCTGTTCAACCAGCCAAGCAAGTTGTTTGTTTCTATCCCAATCAGCCATTTTGCCTCTCCAATTCTTGCCACCAGATGCGAATCCATTTTATGCAAATATCATTCCATTGTTTCGACAAGGAATAATCCAGTTTGTCATGAAGTTTTTTCATTGTCGCCAAACATTCCAGATCCCGATATGTCAAAGAAATGACTAATTTAGGATTATTTTCTGAATCAACTCTCCAAATATCCCAAGACTGGTAATCAACGCACATTTTGAAAAATATAGCATCAAGTCCAGACGGGTGTAATATATCTTCTCCTCTCCTCCAAGGACCAAATATGTGTTTACCATGTGATTCACCTACCCACCAAAAACAACGGCGAACGTCGCGTTCCGCGGCTCGGAGACGGATATCTCTCCGATAGTGTGGTTTGACTTTTTGTAAAAACTGATCACTATTTAATTCATTCATCTTCCGTCTCCTCTGCTCTCCGCTCCATTTCATACCACCACAATCTGATCCAGGTTTTGCAGATGTTGTCCCACTTTTCTGCTTGTTTTGGATGGCATTTCAGCCAAATTTGGCGCATTGCAAGCATTGCCTTTATTCCATCTCTGTCGCACCAAAAAATTCTGATTGGCTTTCGTCCAATTTCACACTTCCAAATTTCCATTTTGTCGGCTGTATCAAATCCCCAATGCGATGGGGAGACGAAAAGAGGGGTTTGCCCCAGCATATCCATCTCTGGTCTGCAAAGCCTTAGCCAGTCGACCCCGTGCGTCAATGGAACCATCTCTACTTTTTGTTTTGTAGTAAGAGATAAAACAAACAAGTCATTGCATGAACCAACAATATTTATTCCTTGTGCAACATAATAAGTCCTCAAAAATTCTCTTTGCGTCAAAGGTGAATAGTCGTTCATTTTATTCTCCTGGTTTAGGACTGATCATAGAAATCCTAATTTCTTGAAATTTTCTATTCTTGCGAGATGAGATTCTTCAGCATGTATAGTCGCCATGTTTGCATCATTCTGAATTTTATCCACTTCCAATGCTCTCTCGGATTCCAAGATATCCAGCAAATTTTGTTTGAAGAAATCAAGAATTTCCGGAGCCAAATTACCTACTTCAAACGCAATTTGTGCCTCTACTGGCAACATATAATTGTGTTTGATATTGAAATCTTGAATCGACATTCCTAATTTTCTTGCTTCTTCTTTTTTCATGCTCATCTTTTTTTCATAAGATAAAACTATATCGGCATACACCTTTGTACTTTGCGGATACAGGCAAATTTTGAATTTGTATCCTGCAAACTGAATAGGCTGAAATTTTTTGGCATCTGGAAAGAATTTTTTTGGCGTGCAAACATTGGCTGATTCAACATAAAAAGTCGTGTAAGCTATATGCCCCATCAAATCCCCAACATCAGTTTTGAAAATCAACCACATTTTCCCTTTTGAGTCGATATATTGTTCCTTATGAAGGATTTTCATTGTTTGCTCCTCTATGAATATTCCATATGTAAAACATTTTCAACAAATTTCTTCCAAGACGAATACCTTTCATTGATTGCCAAAAACAACTGATAATCAATCGTTTTCAATCCTCCTACTCCTGCTGCCGATGGAATCCGTCCATTCTTTTTTATAATTTCTGTGGCTTTGTCAATCATGTCATCTTCTGTCCATGAATCGCGAATCCACCTTCTGAGTCTCACAGGAGGAATGCCACCAAATTGATGAACGAAATCAATCCATTCCATTTGTTCAACAACAAATTGATAAACCTGTTTCAACTTTGGTTTTTGCCAAAAATATTCCTGAATGATGTTTTGTCCTGTTCGCCGCAAATACTTCTGAAAAACAATTGCTGCTTCATCTAGTGAATTGACTTCTATGTCGGTTTTCTTCCATGAGTCTCTGGCTGTTTCGATTCCAAGACTTCCCAAAAAATCATGCCACGTCATTCCGAGGTAGCCCAGATATCCTATCAGTCGTTGTCCATATTTTTTGCTCCACTTTGCCGAGTTCGCCAGTGATTCATCTTTCTCGAATTTAGACAAGAAATCTTGTGTGGCATCATCCAGTGTTCGATAACTGACGAGATGTGCCAATCCCTGTCTGGCGAGAATCAATTTGGTGATTTCCATCTCCTCAAATTCCATTTCTCGTTCAAGTGAATCAATTTCGACAAACTCTACCAAGTCCATCATCGTCCTCCCAAAATCTGCTGCACTCTCTTTTGTGCATGTTCTTCACCAGCAAGAATTTCGACCATTCTTGTGAAAATTCCGTGAAGTTGTTTTCTGTCGTCTCCTTTTAGGTTTCCCCCGATCAAAATCAACTGATTGACAAACTCTATATCTTCTGGTGAAAACAACACTTCTACTTTTTGAAGATCAAAGTCGATCAGTGCGGCGGATGCCCCCCTATAAAAAGAATAATTGATATATTTTTCTTTCCAACACGATTCTGCAAAACCAACAAAGTTAAAATAACTCGACCCGTCACCAAAAAACCTTGTTGAATTATCGCTTCTGTGAAATTCCAACAGATATTTTCCTGAAAGATTGCCAAAATCAACATTTTCCCCACAGCAGGAAAAACGATGATCGCATCCAAGTGCTCTCGCTAAATCTTTTATTGTTGCTTCAAACTTCATCATTGATCTCCTCGAAATGAGCCAAAATTCTTTGTCTGATTGAAGGTCGCAAACGCATTACACCAGCAAAGAATTTTGCACCTGGGATGTAGACTTCTTCCGATTTCAACCAAAGTCCGATGTTGGCATCAGTGATATACCGCAAAAATCTTGCTGGATGCAGGCTCTTAGGTCTTTCTGGTCTGGTTGTCAGTTTCAAGCCAAAACGATCTGCAAACTCTTTTTCAGACAAAGATCCTTTGCGAGAATTGCATGAATGGCAAGCAGTTGTTGTGTTTTCAAAATGAGGAGGTCCTGAAGCGCTTTTAGGAATGACATGCTCCAATTCCGGTTGTGGAAGATTGTCGCCATATCCGCATTGAATGCCGCAATATTGACAACGATATTCATCACGCAGAAACACGTTCCATCTCGAGAATCTGACGGAACGATTTTTTTGTGGAACGTATCTTGGTAGGTAAACAACTGCCGGTCTTGGCAAATCTTCATTTTTGGCAACACCAACAGGATTTGGATATTGCTCCAAAATAAGATTCTCCATCGTTTGGCGGTTCTTAAATGGATTCCAATCGCAGTTGGGCAAAAGGATGTTGGAATAGACATCTTTCCAGTCCTGAACATCCCATACCGAAGAATCGCTATTCAGAACCAAAACTTTGTCATTCATTTGACTTCTTTCTCAAAGTATAAAATTTCAGAATGTTTCAATTTGACAAAAAGCATCCGCTAGACGAGACAATATCTGTTCAATCTCCTTTTTTCGCTCTCCATCAAGAAACCGATGCATTTCTTGCATTTTATGGACAAACATAACCTGCTCTTTTGTCATCCGCAACCTTGCTTTGATCTGTCCATTTTCAACGGACCAAACATAGTGTCCAAGCGTAGATATATCGGAGAACCATTTTATCCATATTCTCTCACCATTTGCGCAAATCCATTGTCGCCATTTGGAGCAGATTACTTCCAATGGTATTCCGTATCTCCAAAGTTCCAATCGAGTCTTTCCAATATAGTTTGAAAAAACATTTGGAATGTTCTTTCTTCAAGCTGCAAAAATTGCAGACTTTGGCTGAACTACAAACGAACGCCATTCTTGCGAATTTTGCTCAACAGCCTCTGTTCCATCAGCAAAAGCCTTTGGAAATGCTTTTCTCAAGATGTTCAAAGATCCATTCACATCTGAGTTGACCAGGATTCCTTCTGCTGTTTTGAACAAACCACGTTTGATCCTGCGACCAAGATAGTTCTCGTGATGTTCAACAGATTCAAGATCCAGAGCGGAACACTTGGAAGTGTAGGCTTCATTGACCTCAATGACCTCAATTCCTGCGAGTTCTGCTTTGTAGGAAATCTGCTGAATCAACTGAAAGAAAGGAAGAGCAGTGAAATTCTGATTGTTGGACTTGCCAATGTTTAGTTTCTGCTTCCATTGCTTGTTCCTGCCAATGACAATCGTTCCGATGTCGTTGGCTTTGCAGGATTCAACGACAAACTTCGAGACCTGATGAAACAAGTGTTTGATCTTTCTGTTTCTTTTCCTGATCAGCCTGTGAATGGACTTGCTGGACTTTCGACCTTCTTCCAGCAACGATTGCATCTCTGCTTTTTTCTTGTTGAACCACTGATTGATGGACTTCGCTGCGCCACCTTTGACAAGAATTGGTTGAAATTCTGGTTTGTCTGATGTCATGGCACAGAGATTGTTGACTCCTAGATCAATGGACAACCTGTTGTTTTTGTTGAGATGCAAGTCTTGCGGTCCCCTGACGAACACGACCTCAAGGATGATTTCTCCTGTTGGTTTGGGAACCAGCCTGACTTCTTGAACTTGTTTTGCTTTGGTTTTGACTTGAATTGAGGTTTTGCTCAATTTGATCATTCCCTTTTCGAGTGCTTTCTTGGAAATTGCTTGGTTTGAATAGATCAGGCAATTCCTTCCTTTCTGTTTTTCCTTGTATTTTGGAATTTTTGGTCTTCCAGCGAACAAGTGAGGTTCTGCGTTGAATTTTTGCAGGGTACCGAAGAAACTGCGAAAACCACGATCAATTTGTCTCAGGACTCCTTGGGCAACCTTCGCAGGCAATGCTCGGTAGGATTCTTCCTTCTGAAGCTGCTTGTCCAAGGAATTGTAATTCAAGAATTTGTCAGTTTCGAAGAAATGTTGCCTGACCGAATAGAGTCCACGATTGAACAGGTTTTTGGAAGCGAAGCAGAGTTGATCTGCTTCTTGCCAGTGTTTTCCTTTCAAAACGTGTTGTTCGGTCAATAACATTTGATTCCTCGTATATTTAATTATACTCTATATTCGATTAGAATTCCTTCTTTTGCGAAGGAATTTTGAAATTATTTTTGCAGGACAAAAAGGAACAGGATTCAAGATCTAGAATTGATTGGTTGAAGGTTGTATCATACCATTGAACGAATAGTTTGGAACATCAGCCGGAACAACTTTTTGCAGTTCATCGATAAAATCCATCAAAAATCTCCAGTCTGGACACAGATTATGTCAATCTAATTTCAATAACTTGAAAATATTTTTATTTAATGAATGAATCACCTCAATTCATCAAATAGCCAATTAGTCCAGCAATTCTCCATCCGATATCTGATTCCTGAAAAGTCAGAACACATTTTTTCAAGATAATAGATAGTTTCTAAATATTGACAGAAAACCTCATCAAAAACGACAAATTTTCCGCTTTTGACACCTACTACCAAAAAACCTTGAAATGGTCTCAGATAGTGAACGAAAGATATTCTACCACTATAGTAACTTGCAGTTTTGCTTTCACCAGTAGGAAGAAATAAAATCACATCTGTATCACCGAGGCTATCAATGAATTTTAACTTATCGTTCCACAACGGATCATCAAATTTAGAAATAGTTTTCTGGTAAATTTCATTAGGATTCATTTGCCGCTCCTCAGTCTCGAAGCAATTTCTGGCGCAACCATCGCACTATTCTTTGCTTGATACTTTCGTTTACTTTGTTAAATTCATCGCGCAGTTCCAAATTATTGCAGCAATAGCTTTCAGTCAGATGAAAGGTTCGCCAGAATGACCAGAAATTTTCGTCAAGAATGGCATATTGAATGGAGCAATCAAACCCATGACAATTAGGGCAAGCGGAAACTACTACCATTTCTTTATGCGAATCTACATCGTCTGTCAAAAAATCTTCGGAAATTTCTGTGTCTGGCTCTAATTCCGCATTTCCTTCCTCTGTCAAGGTGAAAGTTATGATTCTAGTTGTTTTATGAATGATACTTTCGTTTTGAATCCTGCCAATCCATCCTTTTCCAGTCTTTGTCTCAACTCTTTCAGCCAATTCTCTGTAAGTCATTTTCCCCTCCTCTATTTAGTGCTACTTCGGACTGCCTCATTGATGGAATGATCGATCAAACTTTCCATACTGGTTCTTAAACCAATGATCGCTCTAGTTTTGTCGGAGTCATTTAGGGGTCCCATAATATATTTCTGAAGCTCAATCATTTTCAAAGGAAAGTTGATCATCGCAGTGATGTCACAGGTGGTGCCGGTGTCGTTGTTCCAAACAACAACCCTGTTAATCATAATTTCTTCTCTGAGTCTCATTAGAGACATTTCTTCCAGATAAGATGCGACCTTGGCTATTCTTGCGTTATCTGTAATAGCAACGCAGATGTATTTTGCCGGGGCTTCGTGCCAATACAACCACTCTTTTTCATCTTTCATACGATTGAATAGATATTTTTCTTTGAAATCTGTGATATTCTGTAATTTACTCGTGTTCCAAAGATATAAATTTTCCGCAACTTTTCCAATATTTTCCTGATCGAGAATTTTTAATATGTTCAATGCTCTGCGTGTTTTTTCATCTTTTGTCATTTTAGTCTTCTTTCATAGCAAGATTTGAGAAGTAATTTTTCCCAGCCAAAGCAAGTTTTCGTCGATGCTCGATGTCAACGAACCCCAATTCAAGCAGATATGGTTCGATATCATTGATGATATTTTCCTCTGTTTCTCTCAAACATGAAGCCAGAGACTTTACAGATCTGTCAGTAATTCTCAATGCTTCTAAATATCTGCGGTCAATTTGTCGCAATCCCAACAAGTCGATGTCGGCCAGCTCCATTGCCTTTTCAACAACTGAAATTGAAATTGCCCTCGTCTGAATTTGTCTCGCGTCCAAATGATAGATGCATCTATTGATTAGCTTTTTTAGCACTCGGGGAACATTGCGACACCGAGCGACCAAGGCATCCAGAGCTTCTGGCTCAATTTTCAATCTTCGTTGGCAAACATAGTTATTCCCAATTTTTCGCATTGTTTCTTCTGAATATGGGGACAAGTAGAAATCAATGAACCGCTGCACGAATGGTGAGTCAATTCCTCCAATTTTTCCAACATCAGTAGTGGCAATAACAATCGTGACATACTGCTTATTCGCTTTGAAATTTTTCAAAACCTTTTTGCCAGATTTATCGTCCCAAACTTCACAGATGTGCCCAGAAATCAAGTGATCTTGAAGAAATGGCAACATTGCATCGCGAACCGATGATTTGATCGTATGAGCCTCATCAATGAGCACAAATGATCCTCTTTTCTGCTGGACAACTAGATCAAGGAATGTTTCGTATTTTGGCAACTGTTTGCCTGTGGTTTCAACCAGGTCAGAACCAGCTTCTCTGGCAAGAAGTTTGCAAAGTGTGGTTTTTCCCGACCCGCCAGGTCCGAACAAAGCAAAATGCGGGACCATTGCTCCGCGGAGCAATGGTCCGTGAATGGTGTCTTTTAGTGCTTCTACCAAGGACTCTTGTCCCTGGAATTCTTCCAGAGTTCTGGGTCCAACGTTATCCATTTGTTTCTCCTAGATGTTTCTTCCAAGCGGGGATATTTTCAGGAGGGTGGTCAGGCGATAGCAATAACAAAAGTATTTTCATTTGCAGCCAAAGTTTTATAGTATTCAGTAGTCTCCTGAAATAAGAACTCTTCTGTTTCGGCAATTTCATTGCACAAGAATTGTTTGAAATCTTCAAAAGAGTCAAACTTAAATTCTTTTTCAAGTGGCGTAACTGCTATTTTCACTTGCTCATCAAGCAGTAAAGAAGACACGATCAGCAAATTTCGTGAATGTCCCAGACTCCATTCAGTCAAATTATCAATTTTGCGACGATGAACTATAGTCCTGATTTGTCCATTGCTTTTGAGGATCAGAATTCCTTGAAATTTAGCCAAAATTTGCTCAATTTTCAAACCTCTGCGAAACGGTTCGCTGTTCCAACAATTCTTCACTGGATAAACTCACTTCGTTTGAGATATTCTACCAACCAGATTTGGAGATTCATTCTAACAACCCGAAGGAGAGATTTGATGTGATGCAATTCACGAAGCCATTGTTCGGGCTTATCTGCCACAGAAACTCTTGACAATATTTTGTTCAACATTGCCATTTGTCCCAAGATGTCGAAAAATAATCCTTCGCTGGAAAAAACTTCTTTTGATTCTGGTAAAGTAAGAATTGAGGAATGCTTCAAATAATTTGGATCAGATAAGAAATAATCAACAGAGAAATTCAGAAGATCCTGTTTGGATCTTATATAGAAAACATTTTGGCATTCAAGTTTGTTGACCAGACAGACATACTTGTAATTATTCAAATGAAGAGAATTCAAGATGACATATTTTTTGTCAACACTTTCTGGAAAATACTCAAAATAATTAGTTTGACGATCTGCAAATGTTTTTGCCAATATGTCATTCATTGTTCAGTTGCTCTTCTTTCTATATCTGTCAAAAACTTCATAAACTTTTGTTCTATTTCTACAATTCTTTGATCGATGTCGAAGATTGTTCGAAATACTTCTTCTTTTTCGACCAATTCAGAATTCTTCAATCTTATCAAGTATTCTTCTATCGCGAATATTCTAAAACAAACCTCAAAAAACAAGTCATAATCTTTTTTTTCTGATTGATGATTTTTCAAAGCGTATCTGATCAAAGCTTGTTCTTTGACCAATTCCGTCATCATTCGTCGATTCATATTAACGTCAAGTTTCCAATTGTTCATTTTGTTCCTTTCAATGAGCAACTTGAAAAGAGCATGCAACCACTACCATCCTAAATTCCATTCAAGATTATTCTCTTGATAGAATTCCTTGACAATCTCAGAAAATCCTTTTGTTTTCATTTTTTCTGTGTGTTGCGGACAAAAAGTCTTGACCCAACTGGTTTCAGTCTGAGTGGCATCTTTGCCGCAGATTTCGCAAGCCCCCTGCGAGCGAATTTCTGCCCGACCTATGGCGTCATACGCTTGCTTGCGAATTTCCGGATCCATCAATTCTGCTTGATCAATGTAGCACCGCAGAACACCAAACTTTTCCTTGATCTGCAATGCACGATAGTCAGGAACTACTTTTCCAAGATCACTATTGAGATCAATCAGAATGTCTGCCCAACCAAGGGCACATATCAAGAACTCTGATCCGTGCTTTTCGGCAATTTCTTCAAGCTTGTCTTGTTTGTCTTTCCATGTCATATCATCCCCCTCTGCCGTCTCTTCATAAGTTTTCATAGTTTATCGATCCAATTTATCTTTGGCTGCCTGATAAAGAATGTTGTAGATAGTCTCATAGCACATGACGTGAAAAACTCTATGGTCTGCTGGTATTATATGGTTTTGACGTGTATATCGCTCGATGGAGCGCAACTTTTCGACATATTCAATCGCGCTTCTTGAAATTATAAAAGAATCATCTTGATCATCTGGATGCCATGTCCTATCATCCCGTCTTCTTTGAAAAATTATAGTTTTGTAGCCTGTGATACCCATTTTTCGTAAAGACCATTGATTGGTATGTATCTCACATTGTCCACTTTTTAGGAAATGTAGAACCATCATGTGAACATCCGATGGAATTTCTTTATCGAATCGATTTTCGTTCAAAGTGTCTGCTAGATCTAATTTTTTGACCCAGTAATCTACTATATCCTTGTAAGTATTCATTTTTCGATAACCTTGACTGACAGCGACAATGGTTTCAAATAGTCAAAATCATCTGCCCACAGATCAAAAATGCTGAAATAGCAGCTTCCTGGATGTTTCTGCATATCTTTCTGAATGTCATTTGTTATTTTTTCTACTTCTTCGACAGAATCACAGAACAGATATTCTTCATCGTAGTCATCATATCTACCATTATATAAATATTCTACAACTAAATATTGGCAAGAAATATAATCATCAATCGATTTTCGCCTTGCAAATGTGTCGATATAGTCTTCGAGCCTTGATTCTAAATCTGTGATTGATTTTTTATCTCTGACAGATAAAAATCTCAATAATCTCATTTTAAAATTTCCATCTTCAAGTTGTTTTCTTATTCCATTTTTTATTTTTTCAAAGTTCAGCACTTTTTCATGACTTTCTGCTTTGTAGTGTTTATCAAATTCCATTCCATCTTCGGTTATATATTTGGCACTCTCAATTGACAAAGTGCAATCGTCAATTCTTTTCTCTGGCGGACATTCTTGCAAAATGATTTTTGTTTCGCGACGAACGGCTTCCGATTTGTCGTCAAACTTTGCTCCATCCGTAGTTTTGAATCCTGGCACTTCTTTCGTGAATATGATCGTTTTCATCAGGCTTCTCCTCTGATATTGTTTCTCAAAGTAGGGAACAAGATCACATCTCGGATGTTGTCCTTTTCAAGAAGCAATTGACACAATCTATCAACTCCGATGCCAAAACCGCAAGCACATGGCATCCCATATTCCAACGCTTCAATGTAGTCTTCATCAATTGGCATTGCTTCCTGGTCTCCAGCCATTGAGTTTTTCGCCTGTTCTTCAAATGCTTTCCGTTGCAAAAAAGGATCATTCTGCTCTGAATATCCATTCACCAATTCCATGCGCTTCCAGACAAATTGAAAACGCTCAACCAGAAGTGGATCATCAGTCTTTTGTTTAGCTAATGGAGAAGTCTCTGCCGGATAGTCAAAAAAGAATGTTGGCTCATCGGTTTTCCGCACCACCAACTTTTTGAAAATTTGATCCAACACTTGTGCGTAATGACATCCGTCAACATCTAATCCATGCCGCTTGGCAAATTGTTTGGATTCTTCTGGCAAAGCATCCGGCGGCAAACCAATTCCTGTCAAGGCATCAAAGAACTTGATTCGCTTGAATGGCTTCTCTGGATCAAAGGCGTTATCGCTACTTTGTGATGATACATAGCAAAGTAGAGATTCAACCAAAAGCATCCCTTGTTGATAGTCCATTCCGATAGAATAGCCCTCAAGCATTGTGAATTCAGGATTGTGAGTTGTGTCTATGCCTTCGTTGCGGAAGTTTTTCCCGATTTCATAGACCCGATTGAAACCAGCAACCAGCAATCGCTTCAAATAAAGCTCTGGTGCAATCCGAAGAAACATATCTTGTTCAAGGGCATTGTGATGAGTAGCAAAAGGTTTGGCAATTGCTCCTCCACGAAGAGGCTGGAGGACAGGTGTTTCAACTTCGAGGAAATCTTCTTGTTCCATAAAGGTTCGCAAAGCACGAATAATCACAGATCTTGCTCTGAATGTTTCCATTTCTTCTGGATTGACCATCAAATGAAGATGACGCTTTCTCTGCTGTTCTTCGACATCTTCTAGGCTGGAGAAATGTTCGTCATCCTTGATTTTGCCGAAAGGAATTGGCAACAGGCATTTAGAAATCACACGACACTGGTTTGCCTTGATTGTCAATTCGCCTGCGGCAGTGCGGAAAGGGCTTCCTGACACCCAAATAACGTCGCCGGTGTCCACAACTTTTTTCAATGTATCGTAATCATTAAGAGAATTCTTTTCCAGGAATACTTGAATTTTTGAGCCATCTTGATAGACATCCAAGAAAAGAATTCTTCCAGAACCTCGCTTGGCATGAATTCGTCCGATAAAATCCAAATTTTCATTGGAGTCTAAATTTTCTACTCCAGAGCAATGAGCAACTATATCTTCAACAGATGTGTTTGTTTCGTTCGCATCCTCTGACCAGGAAAGCTGATCGAGCAGATCAAGTTTGTCAATTCTGACTTGCTTCAAATCTGGCATAAGATTATAACTCCATTTTTCTCGCGGCTTCCGCACACACTAAATTCCAAAATTCCTGCTGAAACCTTTTCTGGTGAGAAATTTCTTTTTTCGCAATAGTCTCAATTCTTCCAATACCATTCCAATATTCTTCGCAGATCGGAGAAACAACAAAACTATCATTTGCAGAGTGAGTATGCCAAAGACCGCAGTTTGGACATCTTCTGTGGAAAATAATCCAGCTATGTCCACTCGCCCACATAGAACTTGGCATGGGTGGCATCACAGAAAATTGGTGAATACTGACTAATGGATGCTCATTTATTCGTATGATTATAATTTTATTTTGTTCATGGATTTCTTGTTTATGTGAAGAATCTACTTCTTTGCCCAAATGGAGTCTCACTAGCCAGGAATCGGCAAGTTCATAATAGGTCATTTATCACCCTCCTCGATAGGAATGTAGCAGGTTTCGCCTCGTCGGTTTTTGGTTTGCTTGGCTTCGGCAAAAAGAACATCATAGGTGTCATTCTCATCATCGAAATTGACAAAGTCCTTTAGCTTGAAATATCTGCCAGTGTCCATTTCAACCAAGGTGAGAATCCAATGTCCTGTCCAATGATAATCATCCTGAGCGACCTCAAAACGATTGCAGTCTCCTGTTTTGGAATCTGTGAGGCGATACACTTCATCGATTGAAATAATTACTTCCTCTGGAATCAGCAATCTCCTATTCCTGCAGAATCTGTTCTCTGCGATTTTCGATGTCAAATGACCCTCGAACAAAATCAGACCATGAGTCTTCATCGCAATGGACATGTCCTCCATTTTGATTTACATAATCTCGGCGCCGACGAGGCAATAATCCATCTCCTGCGTCTGGAACATACATCTTCATCCTATCTCCAAATTCATCTCGTGAAAAATAGAAATAGAAGTAGTATGGGTCGTATGGATATTCTGGATATTCTAGATCCAACTCTTCGATTTCCTTTCCGCACCAGAATTCGCACATTTTGCGGAAAATATCCACTTGATCATAGTTCGCCTCAAAAAAATCAATCAAGTTGTTTTTTGAGATTCTTGCCGACAAGTTGAAGCTATCTGCCTCATAGTCGTCCCAGATACAGGGTTTTTCATCATCGCAGATTTCTTCCACATTCCCTGACTCGTTGGCATAAAACATCTGACCGGGAGAGTCACTCCATAATTCGACAATGCTGCATTCGGTACAAGCAAACAATGAAACTACTTGCAAGTCTGGGAACGCAAGCAACAAGGATTTGAGGTGTGATGTGATCAAACATTCCAACGCCTTGAATCGCTCTAGAAGCACAGCTTGTTTGATTTCTTCTGCCTGCTGCAAAACGACTTCTCCACATTTTTTGGATCTGTCGCAGAATTCAATTGCTTTTCAATTTCAGGATTCATCGGTTTCCTCATCTTCTTCTGTTTCTGGTAAGATATCTTCCCAATAACCGTTCCAATTCCAATCTCCTCCAACAAACACTCCATCATCATTCAGAATCAGATCTTGTAGCGGGCGGTCAATACAAGAAAAAATCCTGAGATTACGATGCAGATTTTCTCTGTCGATGAAGATGGCTATTCCATCTTCTCCGGACTCCTCTGAATTGTTGATTACTGCTCTTTGGACCCACCGACATAACACCACCCATTGTTCCGGAAATGTTTCCTGGGATTTTTGAATTTCAATGAGGAAATCAGCCGCACAATCAAGAACGTTCTTCATTTCATCTGCGGAAAATCCACGGGGATATTCATTTTCCACATCTGCTTCATTGATGAGCAAACAATCCTCCGCCAAGCTGTACGACCAACGCTCTTGAATTGTTTGCAGATCAAGGCGCCCACAATCAACTTCGCCAAGATAGAATCCAACAATTCTGACTTTTGGACATCTTTCAAGAACCGGAAGCAAATGAGCAACAATGAACAATTTCATTGCTTCCATGACTTGCTTATCTACTTGTTCTTGATATTGTTTGAATTCTTGCAGATGTCTCGAAGCTGTGGCAATATAATTCATTGAAATCTCCTACATCAAGTTTCATAATCATCGGTTTTATCTTCAAGATACTGGACATACGTTAGATTCTTGGCATATCGCTCACATAGCAGTACGGGATCATCCAAGGCTTTTTTGTCGTCAGCAGTAATCGCACCTTGGAAAGCGGTGGCATAAATCCATCGTTCCACCCGTTCCATTTGTTTGCGGATTTTCTTGGATTCTACATGATTCCGCCGCGCTCCTTTGAAATCAGGACGTGTTGAAATCAATGCTTCGTATCCCTCTGCTTCATAGAACTTAGCAGCAAACAAAGATTCTGCTACAAATTCCAAAGCTGTCTGGTCGCTGTCAATCGCCATTTTTTTTCTCCTTTTCATAGAGGTCGTACAATTCGTGTTCCCATGTTGCAATTTGATTTTCAGATGTATATTTTTTGAGGGCTGCTAGATCCAAGAAGATTTTTCCGTCGTGATCTCCTTCGCATTTCAATTTTACGAAGATTCGCTCTTTTCTTTTCATTCAAAACACCAATTCCTTTCAAAGCATTCAGTAGGGGTCGATTGTGTCTAAAATCAAGTGCCCCTAATTTCATCAAACCAACTGATCATGCACCCACTGTGGGAAAGTTGCATTAGGATCGATGAATGCTTTGTCTGGAATTGAATCACCCTTGAATACGATCCAAAGTCTCTGTCCTTCGGAGTCTTTCCTGGGTCTTCCAGCCTTCGGCTCTAACGAAGTGAACAACCACCATTCATCCGGACAAGGATTGTTTTCTAATGACCGCCATCTGGTTGATTTTGCTGATACATCAGTTCTTACTGATGTCTTAGTTGCACTGCAAAGTTCTACAACTTTAGCGATCAGCACTGACTGCAAACATCCAGCCGCCCCGGCGGCAGCTAGTTCGCTGAACATCAAATGCGACCTAGAATCGACATCTGGAAAGTATTTAATCGCCCGTGGATCGGACGTATAGTCTTTCAATTTATTCTCCTTTTCTTTTTCTTTTTCAAGATTATTCAATCTTTGCTCAATTTTTGATGGGACTTTCTTCACTCTTGTTTTCATTCTGGACGTAGATTCCTGGCATCCATTCGAGCAAATACCATCGATCAAAATACCAATGCCGCCGTAGTTTGTTTCTAAACACGGGCGGCAAAAATTGGCAGATTTACCTTTGATCGTCGCAACATCTTCTGACAATGGAACCCATTCAATTTCAAAGACAGACCCGTCCGGTCGTTTGCCTTGGTAGATTGGCATCAATTTCTCCTCAATCCATTTCAATTTGGCGACGACGAATAGCATTTACAACTTTACGAGGATCGATTTTGACAAAATTCTTGATCTTTTTCTGTCTTTGAATCGGGAGTTGTTTGATCCATTTCCAAACACGATTGAATAGCCAACCAATAATTGTAGCGGCAATCAGTGCCGCTAAAATAATCACAGCGGGAAGTCCAAGGTGCGGAAGTGCCGAAATAATGGATGACAACCAAGTATATATCCCAAACAGAATTCCAGCAATCCCTACTGAAACAATTATCACCAGCAATGCAGTCAATGCGATTGCCAGTGCTTTGGCTAGTGGACTGATATTAGTTGACAATGCAGAATTGAACACTCCTGTTATTTTTTGAATAATCGAAGGTTCTGTTTGTTCCTGGGAAATTTCTTCAGCAATTTCTTCATCGTTGACGACGATATCGTCGCATCCTTTAACATCAAGCAATAGTTCCATTAGTCTCCCTTAATTTTCGCCGCAGGAGTCAGATGGATTGTACCATCAAACTCCATTTCACATTGCCACTCGTAGGATTCAAGATCAAAAACTTGAATCATTGGCAGTGTGATACTACATTTCATTTCCAAAATTGCCTTCAACATTGCCTCTATTTCTTCCAATGTATTGAAAAACAAGATTTGCATCTCATTCGTGAAAAACACTTTGAATTTGAAATGAGGCTGCATTCTAGGCATAACCATCAAAAATCTTTCGATGTTGTCAAGTCCTGACATCCCTTCTTCATCAATAATTCCGTGTCTGAATGAGGCGTTTCCATCCTTTATTCGGATAAGAATATCTTTTGCTCTGGAATACATTTCTACATCAGTCATTGAAATTCCTTTTTGATGAATCCCCGAGCCCTGAGTCGAGCAGGAATCTTTCGCTTATCGGGCGAACGCACGAAACCCTTGTGCTACACGGGGAGGAGGAGAAACAACCTCTCCTCGAAACAAATCACTCTTCGTTTTCGTCTTCTTCGTCATCGTTGATGTTGACATCAACGCCTTCTTCTTCAAGGTCGTCTTCTTCAACTACTTCTTCAACTGGTGATGGCTTTGGCTTGACAACTTTCTTCTTTGCCTTCTTGACGTCTTCTTTTGCCTTTGCAGCTTTTCGCTCTGCCGCTTCTTTCAGTTGTTCCTTGTATTTCTTGCCAAACTTGGCAGCACCGGCGACCATCACGGCACCAAGAAGTTTGTAACCTGCTGACTTACCTTTTCCCATTTTGTTTCTCCTTTTCGATTTGTGATTGCGGATTCTTCAATTCAAACTTCTAATCAGATACTCGAACTTTTGAGAACATGTTGTCCGAAATCAGACATCTTTCTTCTCCCCCTCATCGACTTTCGTGAATAGCGACTGCATCTGTGCTCCACTCAACATGTCAACTACATCACGGAGAAGTTCGTGTCGCATTCTGACGTGATCCTGGACCATCGACACGAATTTCGGAACATCGTTGACGTTGCGCATCCCACTATCAGTGGGACGGCTGAGCAATTCAGTCTCGCGATGATATTGATCTTTCAATTGATTGGTGCGATTCACAATATCATTCACTTTTGATAGATATTCCTCTTGAGTCATTCTTCCTCTCCTCTGTCCATCTGACTTCTATTTCGAAATTTCCTCTTCAATTGGAAGGGACTCCAGCATTTCTTTGAGCAGGTCTGCTGCATCGACAAACAAATCGCCAAGTTCTTGGACTTTCAAGTTGATCATTGAGATCAATTTCACGGGATCATTCGTGGTACATTTCCCACGTCTGTCCCTCTTGTTAAACATTTCCCAATCGTGGGAATACATATCACTTGCCTCTTTGTATCGGTCAATGAGGGCATTGACCTTTTCCACACCTTGCTTGTTTGTCATCACACTTCCTTTCGTCCAACGACAAAATCTCCAGACCGACTCGAACGGATCTTATCTACTTTTGCAGAGTAGCGCCTCTAACCCTTTGGCTTTGGAGACAAACTTTTATGCTGACTCTTTCCCATCCCTTTTGAATAGAAGAAAAAGTTCGACGGAAAAGAGCATCTGCGACCATTTTTTGCATGATCGCAACAGCTAAGAATACCAGAAAAATATCGTTGCCCATCGTCTTTCCTTTCTGTTCTAGCCTCTGGATGGAAATTCAGGGGATGCTGGTTGATGGAATCGAACCATCGTCTGCTTCTTATGGGAAAGCGATTCTCACCATTGAAATAAACCAGCAAGTTTTGAAATGCCCCGGCCAGAATTCGAATCTGGACTGTCGATATCCTGAATATCGCGTCTCCTGCCATTTGGACTACCGGGGCGGAATCTACCAATCACTTGAAAACCTCATTCCTTGACTCCACAGATGAACTGACATCAGATTCCACTTGCGGAGATCATTCTCTGAATATCTGTCAGTTGGCTCAGGTGAGCGAATCACCTTTCTGTCAGCGAGCCACATCCAATGCTTCATTCTCGCCATCAGCAATTTGAAAGGATCGCCTTGGTCTTCGACTGGAAGAAGAAACTTGGCACTGGTGTTGTCATCGTGAAATCTGCGATCCAGGGGATTGTGAAGATTGGTGACATATCCAAGTTTTCCTGTGCCTGTTGTCTCCCAAGCCGCAGTGTTCAACAACATCACTTTCCAGCATAATTCGGCGAACTGATCATATATCGTCTCGATTTGTTCGAGAGAAAGCGAATCTAGTTGTTGAAATTGTTTTGGCATTTTATTTGTTTGGGATCCAATCCTTCGTGCTTGACCCATTTCCTGATCGCATTGTCAGAAACTCCGTATATTTTTCCAGTGCCTACAAAGCCTAATTCTCGAATCTGTTTTGTCAAAACCTCTATTTCAGGTCGATCAACTTTGCGCTTGGCTGGTCTGGTGGCTGGTCTGGAACTTTTTTTACGATCTGATACTTTCCAGCCAAATTCTTTTGATGTTCTTTTTTCTGCTTCATCTGTCAAGTCTGAAAAATCCTCAAACCAATAGAATGGCGTCGGTGAGTGACATTCTTCACATCTGATTGTGCATCCGGCGAACTTAATTGAAGGATAGGATATTCTGTCTATTTGTGGCAGATAAAGTGCGTAGTAATCAAAATCTTTTTCTGAATATTTTTTACTATGACTTCCATTTTTATCTGCCCATTGAGTTTTAGCCTCTAAAAACCCAGATGCTCTATGTTTGACTTGAATTCGATATATTTCTCCTGATTTGTGCGCAATCAAGTCAATTGGTAGATGCTCACTCAACGGCAAAAAGATGTCATATCCCTTCTCTGTCAAGTCTGCGATTGTTTTCGCGACAGCCAAATCTCCCTTGTTTTTTGTGTGATGTTCCATATTTCTCGAACCTCCTGAATAAAGTATACTCAGGATTACGAGAAAAGTTCAATGTTTTCTAGGTTTTTTTGAACCTATTATACCCATGCCCAGAATTGAACTGGGAAAAATCAATTTAGAAGATTGATCGCCGATCCGTCGGCACACGGGCGCAAAATTATTCCAGTTTTACAAATAAGATGTTTTCAGGACAACTGGTAAACCTTGAAAACAAATGCACTCTATCTACATTCCAGTTTTTACAATCATCCAACTCCAAGAACTGGCAAACTTGGAAGATTTTTAGATTCGACACTATGTTTCTGTAAAACAGAAAAACCAGTAGCTTCCCCGGAATTCGAATCCGGAACACCAGAATTTTGCGAGTTGCCGATGTTTGCACATCACCTTTCGGTTCGCAACCT
>Ga0209727_1000717_pt1 | contig 33835 bp, 32 predicted proteins | sample RifGroC1_FD_183995 | JGI IMG/M metagenome (GOLD analysis project Ga0209727, IMG submission 183995) | Groundwater microbial communities from Rifle, Colorado, USA - Groundwater C1 (SPAdes) (version 2) | ecosystem: Environmental > Aquatic > Deep subsurface > Groundwater | place: Rifle, Colorado...
CAAAAGTTTGTCGAGTACGCAAATATGGCGATATATAGATAATATCCGGCAACGGAATATTTTCTTTGAGTGCGCGTCCAATCTCTAATGCCTGCAGAGATCCCGCCTCAGTAAGTGGAGTAGAGTAATCACCCATGCCCAGCCTGGTTCCATCCCATATTTTCTTGGCTAATAATCTTAGTTCTTCACTGGGCCAGTCTTCGCTCTGAGCAACAATAAATTCTTTGTCAAATAGATTTTGAAACTTCTTATATTCCGGATTTTGTTCTTTGATAGCTTTTAGCTGATTATATACCGATTCACCATGCCTTATAAAAGTAAGTGATTTTGGCCATTTCATATTTAAATTTAATCATAAATCAGTTCTAGCGTCTACGATAAAATCTAACTAGAAGGCCAGCTAAAGCTGGCCTTCTAGTTTTCTAACTTAGAATGACTTATCTAGAACCCGAACATGTGCATAAAGAACTGACCAATCCCACCAAAGATGCCCATATGTGATTGACTACTTGCCACTACTTCAGTAGCCGGCTTAGCTTGATCAATAATAGTTGAAGCTACAACCGAAGTACCATTTATTGTTCCCTGGATTACCACGGAATCTCCTACGCTTAGACTTCCGATCAAAACAGCATTCTGCCCTTGTGTTATTTTAGCAGCTAACGCATCAACCGTATAAGTTACATTACTTTTATTGGTGATAGTTAGCGTTGATCCATTGATTACCGAGATCGTACCAGCAATAACTGGCTGTCCATTGCCAACAATGGCACTGATTACTGATTTTTGATCATTCGTTTTGGGTCTATCATTTTTATCATAACCCCCAAACATCATGTTTTTACCATCGCGAATCGTCGTAGCAGTGATAATGGATCCATTTACTGTGCCCTGCACAGCGACATTATCGCCGACAGCAATACTGGCAATAGTACCAATGACATTATCTTTTGTTATTTTAGCGCTAGCCAGATCAACCGTATATGTTATTGGGGTTGAAGTTGAGCCGAATCCTTGTCGTCCGCTAATCGCAATGGTACTACCATTGACAGCGGTTACCGTTCCAACAGCATCTGGTTTTTGCATGTTAGCCCTGCGATGGATACCAGAGTTCTCAGTCACTTCTTGACTATCTTGCGCTGCCAACGTTACACCAGCAAAACCAAGAGAACTAAGAACTATTACACTAGCCGCTGTTAAAAAGACGATTTTATTTTTCATCGTTATTTGAGTTACATGCCTCATTTTTAGTTATTAAAGCATAACTAAATGAGAGATATAACTGATTACCTACTACTGTATAATACGGCTCATGTGAAAGAAATGGTGCATGAGTCTGCTATGCGTTATTACCCGCTACATATCCCGTTGTCCAACACAATTGTAGAGAATATCCTCCCGAAGGACGATTGATATGCAAAAGATCTCCAGTAATGTATAAATTTGCGTATTTTCTCGAGCACATCGTACGCGTATCTACTTCTTCAAGCAAGAGACCACCGTCAGATACAACTGCGCGATCATAGCCCATAAGCCCAGTAATTGTCACTGGCAATGCTTTTAATAAATCTACTATCTGGCGTCTTTGTTCTTTAGTAATGCTATTCACCCTTGTATCAGAGGCAATGTCTTTTAGTAGAGGCAACAGGGCGCGGCCAGTCCCGATTGGAGCAATATCATTCCAGACACTCTTAAGTGATTTATTCTTATGCATATCGAAAACTGAAACAATAAGTTTATCAAGCGAACCGATATCTTTTTGCGGATACGCATCAATCTCTACCGTAACCATACCTTCGTGCAATAAGTCGGCAACATTACCTGCGGAATTCATGATGAGTGGTCCGGATAATCCAAAATGAGTACACGCTATGTCCCCTTTCAGGATAAATTTTCTCTTTTTTTCTATAAAAAAACTTATCCGTACGGCTGGCAGTGATACACCAGCAAGTTTTTTTATCCATTCGTCCCGTACTGCTACTGGCACGATTGCCGGTGTTGGTTCTTTTACTGTATGGCCAAGTAAAGATAGCCACAAAAATCCGTCGCCCGTAGATCCAGTCTCGGGGTGTGATTTACCGCCAGTGGCCAATATAAAAGAAGATGCAACAATCTCTTTGTCGTCAACAACCACGGCATTAATATGACCATTTTCTGCTTTTATCTTTTTAACACTCATGTTAGTCCTAACCTCAACCCCACCTTGTTTTAAATATTTCTCGAGAACCCTGAATACATCTACAGCTCGCTCCGTTTTTGGAAACACGCGACTATATCTTTGCACCACTAATGGCAAATCCCTGGATTCAAAGAATGAAAAAGTATCCTTTACGCCAAATTGTGAAAATGGAGAATGGAGAGCAGACTTAGCTTTGCCATAATGGCCAAGAAGCTTCTGCTCATCTTCTTCGGCATTGGTAATATTACAACGCCCGCCACCGGTAATTTTAAGTTTTGCACCTAGATCAGGATTCTTCTCCAAAAGTAAAACAGACTTGCCCCGTTCAGCCGCCCGTCCAGCAGCCATCATTCCCGAAGCTCCACCGCCAATAACTATGACATCCCATCGTTTATTATCCTGCATATGTTTTATGTTATTCTAGAGCAAGCGTCTCATCAATTCTAATTTGAGAGACAAAATCCGGTACGTGACTCACGAGAATCATCGCTCCTTGATATTGATCTAAGGCTCTAGCAATAACTGGTAAATGGCGAAAATTAATATGATTAGTCGGCTCGTCAAGGATTAATAATCCCGGTCGTTGCATGACTAAGCGCGCGAAAGCGACCAATCCTTTTTGGCCCTCAGAAAGATCGCCGATTTTTGTCTTGATGGCATCCCCTGTTATTAAAAATCCTGCCGCAATTGAGCGCATCTCTTGTTCGTCAAGACCTTTGGCCACGGCCTTCAGTGATTCATAAACCGTATCTCCAAAGTTAAGCGTAGAAAAATCCTGACGATAATAACCAACGACAACACCTTCGGCGATTTTAGCACCCTTGGCACTACCAGAAGCAAGAGCTTCGAGTAAGGTACTTTTGCCAATGCCATTCGGACCAGTTAATAATAGATGCTGATCTTTGCCGAGCTTTACATCAATCTTCTTCTGAACTGGTTTATGGTTTTTAAAAATACCAACCGACGTTAATGAGACAATGTTACCAATCAAATCCTCCTGATTCGGAATCGTAAATTGTCTTAAAGTTTTATCTTCCTTGCGAACGTCCACTTGTGCTTCTTCCATTTCTTCGGCATCTTCGCGCATACGTTTGGCCAGTAATCTTAAGCGACCGCCCTTCATTGCGAAGAAATTAGCTTTTTCTTTCTTCTCGATTGCAATCTTAGCTAGACGAGCATTGGCACTATTCTCTTTTTCAATACGTGCTGTAATTTGATCAACTACGTTCAAATAATTGCCTTGATACTGCTCGACTTTACGAGTATGCAAGTCCAAATACAACACACCCTGAGTGAACGCATTTAAGAAGTCCGCATCGTGAGAGATAACAATGCAAGTTTTCTTGTAATCAATCAGAAACTGGCGTAAATGAGTAATACCGGCTTTGTCGAGATTATTAGTCGGCTCATCAAGAAGTAGAACATCGGCATCCTGGATTAAAGCTGAAGCCAACAAAAGACGGGCCTGCTGACCACCAGAAAAAGTACGAACAATACGATCGTGAGGAGCGTGCAGATTAACTACTTCCAACACCGCATCAATACGCGGATCAATATCATAAACCTTATCGATAAAGCAAGTCTGAAAAAAATCTCGTACAGTTAGATCGAGTTGATCGCGAGGAATGACCTGACGAGCAATAGCAATAGTTAGATTCGGTACAGTACTGACTGTCCCAGACTCAGGCTTTAATCCGCCAGTTATTAGTTGGAAAATCGTACTTTTGCCTGCGCCGTTCTGACCCATAATGGTCATCTTCATTTCTCGACGAATTGAAAAATCCACCTCGTAGAGGATGGGTTTATTGTGTCCATAATCAAACGACACTCTTTCGAATCTGATAATAGTTTCTCCTTGAGGCATGATAGTAATTAAGACACCAAACTATACCACGATTAATTAGTACAGTAAATGAGACGTAAAGACATACCTTCTGTGATAAATTTGCCAGAACAATGACTAAAAGCTTTAAGGGACCCTGGTGCTTCACTATAATCCTCAAGGCTTGACAGATATACTCATAAATGCTACTGTTCCATAGTGCCCGTTAACCAGGAGGGGTTCCATGCAATTCCGAGTTGTACCGTGTTCCTGTGGCAATCCTCAACCCCATCGGAGATTGGAGGCCGAAGACGGCCGAAGATCAAAGGGGTTCTTCTCAATCGAGATTGGGAAGAAGCGTCTAATCGAAATCATTGCTTCCGGCGAAGCCAAGCAGACCGGCGAAGAGACGGAAGCGACCCTGCAGGAGCTTAACTCCTGCGGTTTGCCGGCAACAGAAGCCGAAGTGTTCCTCGCAAAGATGGAAGTGTTCCTCGCAGAGATGAAGATTCCGGGCTCGCCACTGAGTCTCGGGGACGACTTTTTGAAGATCGCCGCGGACGCCCTAATAAAAATTGAGCCAGCTGAAGATCATCCCAAGGTGATCGCCGACGCAATCGTTATGGGGCTTTTAAGCGCCGAAGACGGCGCAGAGATTCTCGCCCTCCTGTCCAAGGAAGCGACTGACGAGATCTAGGGAGAAGAATGTACCGAGCGTCAGAGACGCACACGGGCGGCCACAGGCCGCCCGTTTTTATTACTAAAAACTAAAAACTAAGCGAGCTAAGACCGTAGCGACTGCGTAGAATAGCCAATGAAGAAAATATGAGTAAATAAATCCGTTTTTTACCCGCAATATCAGATACGGAAAAATAAATGAAGCAGCTACAGCCGCAGCCGTAAAAGTTATCACGTGAATCCATCCATCGCCGCCAAAAACAAGCAGCAGATGTGCACCACCAAAAAAGACTGCACACCAGATGGAGATTTCACGTAAACTTAATTCGTAAAACGAAAATGTAAGAACCATAGCCGCCACAAGAATCTGTTGTAACATGATTTCGATAGATTTCGGCAAAAAGTACCATGGCGTTGCGAATAATAACTCAGAAGGAGGTTGCCAAAATTTTGTCCAGACTATCGCCGGAAAATGAGGCAATATATACGTAATATACAGAACAATTCCAGCACTTCCCGCGCATAGGACAGTATAAGCTAGTAATCGATTCACCATCGGCTTCCAAGCGTAATAGACGCTTCGGAATGAAAATGCAGTGAGTACCAACCAGAATACATAGTAGAGAGTAATCCGAACAGGTTCTGTGTCATATCCCCCGCTGAATAGAATATAATATCCCAGATCGGAAGCGATCCATAAAGCCGCAATTTGCGGAATTACAAATATTGATGGGGTACTTCTTATCTCATGCGGCGAGTTAATTGTCATCATAATACTAAGTAGTTTATCTTTATGGAATTATTTTAATGGTTTTTTGGATCTTTGACTAGCAGTTGAGCAAGGCTTCCTGATCACGATTAATAAATTGACAAACCATACATCGTGAACTAGTATGGGATTATCGATAATAGTTAATCCCTCTATATTAAAAAAATGAACCACGCATTTTTTAAAGCATTATATATAATTCTAATAAGTTTAGGTCTCGCCTTTATTTTTAATTTCTTGTTTTTTGCGAAAGAAATCGGAATTTCGATATTGATTTTTAGCACGATTCTTCTGGGAGCAGTGTTTTTGTTCGGACTGTATCAACGATTAAGCTTTAAGAAAGTTTGGTGGTTAATTTTATTCATTCTCTTCTTCGCCTTAATGCCAGGCATCCGCGCCAATGAATTTCTGACTTTTTTGAATATCTGTGCAACACTTGGCTTACTTATGTTGCTAGCGCATGGACTCGCCGGCACTCCAATTTTCTTAATGAAATTGCGCGATTATCTTATCCTCATATTGCTAGTGCCACTAAAAATGCTGAGTCGGGCTTTGTCTGCAATTTCTCTCATTGGCCAGATCCGCAGTACGGTAAAGCATCACGATGTGTGGTTACGTATTGTTAAAGGTATCGTCATGGCAATACCAATATTGATTATTTTCAGTATCTTGTTCTCGCAAGCCGATTTAGCTTTTTCGCGGTTTATTAATAGCTTTGTAACCATAACTATTTCTAAGCATACGATACAATATCTTGTATTGTTATTTTTTGCTTTTGTAGCCTCTTTGAGCTTTATTTCTTATATATTTATCCCCGGAAAGATCGAGGGAGCGGTATCTGATGAAAGGCCCCCCGTGACACTTGATTCGGGTAGAGGCATGGAGGTGCTGATCTTCTTAGGACTTATTTCAGTTTTATTCTTAGTATTCATCGGTTTTCAGATCACTTACTTGTTTGGCGGTGAGACGAATATTGTTAACGCCGGATTCACTTATGCGGAATATGCACGCCGTGGCTTTTGGGAACTACTCACTGTGGGCATACTGTCACTTTTGATACTGCTGGCTTCCGAAAAACATGCCCGTGCTGAATCGAAAGATAAGAAATTTCTGATACCTGCACTTATTATGATAGCCGAGGTTATAATTGTTATCGCCTCTGCATTCAAGCGGCTATCCTTATATATTGATGTCTACAGCCTGACCGAATTGCGCTTTTATGCAGCTGGTTTTATCATCTTGCTCTTAGTGTTATTTATCCTTCTCGCCGTTAAACTCATAAAAGCAAAACGTGAACACTTCTTTACCTTCGGCACATTGCTTTCTGCTATAGCCTTTTTAGTCATAGTAAATATTATGAATCCCGACGCTTTTATCGCTAGATCTAACCTAAAACAATACGGTCGGATAGATAAAATTGATGTTTTGTATGTGGGGAAACTCTCCGCTGATGCAACGCTTGAGAAAATTAAATTATACGAGAAAATCGAAGGTGAGGATAAAAAGGCGCTGAGAGAATTGTTTCAAAATCAAAAAGATCGTTTGCAAAAAAACAACACTAATTGGCGATCGGCAAACGTCTCCAGAATTAGAGCCCTGAGACTACTCGACGGACTTGGAGAATAATTTAAATTCTTGGTAGATCGTGTTAAATATAATAAGATAATGGTCTCGGGAAATTAAAAAGCGGATTGATGTTATCGCACCGCTTTAAAGCCAACTTACAATTCGTAATTCAAACTATCTGCATCCATTCTCCAGGGATATGATTTCACTATAGATGCTATTCTTTTCTTAAACTCTGGGGCAAGAACAGCAAAAAAAACGTATCTTTCGGGAAATTCTAATGGAACTAGAATAAACTGACCGTAAGGAAATGGCGAATTAGGGCTAAGCAATAATCGCCCCTCTTCTGCTTCGCAGGCTATTTTGAATTGGGATTCTTTCATCAATTCTTCTTCCGTCTTAGAAAAATCGGGATATTTTTTGACTCTATCTAAGAGATTAGTAAAATCGATATCGAATGCTTTTCTGGAAACTACGCCGAAGAAATTATCTAATACCTTTTGATTTGGTTGCGGTCTGTTCCCACTTAATATTTCCTGCTCCCAATCCATAAGAATTACTTCAGGAGATTTAGTAATTTCTCTGAGCATATCGGCATACTGCTTTGCAAGTTCAGCAGAAATTCTACCTCTATCGAGGAAGGCCCCATTGAAAGTAATCCACCAATTTACTCCTATCCCGTTATCAGCAAAAATTTTGACGATCTGGAGTATTTCTCTCTGTATCAATTCAATCTCGCCATTAAGAGGAGTGAATTGATTTCCTTGGATCTGATATCTGAATTCTAAATCCTTTGACAGACACCATTGGGTTAAAATATCTACCTTCTGCCCATTTAGAATACATTGCTGAATATAGTTATCTACCCATTCATCGATCTTTTGATTATTTGGATTAAGATCTTTGTTTCGAAGCCTCAAGTACTCCATAACTCTTGCCACTTGCGGTAATCTCATTCGACCCTCCTTTTGCAAAAGAGCTCTTGCCTTCTCGAGAAGGGCAAGTTTAATCCGCCCAAGTTCATACTTGAGCAAATTAAACTTGCCCTTCTTTAATTTTTTACTTTTATAACTCATGGGTCCCCGACCGGACTTGCACCGGCAACCAATGCCTTCACAGGGCACCGCTCTTCTATTGAGCTACGGGGACCATAAACATGGGAGGAGTGGCATTTCTCCTCCCAAGAAAGTCAGGTGAGGACCAGCTCCGCCGAACGACCGACAAATTCTGGTAAAACCCATCCGACACCTCCTTTCTACGGGAAAAACAAAAACTCCCGTTCCTTATCTGCTATTCGCGTGAATAACAAAAAAGGAACGAGAGTCTTATAAAATAAAAGAATCCCGCGGTTCCATCCTTCTTCTCGAACGCCTTATTCGGGAAATTCGAGCACTTAATTTTCCAGTTCACGATAGAGCGACTACCGTTTAGTTTGTGCCAATTTTGGCATTCTCACTAACCGCTCCGAAGACGTGTTCAGCTACTTTTCAGGTCCTGGCTTCCACTACCCCAGGCTCGCTTTTACCTTAGATTATATAACCTACTAGTCCTTCGTTAATAATGCGTTTGAATCAATATTTACTTGTCAATTATTCAATTATACTCCCATAAACACCTAAAGTCAACTAGACCAATTTACTGCCTAATTTTAGCCTTATCCTTAAATCGGTCAGAGTCTTTCTTATTTATTCCTCCTCTCGTTAGTCTTATATCCAGTATCGGAAGACCACACTAAAAATAATCTCTTATTGAATCCTCCTTTTTTATCAAAGTTTTCATTTAATGCTTTTAAAATTTGTTTTGACGTAATACGTTTTAATCTTTTTATTTCCTCTATCACGGCAATAACATCAGCAAGCTCAGACGCTAATTCATCTTTCGTTTTAGAAGACATGAGACCGCTCGCCTCCTCACCGACTTTCTTTAAGAGCTCTGCCTCGAAAAGCCTCTGGCTAAGCTTTTTTATTTCGTAATCTCCACCATTTCGCTTAATTTTTTCTGGTATCTTGTCGCGTATAAGTTTATTGTAGTAAATTCTTTTCATAAAAGTTTTCCTTTCTTACGATTAAATCTATTACTGGGACTTATTTCTTCGACAAGCGAAATTAATTCTTGTTTCTTCTCTTCGGAATAATGATTTCTTTCTGACTTCTTCAATATAGCACTAATGACATCTCCCCTATTGTTTAATATAATTTCTTTCAACCTATCGCCCATCTCATAGCCAGTTCGTCTTATTAATGAAACTGCCCTAGACAAATCGATCGGATGGGGTTTATATTCACCGCCCGAGAACTTGAGCTCAATAGTTTTTTCCATTATAGCATTTATGCAACCCCTATCTATTAGGGCTGATTTTTTAGGGTCAAAAGCGATATGATCAATATTTAGATATAAATCATTAAAATAATTCTCTAATGGGTTAAGTTTATCATTAGGCGCTATTCTAATAGTTTTGTTTGCCTCCCATATATCAATATCTAATGAATCGTCAATGGGGATTCTGAATCCACCGAATAATGTTTTTGAAAAATCCACCCCTAAAGACTCTATTGCCCTTTCTAGTTCACCATTACACACTATTATATCTACATCACTAATCTCATAATTAATGCCACCTACAACACTACGGACCGCATCTCTGACTATCCCACCAATAAAGTATATCTGCGGATCATGTTCAAAATGGTTAGTTAAATTGCTAACAAAGTCTCTAGCCTTCAATTGCTCTATTTTATCTAAAATAAGCTTTATTATTTTATCTTGCATATGCATTGGCTGGCCAAGTCAAGCTAGAACCGTTGACCGGTCAAGGCCTATAAGGTGTTTTTGACTAATTTTTAGCATAGGACACTGATGGGTCTTGAACACTCTATTTTATGAAATAAATCTTAATTGCAAGATAAACCCTACGGGTATTAACCACAATCCAATCTTGAATAATATGGGATGGACTACGTAAGCGAAATGGTATTTTTTACCGTCATCACTTGTTGTCGATCCTCCAAATCCTTTAGGAAATCTTCCGAATGAAATAGCAACCAAAAAACTACCGAGTGTACTTACGATCAAGCCAGAATTAGAAAGTAAAAATGAATACATTTTATTTAGAATCTCCTTTGTTTAATTCTTTGGGAACGCGATTAATTTTATTTAAGTAGGGCTGAATTCTTTTTGTGTGATATTGCCCTATATACTCAAACTGAGGTTCAAGAAAATACGATGGGACGCAAACTGGCCATTCTTTGCTCTGATAATCAAGCATCCGCCTGTCTATTTCTTTAAAAAATGGTTACAGTAAATCCAGCTGCGCAATAGCTCCATAACCGCTGATTAGAATGGTCGTTAGTATAGCGATAACGAGAGCATGAATTAATATCTTTTTAATAGGCGAGAAATCGACAACCTTTCTAATAGTAATTTTCCAAATGATTAGAATGTAAACAGCAAAAATAAACAGCCCCCAAAATAAGTATCCTGTCATCTCAACAATGTCATAATCGGGTATATAGGATAGGACTATCCCGAATAATGTGCCACTAAATAGAACATCAATTACGGTTAATATAATATTACTTTTGTTTCTTAATAACCACAAAACTATTAAAGGCAACAAAAACCCACCAACAATAACAATAAAAAATATCAGGAAGAATACTAAATACCCCATCGCCTCTACCGAATTACCTCCGCCAATTATACTAAATGCGAAATACGACAGTAGCAATAAGGCACCCACTACTATACTTATGATGATTGTCTTCATATATTTATTATATCACGATTCATTGTGCTGCCACAATGCTGGCATCGGTGGTCTAGGACCAGAGATATACACGTATGATAAGGCTTTTTGAGGGGCTTTTCTAGAACGATTTTGATGGGTCTCGGTCGGGGCTATTCAATGATTATGCTGTTCAATTTTAAACACGTGGGTCTCTTCTGGCCCCGATTCTTCCGATAATTCAAGCAACTCAGAATTTCCAAAATGGAACATATTTAATATTTCTTTCCAGTTTAAATTGTAATAGGCCGCGTAAATCATTTTTCCAAAGTCACCATGGGTAACTAGCAGTATGTTTTCGTCTTTATGTTTAGCTTTTAGCATATCTAGGAGTCTCTTTGCTCGTTCAACCAATTGAGGAAAAGTTTCTGCTCCTTCTGGGCTTAAAAAATAAGTAATAGTATCTGATTGTATAATATCTGGCGAACATATTTCTTTTATTTTGCTTTGCGGTTGACCTGTCATTATTCCAAAATCTCTTTCGATTAAATTCGGCAAAACTTCCGGTTTTGCAATTCCCAAAGTATCAGTAATAATTTCCGCAGTTTTATATGCCCGTTTCAGCGGCGAGGAATAAACATGGTCAAAATATATTCCAGTTTCTTTAATCTTAACCACAACTTCATTGGCTTGCTCAATTCCTTTTTCTGACAATGGTTCATCTCTCCTGCCATTCAGGATTCCAGTCGCATTATCCATATCTTGTCCGTGCCGGGCTAAGTAAATTTTAAGCATGTCTAATTTAAATTACGATTTGACCCACTAAATTTTATGTAACCCTTTTTATCTCTAGTGGTTTTTTATAACCTTCTAAGTCCTTGGAGGGATGGGGAAATTTTATGACTAGGACAAAATTACTGTCTTGTAATTTTCGCCAATTATCTAAAAGATATTTTACACTTCCCCTTGTGCCATTTACATGGAAGCCAGCAGCTACTATAACAGTTCTGCCACCATCTTCTATTTTCTCTAAAATTCCGTAATCATAATCGAGGGAGGCCTTGACTAAAAAAGCATTTATTTTATCTCGCCTATTCTTTATACAATCCCCCCAGAAGTAAAGTTTCGTTTTACCTACAAGCTCCGTATCTCCAGTTGTTGTCTCAAACTGAAAATATTTTGTAGCATTATTATATGCTGGTCCGCCGATAGTTAAGATGTTTGACAATTTATTCGCCTCTACCAGTATTCGATTGGACGGACTTAATTGAAAATTAATCTCAACTCTTTTAAAAGTTCCGAATTTTAAAAATCTAGTAACTATGTTAGCCTTCTCGCCTAGTAATACGAAAATGCCAGCAAGTTCAGGAATTATCATTGCTTCATTCTCTGGCACGGCCGAACCAGAATAAGCATTTTGGACTCCGTCGGTATCTATTGCATTAAAAACCTGCGTGTTAGAAAGGTAAATTGAAAGTTTGTTAATCCTGTTCAAGCCAAAGACTTTATAAATTCCTTTCCGACTAAAAACGTTGTATTTGTAATACAGATGTAATACAATCGGCTTAATAACAACTAGTTACTAACCATGGAAGACACAAACAAGGACTACATTATAAACCTCCGCGTATCTCGAGCCACTTATGAAAAAATTAAACACAAGGCGAAAGAGAATGGTGACAGTATATCGACGCTCATTCGCAAGGCTATTAGTGACAGTGCTGAGATTATAGATGATCTATCTAGTGAACTTTTTCAAAAACAAGAAAAGTTCAAAGATATCCTAGGCTATCACCGATTTAAAACTGCTCAGGAGCTAGAGTGTTCTCAATGCCATGGCAAGATATCCGAAGGAGAGACAGCCACTGTCGGTGAAACTGAAAAATCTAAAAAGTATTTTTTCTGTAAAAACTGCAGACCCTAGCATGAAAAAGATTCGCCGTTCATTGCAGATCTCATTCACGAGTATTAAATACTTAGTGTTGTATAAACTTACTAGGCATCGAAACAAGACCCTCGGTACTCGGCTTCGTCTTGCCTGTGAAGAATTAGGGTTTGTATTTATCAAGATCGGTCAAATTTTGAGTACCCGTTACGAATTATTGTCTCGTGAAGATTGCACTGAGTTGCAAAAACTTCTAGATTCAGTCCCACCTATTCCGTATGAGCAAGTGGAGAAAATCTTCCTTGAAGATTTTAAAGTCACTCCAGAGACCATATTCCAAAACTGGAACCCTATCCCCATAGCCTCGGCCTCTGTCGCCCAAGTCTATAAGGCGCATACTCTAAAATATGGAGACGTGGCCGTGAAAGTTCGTCGGCCAGATATAGAGAAAAATATACGGTCCGATTTAGCCATACTTAAACGACTTGGAAAAATTGCCCAGCTATTCTCAAAAGATTTACGTCAAATTAACCTCAATGAAGTTTTTAACCAAATCGAGTCGTGGTTATTAACCGAAATTGATTTCAGAAATGAAGCAGATAACCTGGACCGTATCAGTAACTCCTACCATGGCAAGATGAGAGAGGTTATCGGTGAGTATGCTGACAATATGGTCTTTGCTAAAGTTTATCGTGATTTTTCATCCGATCAGGTTATCACGATGGAATTTATTGAAGGCATTCCAGTTAGGAATTTTAAATCAATCGAAAACAATCCTCTCTATAACATTAAGGGTTCGATTAAGTCATCTATGGGGGCAATTATGAAGATGTGGCTTAATGGCGATGAATTTGCCTTTCATGGAGACCCTTATCCTTCAAATTTACTCATTCTTCCTCATGGAAAATTGGCCTTCTTAGATTTTGGTCTTTTAGGTTATCTCAGCAAAAAAGACACTCGGGAGACTAGAGATCTTCTATTGGCTATTTATGCTCAAGATTTAGAGGCAACTATTCGGACTGCTCTGAAAATGTGTGGAGCATCATACGAGAAATACAGATCGAGGATTAGGGAAGACGTAAAAAAATACCTAGAGACCACAAAAGACAGTGCCATGGGATTCTGGTTTACGGGTATTGCTCGAATATTTATCAAACACGGGATTCCATTTGCATACCATGTCATTCTCATTGGTCGAATGCAGGCCATTGTCGAAGGCCTATTTGAAACCGTCATACCCGGGACCACCACAATTGATGCTTTCGGCGATGAAATGAAAAGAGGCCTTCGACAACAGATCTTCAATAATCTTCTAGAAACTGACCTGAGCCCCATTTTCTATGCTCTGAGTGAGCAGACCAAAAAAAGTCCGAAGCTAATCGCCGGATTAATTGATACGTATTTTAATGACCCGGCTCGAGCTCTGCGAGATTTTAGAACTATAATTAGAGCTTAGTATCCATTTCATCCATCTCCGCCATGATGGAATCATAGAGTTCGCTTCTGCCTTCGTTATCAGCTTGAGTAGCGGCGGCACTTAAACTATCGTAGGCTTCATCGATATATCCAGCTGCAAAAAATAATCTACCACGACGGATATTCATTTCAATTCTTGAAGTAGATTCAGAGCTCTCATTTAGCTCTCGCTCGTTGGCATGCACCCACAAACCGAGCATCGCCTTGGTAGTTGGATCTTCTGGGCCATGAGCACGCAAAGCGTCAATCAATGCTTGATCCGCCATTTCTTTTTTATTTGATGGAAATTCTTGAGACATATGTTTTTAAATAAAATCGCTTGAAACGTGTTTAATGTTGCACTTATTAATCTTGTTCCAATAGCTTTCTTTGCTCGAAAAGAATAAGCCGGCACATCTAAATTCCATACCGCACCTAGATACGTCATCAATTATCTTTTTGCTTACTTGAAAAGGAAAGACCACCTCAAAATATTTATAATTCTTATCCTTGAGTTTTGCGAGGTCATAAAATTTACAGAAAATATTGCCATTCATAACTTTTACAAACTCTTCTGGCATATCATTAAAGCGTTCCAAAAATGATACAGAAGATAGCGACGTATTACCTAAGATAACTTTCTTATACTTTTTGCCTTTCAAGGCATTAAGAATATCCGCCTTAGTAATAGACTTGCTTTTAAGGTCAAGGACAATAATTTTATCTTCCGGTATTACCCCTAATATTTCTTCAAGAGTGTCTATGTGGTATCTCTTCTTAATATCGGAAAATATCCGAGGGATTACAAGATAAAGCCAATATTGAATTAGAGTTCCATGATAGCAGTAAAGTATTCCATCCTTAGATTTTCTAACATCGATTTCAATAATGTGAATATAATCTTTGCGGACAGAAAGCGCACAGACTTCCTTAGAGTTTTCTCTATACATCTTCTCGCATTCTTTATTAAAACAGCCCTTGTGAGTAAGTACAATTTTATCTTCTAGATTCATATCACTATACTTTAGTTATGGTTACAGCTTTAAATGCGGTTAATATGTCTTGCTTGAGAGCTGGCATATAATCTATTATCTCTTGGCCTCTGCCATCTAAAAGAGCCGCGCCATTCCCATAAAGAACAACTTTAACGCTCTTCTCAAGTTCTACGATTGCGATATATCCAGTGAGCACTACTGTTTCGTAATTAGAAGAGACGTCTTTCGGAATGAAGTTATCCTCGGTTAAATGTAGTTTAGGATTATATTTATTAAACATCGCGCTCGTCAGAGCCATTAGGACTTTATTGCGTATATTATTAGCTCTATTCCCTACATCACTATGGGACGGTCCTCCTCCAAATTCATATAATGCGCCTTGATATCCGCCTATACTTATCGGCTCAGCATGTGTCACGCTTTCAACTGGCATTTCTATGAATGGCTGCGGATCGCCGAAATCTTCCAGCCAATTCTTTTGATCAGCCACGGCTAGGTCAAAGTGGTCTTGAAGAGTAAATTTTCTGTCTTCTTTAAACTTTACAAGATATGCCCCAAGCCAAGATTGATATTGTTTATCACCACGAACAAGACCAGAAGAAACACCATCCTTATCCAGTGAACCAAGCGTCCAGTAGTTTACGCCCCAAGCTTTGATGCCGTGCTTAGCCCAAGATTTCTCCATATCCAACGTCATCATGCCATTAATCCACGTATTGGGAATTTTAGAGAATACCACTCTATAGCCAATCTTTTTCTCAAGATGACGCATATCTTTTGTATACAGAAAAGCAAAAAGTTTTAAGAGAATATTCATAGTAATTATTCCGATTGTTTAATCTTTTTAGTAAATAATGAATTTTTTATTAGAATGACAGCGACCCAACAGACAAAAACAATAAGGACGTATTTTATACCCATCAATTTAAGGGCCATGTTGCCCATAGAAAACACTAGGGTCCCCCAAAAAGTTTCCCATATTACGATCCCTATGAAAGAATAGCGCAAAAAATCAATTAATGGAATTTTTAACACCCCAGCTGCAGTAGCAATTATTGACGCAAGATTAGGCTCCCAGTAGCTAAATACGACCGCGTTTAAACCCTGTTTTTTAAGTTTCTCTTTGGCCTTATCAAGATAACCCCTAAGTCCAAACTTAATTAACAAATTATACCAGCCATACTTACCGATGAGATAGTTTAGTGTATATGAGATAAAGAATGCAGTGGCAACAATTAATACAACTTCTATTGCTCTATATTTATCTTGACCAGCTGAAATAACACCTAAAAAAATTACTGTGCCACCGGGGAAATATTGGCCCAACAGAAGAAAGCCCTCGATAAGCGCGCCCACAAAAACGATCCAAAGGCCGTATTCTCTTAGATAACTACTCAGAATGTTTATCAAATTCTGATCAGATGGTAAGCGAAATATCTTCCAGACGACAAGAATAATCAGATAGAAACCCACAAAAAAAAGAGGTATGGATACTAATCTTAAGATATCTATAATCCTGGCTTTCATTTAAGTCGTTGTGAATTTGTTCAGGTACATAATTAATTGGTTAATAATTAGTAATATGCCAAGACTGACGATAGCAACACCGAAACTTACTTTAAACACTCCGCTGAGCAGGGCGAGGCCTAAAAACAGAATTCCTTGAGGCAACATGATTATCGCGTTACGATAGATTGAAGAAGCCAAGGTAAAATTCTTCATACGAGCACGCTCAAATATATTACTATCAAGAGGTACTTCAATAAGAACTGTTAAGACACCGACGATTAATATGCTTACGTAGTAAAAAACAGTACTAGGATAAATAATACGAATAATCCAAACTATTAGGGTTACTAGAATACCCAAGGATATAACTTGATTTCTCTGTCTAAAGGGTATAACGCCACTAACAAGCGAGAGGATAATTTTACTGATCGACATAATGATTGCTACCAAGGCGATTGATTTTAACGTACCAAAGAGTGTGAAGATAAAAAGAGGCCACATTACGCCTTCGACTCCTAGATGAATTGAGTAAAGAAACCAAGATAAAAAATCTCTCTTTTCAGGTAGTTCTTTAAAAAATTCTTTAATCGAAATCTCTTGTCGAGGTATATCTTTGATGTGGTAAAGCCATAAAAGCGGAATAATAGAGAGAATAAAAAATAAGATACTCACCACGATAAGGGTCATCTCATTCCCAAAGAGGAGAATGGCAGAGCCAATAGCTGGTCCAAGCATGCCACCAAATGAACGAATCCCAGTTAGCATCCCGTTGTTGCGACTTATCTCTTTTTTACTCCCACTCGACTCCATAAAAAGATATAAATGAGCAACCCAATAAAATGTATCATAGAGAGCCGCTAAGACGGCCAAAGCAATCAAGATGCTCCAGCCACCGAAAGATATAAATCTAAAGGTAACAAAATAAACAGCCACGATGATGGTGGCTATAATAACCATGGCCCGAGCACCTATCATCTTGATGAGGCGCCCAGCTACAAAATTAAGCGGGACATCTATCAAATAGAATATCGCCTCATATACTAGCACCGCCGTAAGCGAGTAACCGGCGACCAACATTAGGATAGGGACGAAAATTGAGATGACTGACCAGCCTATCATATGAAGCCAAGTCGATAACTCAAAATTCCATAAATCGGAACTTATATTTGAATGTGACTTGTTATAATGATACGAGTTGAATAGTTTCATTATTTTAAATATCGCTGGATATTCTGCAGATGCTCCTCGTATGTTTCGGCGCAATGAATAGTCCCTCCGCTGTCATGGAGGTAGAACAGACACTTTGTTTCAACGGGATTGAGGACAGCTGCAATTGCTTCTAGGCCAGGGTTCGAGATTGGGTGAGGTGGAAGCCCCTTGTTTAGATAGGTATTGTAGGGAGAGTTAATCTGCTTATCCGCTGGCTTAATGGGTGCCCACCAGCCGTTGCCGGTATTACCCCGAGCATACTGCACGGTCGCGTCCACTTCGAGTTTCTGACCCTTGAGGAGCCGATTCCAGAGAACTCTGGCAATGAGTGGCATATCGTTCTTTCCGGCTGCTTCCCGCTGGACGATTGAGGCGAGGGTGAGAGCCGTCGTCCATTTAATGTTTTGCTTGATGGCATCTTTTGCGTAGGGCGCAAACTTTTCTTCAAAATGCGCTCGTAGACGATCAGCTATTTGTATTGGGGTTTCATTGGTAGGAATGAGGTAGGTATCTGGAAAGTAGACACCCTCAATGTAGTCGTACTTTAAGGCGGTATATGCTGTGATCCATTTCTGTTTTTCCTCGTCGGTCCACTTAAAAGTGGAGGTTAGAATACTGGCTATCTCTTCTTTTCGTAATCCTTCAGGAATAGTAACCCACTTGAGGTTGGGTTCGTTGTTGAGAATATTTGAAATTTCCCATACGTTCATCGCCTTAGATACACGATAGGCGCCAGATTCAACGGAACCATTTCCCTTTATTCCAAAAACAATACGGAAAGCCAGTGAGCTTTTTATGATTCCTTTCTCTTCTAGGTGGTCTGCTATCTGAGTAACACTGTCGTCGGAAACCGAGAAGACTTCTAGATCGGCAGCATCTTGTGGGGCGGTAAAAGAGATTGTGTAAATAATAACTCCAAGAATAAGAATAACGACTACTGAAAAAAGCCAGATAACTTGCTGTCTTGTTGGGCCGATCAGGGCGGGTAGCTTATTCAATTTTTCTTCCAGAAAGATCCTCATATTTATCAAACAAGTTCTAATCCAAAGAAGGTCATGATTTTTTCTTAATCATTTTAGGTCCATTTACCTAATTTATTAAAACTGGGAAATTCGACCCTCCTCGGAAGCCGAACCCGTCTCAACGTAGCTGCGGACCGTGGAGGCTGTTAGAACCTGGATTGGCGGGAATTATGAGAATTACTGTGTTCCGGAGCTGGTTCTGCCTCTCGGTCATTTACCTTATCTAATCTAATTAGATTACCCAGGCTGACTCCTCGTCCACTTGGCTAAAATTTCATGTATTAACCTAGACACCCTGGGTCAAGATATCTATTACCGCGGGCGCTGCATACCAGATGTGCTTACGATTTCCATGATGGAACAATCTCGAGTCTATGTATTCATAATCTTTCAAAACCTTTGTTTCGTCCTTATCAAGAAGGTCAATCAATATCTTCTGCAGAGATGGGTGGTAATATAGGGATGCCCCAGACACACTCATTGCTTCAACCTCAGACCACTTCTCATCCCAAATAAGCCGTAACCAGCGTGAGACCACGCGCGATACCACCAGATCAAAAACATTGTTTACATTATTATCTTTTGAGTAGGGATCCTTAATCCATACACCTACCCCCCGAGAAGAACAATTATTTCTTAAAAGATCACGAAGCGGGAGAAGATCATCCTTGTTGATCAAACCCTCTTCCCAGCCAAGCAAGGTAACCATGAGGGTATTCTCCCAATCTGGGGGATAAAAACTATTGAAGTGGCAAACAGATATACCCGTAATCGGATCTCTAAAAAGATTATCTACTAAAAACTTTGTCCCCTTGGTGATAATCTCGTCAACCCGGATACCCTTGAGAAGACCAAGCGATCTTTGGAGTCTAAGGAGCGCCACAACAAGATAAGTTGGTGTCATACAAAAGACCTCCCTCTTCCATTGCTCATCGTCGTTAATTACAAACGAGCGGATTTGACCGCTAGATAATTGCTCTTCTGAAATTTTTGCTATATCTATTTCCATTGCTGGCCTCCTCGTTCTAGGATTTTTGAAAAGCTAGACCCCACTTGGGTTTTCGAGGTGTATTTTTAATCTTGATTTCGACCCTCCTCGGACTAGTGCAAAATGCGACAAATGCGACACTACTACTCATCGCCATCTTGACCCATTTGTTTTTCAAAAGCTTGTCTTACTAAGCCCATTACATAGGATAAATCTTCAGTTTTGGAGAGTCCTACTTCTACATCTCCATTGCCCCAGCGGCCAAGATCGGTAACATCTTTACAGATGCCTTTTGGATCGTTGATTTCTGGAAATGCAATATTAAGCATGAGGCGCAAACGTTTTGCTTGCGGAACGACATCGACAAAATTAGTTTCTGCTTTGTAGGCAACGTATAATTTTAAGAAGGTCTCGCTGACACAAGGGTCTAATGCCAATACCTGTTTCCTGAATTCTTGAAACAGATTTTTCATCGGCTCAGCCATCAAGTGAGGATGGGATTCAATACTGTATTCAGTCATTTCTACTTTTGGTTTGTATTTATCCAAAACTGCATATTCTAATTTTGGCGAAGCCCAAACTGAAATAGCTTGAATAGAAAGGACCTCGGCTCTATTTAAAATGTCGCCTTCTCGCCAATTATCCTTATTGGCAAAATCTTTATTTAACCTCAAGGGGCTTTCTTTAAAACCCCCCTTCATATCCCTCTTTTCCTTAAATGGCTTGTCGCTATATTCAGAGTTATAACCAGTAAGCGTAAGGTTTCCTAATGTATGCAGATAAGTTTTTTGTATACGCTCCCAGTCTTCTCCAAGCTCTTTTCTCCACTCAGAAGATAAATTTTCATTCTGAGGCATTATGTGTTCAATTGTAAACTCATCAACCGGGACACGTTCTTTCCTGTCGTAGTTCTCCAAACGTCGCAACCAATAACTGCGACTTCTAAAATTATAAATATCCTTAAGCCTAAACTTATCCTTAAATTCGGCATCGTCTGGGAATCGTCTATATGAAGGGAGTAACAAGAAGTTTGCTAGAACGCCTTCAAGATAATTATTTCTGTCAATATTTCGAGAAAATGTAGCAAAGGTTTTGTTCATTGAGTTTGTTGGAATATCACAAATAGCTCGCCTAAATACATAGCTCTCGATAAGCCTTAGAATTTGAAGAAAATCCCCCGAGGATAAAACTTTATTGTCATAATCTTTGTAAAGCTCTAACAAAAGCGGGAAGGCAACGTCTACCTTTAATTCCCTAAGATCTTGGAGTGCTAATTTAATCTCTGGATCGTTTTCAGCTCCAAGAGCCATGGCACAATAATATTTAGAGAACGAGTGAATATCCGAAACTAGAGTTTCTACGTTAGATACCTCTGGCGACCGTGAATATTTTTTAAATACCTCATAAACGTCACTTTCTTTAGGAATATTTCCAGTCTTAACGGTTAAGTAATGCCTCATAAAACTATCGAAATAAGTCGAATATGCTTCTTGGCCGAAGTCTAATTCCATAGGACGCCAATATTGACTATACAGCTTGGACTGAAGCTCGTGTTCTAATCCCATCAAGATAAAATTTCTTATTAAGTCTGCCTGACTAAGCTCACGTCCCGTTGAGTTTAAGCTTTCAAAGATTAGCTGAGGATTATCTTGATCACGATTTAAAGATATATCTACTATTATCAGCTTTGCCAGACCGCTACATATTGCTTTAAGGTTATCTTTTTCATCGGCAATTTTATTGGCGAAGAATTCAAAATTTGCTTTCACGCGCAAGGAGGGGTCTTTTGGTTCTGGGACTTGATCAAGTAATGCGGTCAACGTCTCTCTGTCAGTCTGCGATAAAATAAGTTTGTATTTTTTATCTCCTTCTTCCAGCGGATTTAAAAGGTAGTAATTACGTAATTTTTTTGATGAGAAACCCTCAAGTGGTTCGCCTTCACCTATGACTCTCGAAAGTGCTTCAATAAGTAGAGTAATTGTGGTTAATCTTTGCTGGCCATCAATCACAAGCAGTGGAGTTTGGCTCGATACCGAATAAAGACCTTTTTCGACATAAACAATAGAGCCCACGAAATGGGCCGTTATAGCATCGTTCTTCCCCGTACGTAAAATATCCTCCCATAATTGGAGACATTCTTCCTCACTCCAGCTATAAATACGCTGGTAAATTGGTATCACAAATTGAGGAGATTTCTTTAAAAAACCAAGTAATTTTGCTTCAACTGCTTTCATAGTTTATTAAATAAATAATGCAATTAAATTATACTGCTTTTTACCAGATTTTAACACGCAGATTACCTATTATCGGAAATACAACTTGACTAAGAGCAAACACGAAAACACCAACAAAAAGAGTGAAAGTTGCCAGAAATAACATAGAGCCCCCTCCAATACATCATAAATATTTTCTAGCTGGTGGTGCTATCTCGTTAGCAGTTTTATTCATAAGGTCTTTTATATCATTGTCCTTATTTTTTTTAGCACCCTTCTTTAATTCGCTAGCAAATTCTTTTTTTAAGAGAGCATTTGAACTCCAAAAATCACTCATGCCGACAAGAACGCTAATTGTTTCGGTACTCTCGGACAGCGGTCCGACTTCAATAGACTTTATTACCTGTCCTAGAAAAGCTGACTTATTCTCGACATGAGTAAGAAAGTCTGGTAATTTTCCTCTTACATAGGTCCGCTTGGTAACGTCATCAGAGCTCAAGAAACCTGCAACTACAGATAATGATGCATCCATATCCTTCGGATTGAGTTCAGCCTTTACTGCTGGATGAACTAATATATTTACAAGTTGTTCAAACTCTGCGCCGCTCAAACTTATCATCCTTTCATTTATCGCGGCTGTTAATTTTGATAAATCAAAATTCTTTTTATTAATCTTCTCTGGAATATTGCCCAATAGAGCAACTGCTTCGCCAATTGTATTATTTTTAATTATGTCGGCAAGAATATCTTGAAATTCTATCTTTTTGGATTGGAAGAGGTTATCGTTTAATTCCAGTAGAGTACTAAATAATTCCTGCTTAAGGGGATCTGCCGAAAGTGCATAGGTTTTGATTAAAGCGTCTTGAATCAAATCAGAACCTTCAAAGTTCTCGGGTATCAATTTCTTGACCAGAGAGACGTAGACGGTAGAGTTCGCATCGTTTTTTTGCACACCTTCGGCAATACATTGAACGAATCTGTCCATAATTTCTCCTTTTCCTATTTCTGACTGTTTAGAGATAAAAGCATTTAAAATTTGGCCCTGGAGGCCCTGCTCAATAAAAGGACTGTCTGCCAGGAGAGAGTTTACTGTACCCAGATCTAAGAAACTTATAAACTTTTCGAAATCAACTGATTGTAACGATGAGAATTCAGTAGAATACTTAGTTTTAGAATCAAATATATCTTTTAACTTTTGCAATCGTAGAGTTGGTTCCTCGATTAAGCTGGAGACGTGGAATAGACTTCTGACTATATTAACTTTTTCTGGTGGCTGAATTTCACTCGAATCAAAGTCAAGCTTAATATATTCAACTTGAGCATTTCTAGGCTCATCAGTGAGTCCATTAATAATTTTGGTAAGCCCTTCGAAGTCACCACTTCTAGCAAGTGCCTTAATTTCGGCGGGGTCAACTACTTTAGTTTCAACAAAACCAGTTGATCCAGAGAAGTACAAGAAATAATACGGGTCTATAGTTTTTAATAGGCCGGCCCTGGTAACTGAGTTAAAGAACTTCGGTTCCTGAGCAAGCAAATTTTGTAAGTCTTTATCTTCTGATATTTCACCTCCTTCATGTTTTTGTAAAAGCTTTGGCTCAGAAGCAATCTTTTCATAAAAATCAGGAAAACGATCTTGCAGAATAAGAACTTTTGCCAGAAGCTCTGGCGAATCTTTTACCTTATTAAGATTTTTGTATTCTTCGCTGGTGGTATCCGCCAATCGGGATATTTTTTCGCTGATTGCTTCAAGTTGGAATTCAATAGTTCTTATAAAATGTTTAATCTTTCTTGGGTTACCCTGAAAGTTATTTAATATTAAATTAACCAAATAGTCCTTAGCATATGGATTTTTAAAAACAATGACGAAGCTAACATCAATCAGTCCCTTAGTCCATTCCTCCAGCATATCCGATGGAATTTTGGGAAGAATAAAATTAATCTGAAATATTTTCTTCAGATATTCAGTAGCTTCTTTCTGCCTCATCTCCTTAGTCTTCTTTATGTCAGTCGCTCCTTCCTCGTCGACCTCATCTTCTAATTGAAGGAAGCTACTAATATATCGTCTAATTACTGTGTGATCTGCTGTAATTACATATGTACAATGTTTATTATTAAAAAATGTAAATAGGGCCGTAAGTATCTGCTCAACCTCCACATGATTACATCGATCTAGGTCATCAACAAAAATAATGATTCTTTCCGGTGGATTACAAGAACCCATTATTTTCTCTATTGCCGTATTAAATACTTTTTCAAATTGCTCAGCAGACTCAATTTTTGGAGTGCTGTGTTTAATAGTAACCTCTGTAAGTTTTGTAACTAATGGCAGCAGTCCAGCAAGTACCGGAATAAAAAGATTGGTTAGAAAAACTTGGGTAATATTTATATCAATTCCAAATACATCCTGAACGATTAGAAGAGCTAGGAGAAAAATTAATGCCGTAACACCTGTAAACTTAGTAAAAAGCCAGATCCTACTCCAAAAAAGAACCGAGTACTCGTCTGGTTTTAAGGCCTTCTCTTGCTCTCTAGAACTATACAATTCGCTATCATCGTATTTTTCACCAATCTGAGAATAAATATCAACAATAAATTTTCTCTTTATTGAGCCCTGATCTTGTGTGTATTTCCAAGGCGAAAAAGCAAGAACCCTGTAATTAAGGGATTCGAGCTTTGGTTTGAGTTGTTCTAATATCGATGACTTTCCCTCTCCCCACCGAGCAGAAATTCCAAGATTAAATCCTTCTTTAGACGACTTGATGGTCTTAACGATTGTATCGACAAAAGGTTCACGCCCAAATAAATCCTCCCGCGAGGGTTTGTCCCATTTGTTAGCTTTTATGTTTCCATCGGCGGGCATAATATTATCAATCCTATGCCTATTTCGTGCCCCAGTAAAGATTAGGTTATCGGGAAATAATGATGTGATGCTTCTTAAATGCGTTACAACGCTTACAAGATAGAGTGAGGTTTTTTATATCATTAGAGCCAAAGCTTTGAGCTGGGACTTTCTCAGTTGAAGTTCGCGCCATATGCCGAAGTTTTTTATTCAGTTCGTTTGTTGAAAGCGGGATAATGTGATCGGGTTCAAATTTACCGTCCTTACTGCAATCAGGATGGATACGGAGCTGACACTTTCCACCATATTTATCGACTAGCTCCTTGAGTAGTTTCTTTTTAACTTTATTGAATTCCCAACGTTTGATAGCCGGGTGGCGAAAATCAAAACATTCGGAGAATTCCGATTCTAGTTTTTTTACATCGCCTCCTGCGAGTAGGTTGGCGAAAAATTCCCGATCTTCGGGATATTGAAATTGCATTGCGCTCTAGCGGGTTTAACGCAAAGCGTGAGAGTCTTCGCAAAAGACTCCCCGCCATTGCGATGGAACCTTTCGGCCCCACCCACATCTCTTTCGAGACGTGACCCGCTAGAGCGACTCTGACGAGGAGTCTTTTATTCTCTAGCGGGATTTCTGACCATATCCTGAGGCTACACCGCAGGGGTTAGGTCTAGATTGTTAATTAAATAATAAGCTTTTTAGCCTGTTCCGTCCACCCTATCACATCCAACTAAATCCGCGAAGGGAGCATCAGCCTCAATCCGTGACACTGCTTTAAAATATGAAGAAAACTGTTACAATTGAGGGTATGTTATTACAGCGAAGATTAGTAGTAATGCTAAGGAATTATTACATAAATAATGGCTTTGGAATTTCCAGGGAAGAATTCGTTAAGTATGTAGCCGATAAAATTTGGCCTCGCTTGTATTATTGTTGGCCTAAAAAGGAAAAGTTTCGCAATCTAATAAATCTTGAACTCGGATATTGTATTCGAGGAGATTTAGAATATATTTCCGAAGACGATGACGGCAAAAAACTGTTGGTTACTAGCAGAGGCAATAATTTCATCAGCATAACGTCTCTCGGCTTTTATGAAGAATTTCGCAAAAGGAGAAAAAGGAGCACCGATATATTTCATGAAAGAATCATTGGAGGATTAATTACTGTTTTATTTGCGGGCATAGTTTGGGCGTTTTCCAGTTTTTGGCCTGTACTAAAAAAATTGTGGCTGGGGTAAATGTTTAGCGAACGAACTTCGTCTATACCCAACGTTAAGAAAGACGATTATCCAATTTACGATATTGGCAATCTAGAAAGCCACGGCCCGGCTGTTCATAACTCGCCATTGTGCCCATATTTTTGATCTTATATACTGAGGGTGTCAGTTCCTTCTCATAGCTAATTACCTTAGTCGCTTCTGCGACAGATAATCCCCACTCCTGACCCAATCATAGGCAATAAATAGGAGTAAGGTTTATCAAAAGGGTTTGTGAAAAACAACTGACTGATTATTCCGGTCTTCGACCAAACGAATAATTAGTGAAGAAACGCAAGCCGAGGAATTCATGGATGTTTCCATGGTTTCTTCAGCTTGCGTTTTTCGTTAGGTGAAGTGCCAGACATCTTATGAGATAGCCTGGCACTTATTAATTAATAAAACCTAACAAAAACTATGGCTAAGAAACTTGTTTGGCACACAGAACAGCGTCGGGTCTGTGATTTGCTCCCCTTTAAGGCAAACCCAAGAAAAATATCAGAGAAAGAAATCTCTGATTTAAAGAAATCACTTAAAAAGTTTAACCTTGTAGAAATTCCCGCGATTACACCAGACAACAAAATTATTGCTGGTCACCAGAGATGTGCAGTACTTCAACTTCTGGGGCGTGGGGAAGAATTGATAGACTGTCGGGTACCTTCTAGACCACTAACCAAGACCGAATATAAGCAATACCTTATTACAAGCAATAAGGTGCATGGTACCTGGGATAATGCGATTTTGACGGACAATTTTGAGATGGATCTGCTTCTTGTTTCTGGGTTCAGCGATAGTGAGTTAGAAGACATTTACGAGAGTGTTCTCGATACTGAAGACAAGGGATTTTCAATTGAAAAGGAATTGGCCAAAATAAAGGATCCCGTCAGTACTCTTGGCTCTCTGTATCAATTAGGCCCCCACAGACTTCTTTGTGCTAGTGCAACCGATCTTGAGGCTATTAAAAGGCTGGTTGGCGATGAAAAAATGGACATGGCCTACTGCGACCCCATATACAATATAGACTTGTCGTATCAATCAGGAATTGGCGGCACCAGAAACTATGGTGGCTCAACTCAAGACAAGATGAGCGACGAGAAATATGAGGTATTTTTACAAGCAACTATGGAAAACGCCTTGGCAGTTTCCAAAGACGATGTACACATGTTCTACTACTCTGACCAAAAATATGTTGCTCTCATTCAAAAACTTTATGAAAAAATTGGCATAAAGTTTCAGCGGACCTGTATTTGGCTAAAGGGTGTTGCTAACCCTACGCCACAAGTTGCCTTCTCCAAGGTTTATGAACCCATAACTTATGGGGTACGCGGTAAACCATATCTGTCGCCTCAGCACAAAAACTTTGATGAGGTGTTAAATAAAGAAACTGGCACTGGACACCAGCTAATAGACAGCTTCTTGGATATGTTCGATGTGTGGGCGGTTAAAAAACTTTCTGGGCAAGATTATTCTCACCCCACACAGAAACCGATAACCCTACACGATAAACCCATTCGCCGCTGTACGAGAATAGGAGACAATATTCTTTCCCTCTTTGGTGGTAGTGGAGGTGAGCTCATAGCTGCGGATCAATTAAAACGCAAGTGCTTTATGGTTGAATTAGATCCAATCTTCGTTGACCTTATTATTCGGCATTACGAATTTTATACCGGGAACAAGGCCAAGAAGATAAATTAGTATGCGCTACAACTCAGATCTAGTAGAACAAATATCCGAAGAACTTGCCAAGATTCCGCTCATTCGCCATGTGTGCGCGAAATTCGCAATTGACCACAGTACCTTCTACCGTTGGATGGTCAACCACCCCACCTTTGAAAAAAAGGTTCACGCCGCCCTTTATATTGGCCGTGCAAACACTAACGGTGCAGCTGAATCTGTAATTCTCCAGGGCGTACAGAAGGGAGATTTCCGTTCAGCGTCTTTCTGGTTATCTCATAATGATCTTCGGTATATGCAAAAAGAGAAGGGTGACCACTACGCAAAATGGGTGAGAATAGAAAATGACATAATGAAGAGAGGCGTCCTCAAGGACGAGACAACATTTGAGGGGATGTTTGAGTTGTTTTACGGCATGGAAGAATATTTACCATTTGAGACAATCATGATCATAGCCAAACCATTTGTCGACTTGTTCTGCCACGACGACAAAAATTTGCCAGACATCCTCTATGCCGCTTATGAGGGGTGGCGAAATGAAAAAAAGCGCTTGAGTGATCTAGTAGAAAAAGCTGACCCGTCTAAGATGGATAACGGTCAATAAGTTACCAACAGCAGGCCCTCTGGACGCCCAAGGTGGGTTGCGTCATCCATGGAGTATGGATATACGATCAAATGCTCAAATTGGGCCCACCCCAGAGCCCATAGTAGAAAAAGTGAGGTATTGCTTATACGCCCGTAAATCGAGTGAGGACAGCTCTGAAAAGCAAGCCCTCTCAATAGACTCACAGGTTAAGGAGATGCTCTCTGTGGCCGAACGTGACGGCCTAGAGGTTGTTGATGTACGTCGAGAGGCACACTCAGCCAAAGATTCTGGTCAGAGGCCAGTATTCAGAGAAATTCTTGCGGATATCCGTCGTGGTAGGTTCAACGGCATTTTGTCGTGGGCCCCGGATCGTTTAAGCCGTAATGCTGGTGACCTAGGTTCTGTCGTAGATTTGATGGACGAAAAACTGCTAGTTGAAATCCGTACATACGGCCAGCAGTTCAGAAACTCTCCCAATGAAAAATTTTTGCTGATGATTTTGTGTTCGCAGGCAAAATTAGAAAACGACAACAAAAGCATTAATGTAAAAAGGGGCCTCAGAACAAGGTGCGAGATGGGCCTTTGGCCAGCGCCTGCTCCAATGGGCTATCTCAATGAGAAGCGAGTCGACAGAAAGGGTTATGTTTTAGTTGACCCAGAGCGTGCGCCAATTATCAGGCAGATGTTTGAAAATGTCGCTTACAATAATTGGAGTGGTCATAAGTTATATCACTGGCTTAAGTTTGATCTAAACTTTAAGACTCCGCTGGGTAACAAGGGTCTAATGTTAAGCAGTATCTACATGATATTAAACAATACTTTTTATTACGGGGTTTTTGAATATCCTAGAAAATCAGGATTATGGTACACAGGAAAACACGAACCAATTATTACTAAGGAATTATTTAATCTAGTACAGGAGAAGATTAGGACGCGTATTGTTAAGGTCGAAGATAAAGAGTTCGCCTTCACTCGATTAATGAGCTGTAAGCTTTGCGGCTCTGGTGTCTGTGCTGACGAAAAATTTAAAAAGCAAAAGAATGGCAATATCCATAGATACGTCTACTACGGCTGTACTAAGAAAAGAGATCTAACCTGTACGAGTGGATATATTAAAGAAGAAGACCTAGTGATACAATTTCAGAACCTACTGAATATTATTGATTTAAACGAGATAGGAATTAAAGATAAACTCCGAGGCGAAGTGGAGAGATTTAAGAAATTCCACTATATGTTTTTAGGTACCAAAGAGAAGATAAGTATCGACGATATAAATATCAGGAATTATGCTAAATATTTACTGGCCGAGGGTACAGACACTGAGAAAAGAGAGCTGATGTCTTGTTTTAAGAGCAAGATCCTTCTCGCGAATAAGATAGTTGCATTAGATGGTTAGTTATCAACAATTTATTTAGTAGAGGGTATCATATAATGATATGCTTTACTAAATGGAGATAAAACAAGAATTTAAGTCTGTCTATTTCCCCGACCTCAGGAATAGAAATATAGGACCCAAGTCTTTTACTCTAGCATTTTCAGAAAATGAATATGGCTTATTTAAATCTATAAAGCATCTCTCTAGCCATGAGGTAAGAAAGGTTATCGGGGTCTCAACTTTTGCCGAACTTGAAAGTGCTGCAAACACAGAGGGCCTACCCCTAAATAGATACTGCCTCTGGAGACTAAAGAAGGAGGTTTCTAAAAAGAAAAATGGTAAGGAATTCGATCTAGATCCGATCCACGCAACCTTCCGCGGAGGTAAGGAGCTTCCTTTGCAAGGTTGGTATCCCTACCTCGAGGGATACTCTCCAGATTTTGTTAAGTACATCATCAATCAATATGTAAATGAAAATACGAAAGTAATCTATGACCCCTTTTCTGGCACTGGAACAACACCTTTAGTTGCATCAGAACTTGGCTATACGGCCTACTATTCAGAAGTTAATCCTCTCCTGCAGGTACTCACTAATATTAAATCGAAAGCACGTAGCCTTAAGCATCGCAGTAGTATTATTGGAGCAATTAAAGTAACAATAAAAAATCTAAAGACGGATATACTTAAACAAGAAGAAAGCCAGGAATTGAAACGATCCTATTTTAACACGTTCGGTAAAAGTAAGTTCTTTTCTGAAAATATCTTTAGTTACATCCTAAAAACAAGAACCTATCTCAATGATCTCTACTTTAAAGACACCTTTCTATCTGAATTAACGACAATCGCCGTCTTATCTAGTCTTGTAGAGAATTCCTTTCTAAAACGACAAGGCGATCTTCGTTTTAGAAGAGGTAAGGAGTTTGATGAACTTCTAGAGATAGATTACTTTGAGAGCATAAAAAGTCGGCTGATTAAAATGGCTGAGGATCTTGAAGTTATAGAGCCAATAGAAGCTCCTACTCTTATTACTGAGGATGCTAGAACCATTGGGAAGTTGCCGTTTTTAGGTATAGACGCAGTTATTACAAGTCCTCCTTACTTAAATGGGACCAATTACTTTAGGAATACGAAGATTGAGCTATGGTTTTTGGGGTATCTTAAGGGACCAGCTGATCTAAGTAACTTTAGAAAACTAGCTGTTACGGCTGGCATCAATGACGTTTCCCTTGGTACAAAAAAAATAATAGAAAATCCAAAATTAAAAAAACTTCTCAACCTTCTTGAGAAAAAAGCATACGACAAAAGAATTACAAAAATGGTTCATGACTACTTCGCAGATATGGATACCATCTTTCGTAACTTAAAAAATCAGCTCAATAAGAAAGCTGTTCTTGCTATCGATCTTGGCGATTCAATCTATAGCGGAGTTCATGTAAAAACGGATGAGATCCTTGTCTCTGTTCTCGAAAATATAGGGTATAGTTTTGAACGAGAAGTTGTACTTAGAAAAAGGCAATCTAATAACGGCCAAGAGTTAAAGCAGGTCTTACTTATTTTTAGAAATTTAGACAAAAACTTAAAATCCAACTTCGCACAGAACTGGGAAGACGGCTGGTCCAAATTCAAAAAAGACATGCCTCACCACAGTGGAGAGATGGCAAAGCGTAACTGGGGCGACCCCATTCATTCGCTATGTTCATATCAAGGAAAATTAAAACCTTCGATAGCCAACCAGCTTGTCTCTATATTTGTCCCGCAGAAAGGACGGATGCTGGATATGTTCGGTGGAGTAGGAACTATCCCCCTAGAAGCCGCCCTGCAAGACAAGCTTTCTTTTTCATTCGATATTAGCCCGACAGCTATAGCTATTTCTAGGGCCAAACTAGAGATCCCGTCTACGAGAAAGGTCAGTCAGGTTTTGATTGAGCTAGAGAGTTGGATCACAAAAAAAGAAGCTGACAAGAAAGACCTAACTCAAGCCTCAGAATTTGGCCTTAATAAAAAAATAAGTGACTACTTCCACCCCAAAACGCTAAAAGAAATACTTATAGCCAGGAGGTACTTCCGACAAAAAGGATATTCGTCTCCAGAAGATGCATTGGTCATGTCAGCACTCATGCATATTTTGCATGGAAATAGGCCGTATGCTTTGAGCCGAAGGTCGCATGGAATAACCCCTTTCGCCCCTACGGGAGAATTTGAATATAAAAATCTAATTCAAAAGTTAAGCGAGAAGATAGGTAGGACCGTTGGCGATCTTGAGGGGAAAAATCTTCAGCCAGGATTAGTGTTTAATCAAGATGCTACAAAAACTTGGCCAGAGGAAGTTAAGAACCTAGATGCTATCATTACAAGCCCCCCCTTTTTCGATAGCACGAGATTTTATGCTGCTAACTGGATGCGACTATGGTTTGCCGGATGGGATCCAATACACTTCAAAACTGAGCCAGTAAATTTTATTGATGAATTGCAAAAGAAAAACTTATCCGTCTATGACAATATCTTTATGCAAGCCAGGGAAAGATTAAAAACTCACGGAGTATTCGTACTACATTTAGGAAAAAGTAGTAAGTGTGACATGGCCTTAGCTCTCTCAGAAAGAGCTAAGCGGTGGTTTAAGACTCATGACATATTTGAAGAAAACGTTGAAGATGCTGAATCGCACGGGATTAAAGATAGAGGAGGAACAATAAAACACCAATACCTAGTGCTCGTCTAACGAGTATAGCCAAGAATCTTCTTGTTTTGTTCTGATAGATTTTCGACTAATTCGTAATCTTCTAATAATTTCTTTAAATCCTTAATACGCCTTGTAAGGTCGGTTGCACCCCTAACAGTTAGCATCCTTGTTACGCATGCATCCACATCGATGTTTGGATTAATGATAGGTTCTTTTCTGGATATTAACCCTAGATCAGAGCCTGTTATACCAGCAAGCTTTTTAAGTTCTTCGTTCGTATAAAATTCACTCGGCCACTTATCACGCTTGTTATCATTCGCTTCCTTAGAAAGAAGTGCTGCATTGCTGTAGCTCAATGGATACAACCATCGTGAGGGTAATATGTGATCTATAGCCCAAAAATGTCGGTCATTAATATTGAGAACCTTACCTGTTTTAAAACATTTTGAATCAAATCTCTTAAAGAGCTCCTCGAGGTTTAGCCTTTCATTCTCGCCTAAAAGCAGTAGTTCGGCCGTCCGCCTTTTAGCTGCAGATTCGTGAAGCTGCTCCTTAGTTCTTTTAGGATTTAGGTTCGTATTTATAACAGCTTTACAACTCCTACATTCCATCTGTTTTTCTAGTGGTCCCCAGCCAGTGTGGCCACTAAAAGCCCGAACTGGTAATATACGTCCGCACGTATTACATTGCTTCCAATATGCATCTCTTGACTCTGTAGTTGCAGTAAAGAACGCCTTCCAAAATCTCTGTGCGGCAATTGAACCCGCTCTGGTGATATTTTTGTCCCAATCTTTAAAAGGCAGCCCTTTGTTCTTATTGTCTTTTAGAGGAAGTGACGAAGACTTACCATGAACGAATTTACAATTTTTACATTTCCATGATTGAGTTTCATAGGCTTCCGAAGGGCTTAGTAATTTGTCCCCCAGAAAAAGAAAATTAGTCTGAGAGCAACGGACACAAATAAAAGAAACGAAAGCCCCGTGAACAGATATTCCCGGAATGCGTTTGATGTTTGTTATATTCTTTGATTCTCGCCTTGCCATTAAACGAAACTATTACATAAATTGTGGCGTCTGGCAAGAACATAAAACCACCGGATTCGGTGGTTTTATGTTCTTGAATACTGCACTCAGCAGGTATGCATTTTATCGGCATAGTACTTGAGAGAAGTTCTAGTCCAAGAAAGGTCATGAATTTTTAGCTATTCATTTTTAAGCCATTTAGCTCACTTTTTGAAATCGCTAAATTTCGATGTTCCTCGGAAGCCGAACCTGTCTCAACGTGGCTGCGGGACCTGGATTCGAACCAAGATACCATCCTCCAGAGGGATGTGTCCTACCATTAGACGATCCCGCAATAACCCTAATACTTTACAATAAAACTGGGCTTTATTCAATAATAAAAAGGCCCA
>Ga0209727_1000718_pt1 | contig 33826 bp, 32 predicted proteins | sample RifGroC1_FD_183995 | JGI IMG/M metagenome (GOLD analysis project Ga0209727, IMG submission 183995) | Groundwater microbial communities from Rifle, Colorado, USA - Groundwater C1 (SPAdes) (version 2) | ecosystem: Environmental > Aquatic > Deep subsurface > Groundwater | place: Rifle, Colorado...
CTGTTTTTAAAATTTTTTCTTCTTTATTTATGGTAGCAGTAATGTGATAAGTTGCGTTTGATTTTAATTTTCTTGGTTTTCTCATAAAAACTTCCTTTATAATTAGTCTATATATAATTAAAGGAAGTTTTTTTGCGAATTTGTTACAAAATTTTGAGAAAATGTTAATATTTCTTTAAAAAATTGGTGGTGACAAAAAAATTATCTGTCCCTAGCTCCGTCCCTTTGGGACAGACCAAAAACTTGTTGTTTACCCATCCCATTACTCCATATTTTCATACATTCTCTATATTATTCCATAAATTTTTCTAACTAAAACTCTCTTTTCCTACATCCTGTAAAAAATTAATCATTTTTTGATAAGCCACAAAAAATTGTATTCTTAATAGACCAATATTCTAAGCTTCTCCAGAATCAAATTTGTAAAAAAATAAAATTTTATCAAAAAAATATTGACATAATTTATATTTCTTATATTTTTAATATATAGAAAGAAAGTGTTTGAAGTGGTATAATGAGCAAAGAACTAAATCAATTTTTGAATGACGAAACTACAAAAAAATTCTTCGCATATGTATCTGACTATAAACCAGAAACTTTTATAGTAATTCAAGATTCTGAGTTTACAAGGAAGAGTATTGCCAGAAGGTATAAGGGAAGGTTTAATATTTCTTCTTGTAATATAGAAAAGGTTAATTATTCTTTTGTGTGTAGGTTTGATCAGACTAATGAGGTTTATCAGCCAAAAGAATTGATAAAAAAGATAAAAAAACCATTAATTATTACTGGTCTTGGGCTTTATGGGGAAATTTTTATTAAAGAAATAAGGTTATTTGAAAAAATAAATAATGTTCCAGAAAACTCAAGAATTCCAATTATAATTTATGGCTCTCCAAAGCAAGAAAAACTTGATAGAATTTCAAATTTATTCGATATATTTATAGATAATACTACAACGGATTCTCTAATGAAGCTGGATTTGACTTTTTCTATGGTAATATAAGGACGACTAATTGAAAAACTTAACATTAATTTTTATATTCTTATTTTTGTTTGGTTGTGCAACAAAAAAACAAAACATAAAAGAAGTAGTTATAACAACAACAAGCACGACCACCACTACAATTACCGAAGAAACAATATCAGAAAACGATATTCTTTTAGTTTATAATAAACTCATTGCAAGCATAAAACAAAGAGATTTTGCTGGTATAGAATCTTGTTATGCACCTGATGCAGGTTTTATTTATGATGAAAAAACAAGCAGTAAATATAAATGTTTTAATGGAGAAAAAAAAGTTTTTGGTGTAGAAAATATTCTTTCTCAATATAAATATATGTTTAAAAATAGATTACTTGATAATATAGAGTTTGAAGTTGTAAAAATATTCAACACAAAAGAGATTCCAAAAATAAAATTTATAAACGCATGGCAAAATTCTGACGATGACCTTATTGAAGAAATAGAATTTGTCAAAATTGGAAAACTATATTTTATAAAAACTCATTTTATCCAGAAGAAAAAATGATTAAAAAAATATTCTTTTTATTTATTATATTATTTCTCGTTTTCTCATGTAAGACAAAAATTGAGACAAAAGTAGATAAAATCGAGAAAAAAAACATCGTTATAGCTCAAAATGATGTAGTTGTTGAGAAAAAAATCGAGATTCCACCAAAAGAATTTTTTAACTTAGAAATTGATGTTATAAATGGAAAATCTGACATAATAATCGACTCAATAAACAAGGGACAGACCCCGTTAAAACTTGAACTCGAGAAAGGACTTTATGACATAACGCTTTCTCGTAAGGATTATCCAGACCAAATTTGTAGAGTAGACCTTTTTAGCAATAAAAAAGTTATCTTTCGTCATCAAAAGAATAATATTCCTTTTAAAGAAATTGGAATATTTAGCTGTGGTGATCAGCCAAAACAAGTAATTTTTTCGCCGGATGATAGATATATATATTTACCTTTGCTTGATGATGATGGTTTTCAAATTTTTGATATGCACACATTAGCAGTAACGAGTTTTGTAAAACCACCAGACCCAAAGTATAATAAAGGTTTTGCAGAAGGTTTATTTATAAAAGAAAAAAATGTTTTTTTTGTTTCTCAGATGAATACTGGAACTGTCTACGAGTATAATTATCCAGAGCTTAATTTTATTAGGTCTGTTTCAACAGAGGGAAAATGGTCTAAATATATCGCATGGTCAGAAAAATTGCAGGCAGTGGCAGTATCTAACTGGGCATCAAATGATATTTCTATAATAGATTATCAAAAAGGAGAAGTTATTAAAAAAGTTAAAACTTCTCAAGCACCGAGAGGATTGGCATTCTCAGATGATGGAAATTATTTGTATATACTTAGTTTTGAGGGTGGCAAAATCCTAAAAGTTGACACAACAAAGTGGAAAGAAGTAAAAAGTATTTATAAAAGAAATGCTGCGATGAGACATATTGTTTTAACAAAAGATAATACTAAGGCGTATGTTAGTAATATGTATCACAATGAAATATACGAAATTGATTTGGATACATTCAAAATAATTACAACTTATAAAGTCTTTGATAATCCAAACACGATTGATATTACAAACGACGATAGGTATCTTTTTGTGTCGAGTAGAGGACCAAATAATAGTGAAAGTTATCTTGAAAGAAGCCCAGTTGATGGTATAATTACAGTAATAGATTTGCAAAAAAAAGAAATTATTTATAAAATAAGAGGTGGCAATCAACCGACTGGACTTGATATAAGTAATGATGGAAATTACCTCTGTTTTTCAAATTTTAGAGACAAAGATATAGAGATTTATTGGATTGGTGATTTATATGGAAAAAAATGAAGAAAAAAACATTGATTTAGAACTTTTGGTTTTTTATTTTGGAATATCTTTAATATCATTTATAGTTTATATTATTAAACATCCAATATTATCGATTTTTTCGAGTGATCCACATTACAACCTGATTAAAGCATATATTCCAGACCTGTTTATATTTTTGATTGTCTTTGTGCCATATATTTTTATAATAATTTGCCTAATAATAAGAAAACTAACAAAAAACACCAAAATATCAGATAACATCTTTGTTGTTATGTTTTTTCCAATACTCTCATTCTTTACAAAAGGAATGTCATTGCTGGAAGTCTACGTCTTTTTAGATTTTTCTGAAATATTCTTTGATAATTTTACTTTTTTTGCTTTCTTACTTATAGGTCCATTTATTGTACTGATAAACAAAATCCTAATTTTTTGGCATAAGAAGAATGTTATTGAAAAAGATGGGTTTACTTGAGATTTGATAATAAATTTTATAGAGTTAAAAAATTCAACAAAAAAAAGGGATTCTTACTAACTTTACAATCATTTGATTTTTTTATTAATCCTCAATTATTTTTGAATCAAAAACAGCCATTTACTTAAAATATTTATTGTTTAAATCAAAGAAGTATTATATATTTTAACTTGTGGTAGTATGAATAAATAATAAACAGAAGCATACTCTCTCATGTTGAATTTTCTGTGATTAGAATTCAAATTTTAAAAAAAATCACCTTAAATATATTTAAAAAAAACAGTAATTTTTTGACATATTGATATTTTTATTGTAAAATTAATCCATGACAATACAAGTACTTGCTTGGCGGGTGAAAAATCTGTGTTATATATTCATTCATACACTAAATTTAAGAGAGGCTTAAATGTTAAAATCTTTTTTTAATTATTTTCTTGGAGGTTTATCATCTCAAACTGTTGAAATTCAGAAAAAAGCAAAGGCATTATTGATAGCTTCATTATTCCTTGTTATAACTTTTCCATTGTCTACTCTTATGGATGTTTTAGCAGGAAAAAGCATTTTACTTATAATTGCCCATTCTTTTATTTTTTTAATCTTTGTTGTACCTCTATTTTTTTTAAGAAAAGGCAATTATAATAGAGCTAACTCCGCTTTTACAATATTATTGATTATTATGATAGGTATTGCTTTGTTTTTTGAGAAATATCAAGGCATTCAAGACCTTTATAGATTTTTAGCAGCATTATTTATGGGTTTGGTTTTTTTAGTTTTAGTTAGTAACAGAAAAAGTCAAATTGTTATTTATCTAATTGGTTCTGTGATTATTTTTACACTGGCTTTCTTCTATAATATACAAATCGGCTCTTTTGAGAATAATAGTAAAAATCTAACTGTTTTATTTACAAATATAACAATGTTTACCATAGCAAGCATTATTTGTGCAGCAGCTCTTGCTATCTATGAAGAAAGAATAAAATTATCACAAGCAGAATCTTTAAAAAATAAAGAAAGATTGGATAAAATTCAAGAAATATTAGCATCTGTGAACGGTGGTATAAATGTCGGTGAAAAATTGGTTTTTTCAACTGATAAAACGCTAACTCAGATAAATTCAATAAATGCAAATTTATTGGATATTCAAAAAGAAATAATAAATTTAAATTCTAATATAAAAGATTCTTCTGGTTCAAATCAAAAAATTTTAACATCTACAAAACATTTAAAAGACGATGTAGAAAATTACAATATGACGGTAGCCCAATCATCAGCTGCAATTGAGGAAATGACAGCGTCAATTAATAATGTTTCTTCTATTTCAAAAAGCAAAAACATTATTATTGATAAACTTGTAAATACAACTGGCTCAGGCGAAGAAGAAATGAATAATGCAGTATCTTCTATCGAACAAATCGCAAAACAAGCACATAATATTTTGGAAGTCATAGATGTAATTGTAAATGTGGCAGACCAAACAAATCTCTTGGCTTTAAATGCCAGTATAGAAGCTGCACACGCTGGAGAATTTGGTAAAGGTTTTGCTGTTGTTGCAGACGAAATACGAAAACTTGCTGAACAGACTAATGAAAATATCAATATAATTACTAAAACTTTGAAAAAAAATATTGACGACATAAAAAATGCTTCTGATATAAATAAAAATGCGGCATCAATATTCCATAAAATAAACGAAGAAGTTACAGAAGTAAAAAATGCGATGGAAGAAATAATTATTGGTATGCAAGAATTATCCTCTGGCACAAACGAAATCATAAAAGGGGTTTCTACTATGATAGGAATGTCAGAATCAATATCAAAATCAACAAACGAAGTAGATTCTTTAGTTAATACAAGTAATGCAGGCATTGATAATATTACTCTAAAATCAACTACAATCTCGGATAAATTGAAAAATGTTGTAGAAAATTTTAATAGCATTCTAAACGAATCCAAAACTGTAAGTGACATAGGAAAAGAAAACATAAAATATATAGAATATCTTGACAAAAAAATAAAGGAGCTCTGATTTGGAAATAAAAAAAGACTACCCAATAGGAGAACTCACAACTTTTAAAATAGGTGGCAATGCTCAATATTTTTGTACACCACAAAATTTAACAGAAGTAATAGAATCTTTACAATTTACACAAGATGGTAATTTTCCATTATATATACTTGGTGGTGGTGCAAATATACTTGTTGCAGATACTGGAGTGGAAGGTCTTGTTCTTTCTACCCAAAAATTAGACAAAGTAGAGATTAAAGATAACCTTGTCTCTTGTGAATGTGGGATACTTATAAATGATCTAAATAAAATACTTATCAACTCAAGCCTTAGTGGAATGGAATTTAGCGGTGGGCTTCCTGGTAGCATTGGCGGTGCTGTTTTTATGAATGCCCGATGTTATGGCAAAGAGTTTAGCGATATTGTGGAATCTGTTGTTGTGTTAAATGAAAACTTTAAAGAAGAAATTTTAACAAAAAAAGATTTGGATTATTCTTATAAAAATAGTGTTTTTATGAGAAGGGATAAGTTATTTATCTATAAAGTAAATTTAAAGTTAGAATACGGCAATAAACAAGAAATAGAAGCGTTATATCAAAAAAATGCCGTCGACAGAACTCAAAAAGGGCAATTTGAATACCCATCTGCTGGTTGTGCATTCAAAAATGATTATTCTTTCGGTATCTCTACTGGCAAAATAATTGATGAACTTAATTTAAAAGGCATATCAATTGGTGGTGCAGAAGTTTATCTAAAACATGGCAATTTTATTATAAACAAAAACAATGCAACAGCATCCGATGTTGTAAAATTAATCGAACTTGTAGAAAAAGAAGTCTACGAAAAAAAAGGGATTAAATTAGAAAGAGAAGTTAGACTCATTGGATTTTAATTTTTTAGTAATATTAATAAACAATTAAAGTTTGGGACAGAGGTATTTATTTTGTAAAAACTACCTCTGTCCCTTTTAATTTTAAGGAATATTCTAAAGATATAAACTTAAACGCCTAAGAAAACGATATACATTCTAAAATAGCCATAGACTTAGCAAGTCTAAATATAGTTTCGTTTGATGTTACTAAAGAAGTTGTTATATTATCTGTGATCCTTTCTAAAAAATCCACCTTGTCTGGACTAAAAGAATTTTTTTCAGAACTTTCTATGTTAAAAGTACCAATTACTTCTCCAGAGTATTTAATAGGAATACAAATTTCTGATTTTGCACAACTAATCCCTTTTATATATTTTCCTTTATAAGTATCAAGGTCATTTATAACAATAGTCCTTCTTTCGGAGGCACATGTTCCTGTTACTCCTTCTCCAACTCTTATACTAATATGAGCCTCTGCATATCCATAACCTGTGTACGCTATGGTTATTAGCTCGTCATTCTCAAGTTTCCTTATAATAGCATTTTTTATATTATAACGAGTTTCAAGAATCTTTATTATTTCCTTAAAATTTTTTTCGAGTTTCGATTTCTCAATTTTTATCATACAAACCTCCTGTTTTTTCGATAAATCCATATTCTGAAACTATATCTATTTATTAGCAAAAACCGTGCCATAAAAAACTACATAATTTTAACCCAAAATTCCCTACAAACGAATATTTTTGATACAAAAATGTAGTTTTATGTGATTTTTTGTACAATAATGGGATGTTGAGAAGGATTTATGTGGAGAGAAGATTAAGAAAATTACTCAAATAGGGATAAAATTTCTTGCCTTTTTGAATGTTTTTTATTATCTTAATTAGTTTTGTAATGTAAAGGAAAATTATGCCAAGATTTCTATCAGACGAGCCATTTTCAAATAACAATGGATATTTCTCACATGAAAATATAGCAAATCAAATATATAAAATAGTCAATGACGAAAAAAATAGTAGTATAAAAAGAAAAGTAATCGCTTTGTTTGGTGGTTGGGGGTCTGGTAAATCAACAGTTATCAAAATGCTTGATAATAAAACAAAAAAAGATAATAAAATACAATTGATAGAATTTAACACATGGGCAAACACAGACGAATTTTTACGAAGAAATTTTTTGTATAAGATGTTGAGTTTTTTAAAACTTGAAAATAAAGAAAATGATGAGGGTATTAAATATCATGATTTAATAACAGGTAAAGTTGTTAAAAGAACAATAGATCAAAATCCAATGCCAACTTGGAAAAAAGCGATAATTTATTTAACTCTTATATTAATTTTCGTTTTTTTTATGAATATCAATTTTGTAAGTAATTTTATAAAAGAATCTTTTTTTATACCTAACGAAATAGAAATAACGCAATTTAAAACTTATTTAAACGATTTAACTAATGATATAGAAGATAAAAAACTTTTGCAGAAAATTTATTCTCAAGATACGACAAAAGATTCATATAAACTTTATAAACCTTATATTACTAATGAAACAAAAACTAAATTATCATCTATATTTATAGGTCTCAAGAAAGATTGGTTTTCTATTATAATAAGTTTTATTTTGAATTATTTTTTTTTACTATTGTTTATATTTTTTATAATAATTATTATAAAAATTTTATTTTTTAAAAAGAAAGATAAAAATGGCAGTATAATAACAAAAATTATAGAAAACTTCCTCCGTCCCTTTTTACCTTTTATTGGTATGACTGATATTACTATGTCAGAGTCAACTACAGCAATAGAAAAGGGGGATTTATCGATTTATGATTTTAAAGAAATATTTAATAAACTTGTTGACGGGCAAAAATTAATTATAGTTCTTGATAACCTCGATAGAGTCGATGATGAGACTGTAATAAATATGCTTAACAATCTTGAGGTTTTTATAGAAGAACCATTAATAAATATATGGTTTATTGTCCCAATTGATGAAGACAAATTAAAAAAAATAGTTTCTGCTAAATATAATTGTTTTGAGGACGAAGAGTGCAAAAATAAGCAAAATAATACATATTCAATATCAAATCACTTTATAGAAAAAATTTTTACAATAAAATTTTTTATTGCTGGTATTTTTAATAAAGAATGGAGAAAATATTTTGAAGATAAATTTAAAGAAGCTTTTTGTGAAAAAGACGAACAAAAATTATTTGATGAATTGACAGAAATTATAAATATCTTTCAAAAAGGAAGGGGGCGAGACTGTATAAATCTAACACCAAGAGAAATAATTAATTTTATAAACGAAATGGTAACCCTATATATAACAAATAACAAAATTGATATAAAATCCATTGCTTTGTATGCGATATACAAATGTTATTACCCTAATCTTAATTTTTTTGAAAGTTTAGAAAGTTTAAAGGATAAAAATGATAATAATGATGGTTATAAATATTTGTTAAATTATGAGCCAGAAGACTGTATTGAAAAAAATCTATTAACAATTTTTTATCAAACAGATAATCCTTACGAAATTTTGTATTACGAAAAATTGAGTGATCTAATAGAAAAAGGAGAAACTAAAAAAATAGTTGGAATACAAAATGAAATTGGATTGGATAATTTTAGTATATTATTTGTAAATATATTGATAGACAAAATAAATGAAGCAAATAATATACAAATATCAGGGAGTCTTTATTCTTGGTTAAAAAATTTTATAGAACATATAAATACAAAAGAAAAAGATAGACTAACAAAAAAAACAATATTTAGAATAAATAAAGATAATTTTAATTGGTCTAATTTAGATGAGCAATCATCACTGGGCTATATTTTCTTTTATAATGAATTTGTTAATGAAAAAGATAAACCAACGCTTTTAGATATAACCAAAAATAATTTTAAAAATGTAAATGACATAAATAGAGATTTTATTATTGGTTACTATCATATATTAGAAAATATACAAGATGAAATAAAACTCGATATTATAGAAAGTAATATTTTAGAAGTTTTTACTAATTTTTTTATAATATGCCAAAAGAATAAATTAGTTACGGATAAGTTTTTAAATATCTATAAAGAAGAAATTAAATCTTTAATCTCTTCTTATCGAAAAAAATTTTGTAATTATCAAGCTTTTTCTACTTTTACAAAAGTAGATTTTGATATTATAAGTACAATCTTAGATATGAAAAATAATGAATACTTTGATATTTTTAGTAATAATTTAGAAAGTATTAATAATACATTTAAAAATTTTATAAATTATGAATTTTCTGAAATTATTGAACAAAATAATTCCATTTTATATTTCTTATGTAAATTATTGATTTATAGAAAATTGATAGATAATAATATTAAAATTAATTATGATTATCTTTTAGGTATTATTGAAGTTATATTTTATTTAAATCTACATTTGGATATTACTGAAAACAAAAATCTTTTTATGACTTTTTTGGCTATTAATAATAAATCAATAGTCGATAATACTATAGATTTTTATTTTGCTTTAGATATTTATTTAAAAACATACAATAAATATTCAAATACAAATTATTCTTTATATATTAATAATATGGAAAAACATCTTGAAATTAATACAAATTCTCTTAATAATTATCTCAAAAATATAATACAAAAAGTAGAGATAATCCAATTTATTGATAATATAGAAAAATATTCAAAATTAAATGATATTCTTAGAAATTTATTTAATAACAATATAAATGACTCTTTTAATAGTCTTATAGATAAAATATCTACTTTTTTAATTGATTCTATATTTGATGGGACAAATTTAGAATATGTTGATAAAATAATAAAAGATATTATTCCTTTGTTTTGGGATGAGATACAAGACAAAGATAATATAATTTTGAATTATATAATAAAAAATCATTTAGAGGAAATTCTTAATAATATTACTGCAATAGAAGATTATAATCAAAAAATTTTGTATGATATAAAAATACCAAATTGGAATCAAAAAATAAAGGATTTAATAGAAAATAGATTAAAATCAAAAACAAAAGATGATTGGGGTAATATTTTTGATAATAACGAGGAAATTAAACTAATAACACTCTTTATAGATAATACTAAAACTAAATTAGACTTATCTTATGATAGTTTTGGCATATTGTTATTTGATAAAATAAGACAAAATATAGATAAAGAAGAAACTAATGAATTTTTAGAGTTTGTGATAAAAAATATAGCAAATTTCTTAGAATATCCAAAAAGTTTAAAAGATTCAATAGATAATACTATATTTAATTTAATATTAGAAAATTCAAATATTAATTATTCATTTATAGAACTTTTAATTAAAAATGATTTAATTACTGATAAACAAAGATTATTTATAACTCTTAGAGATAAAATTTATAAATATTATTCAAATAATAAACAAATAGATGATAATTTAAAAAATATGATTGAATTAATCGATAAAAATATCGATAAAACTAAAAATGACGAAGAATTTGTTAGATTTCTTAGAAAAATAAAAGATTCTAATGCTAATGAAGAGTTTAAAAATAGTATAGATGATATGTTAAAAAAATTTAAATAGCCAATAGTAAAAAAACTGGCTCTGTCCCTCTGGGACAGACCTATTTTTTAATAGGTGATAATTATAAATAAACTAAAACTTAAATACCCCCCCATTTCTCCAAATTCTCCATTAAATTAATTTATTCTTTTGACAAAAAATAAAATTTTTATTATATTTTAAGAAATGAATTATAATCTTACCAAAAAAAATGTTCTATTCAACCAAAAGAATCCTTTCTATTGTTTTATGATTTAGGAGTAATTTTTATGAAAGACTTATCTACAGTTCAAGAATTGAGTGAGGAAAAATTAAAAGATTTTTTTATGAGCGAAAGTGAGGCTTTAGATAGAATTGCTGGTATTGCAAGTGAATCACAATCTCAATGGTTTTATCGTTTTATAATTAATTTTCTTACGAGTCTTGATTTTGATGAGGATGAAGCAAAAATGCACTATTGTACTATTTTGGAGCATAAATATTATTTATCCGAAAAAACTAATAGAGATGTTGGTTTAAGGGTTGCCACTCTTGATTACTTTTTGAATATATTAAAGAAACTAAAAAACCCTAAGATTGTAGAAATAACTCTTTTTGAAGAATTATTAAAAATGGGCAAAGAAGACCCAAAAACAGGCTGTTTTAATGCAAGATTTTTGAATGAATTTTCAGTTAGAGAACTTAAGAGAGCTGAACGGTATAATCAAAATCTTTCGTTGATAATTATTGATATTGATGATTTTAAATGTTTAAATGATAAGTATGGGCATTTATTTGGAGATAGAATTTTAAAGAAATTCGCAGAGATTTTAATGAAAAATTTAAGAAACGAAGATATTGTATCAAGATTTGGTGGAGATGAGTTTGCTATTATTCTACCAGAGACAGGGCGGATTGGGGCAAGGTCACTTGCTGAAAGACTCAAGATGAAATTATTAGAATATTTTCAAGATAAAGAATATGACGGTGAAAAAGTAACTGTAACTTTTTCTGCAGGGATTTCTACATATCCTTTTGATGGAACTGATATTGAAACTCTTATTAAATTTGCAGATAACTGTTTATATAAATCAAAATTTCTTGGCAAAAATAGAATTTATGATAATCTAGAATATGAATACATCCAAAATTTGTATATTGAGTCAGAAAGAAGGAAATTTACAAGATTTAAACTCGCTAATGGCAGTAATGTTGATTTAGGAAACAAAGACGATATGGTTTTGATTAATAGTAAAATTATAGACATAAGCGCCAGTGGATTATTGTTAGAATGTAATTGTAAAATATCAGAAAGCATCATTAAAAAAAATTTAAAATTATATTTAAAGCAAATAGGAAATTTAGACCTTGATGATTTTGATATTGAAGGACATGTTGTAAGAATTAATAAACAAACCGAAAAGTTGAAGTTTTTTGTTGCTGTTGAATTTTCTTGTTTATTAGATCAAAATAAATGGAAGATTATAGAAGGCAATTCAAAATTATTAGCAATTTCATAAATTATATAACACAGATTAATCAGATTGTCGCGGATTGGCACATATTAAAATCTAATTACTTTTATTAAAGTAATTAGTTTTATAATCAAATGAGTTCTTTTTCGAGTTTGATTATATACATAAAATCAAACCTTAAACATTTCAGTATATATTAAAGACCTATTAGGTTTTAGAAACCTAATAGGTTTCAAATCGTAATCATAATGTTCCAAGTCTTTTTTCTTGCTTATTAAAAAGTTTGTAAAAGTTAAATCTTAATTCTGCTCCAACGCCTATGTTTATATATCGTCCATCGTTTATATTGTAATGTGAATAAGTTACTGCGTCAAATGTTGTATAAAAAACAAAAAATGTTTCTAAAGAAAAACTTGGAGATTTTCTTATTTCTCCTCCAAGGTGTATGACAGGTCCTATTTCAAAGGCAAAGTCATTATCTTTTACTTTCTTATCGAAATCTACTAAAAAATTTGCAATTGTAAAAAGCCCTGTTTCAAAAACAAATCTAACATTTCTTTTAGACTGTAAAGCTTTTAACCTAAACAACAATTTTAATTCCAAAGAATTTATAAGTAAAAAAGTATCATTCCTTGTTAAAGGAAGTGTAAATGGTATAAGAGATATAGAATGAGCAAAACTCAAAGTTGCACCAACTGCTACTTGTTGTGTTACAAAATATGAAAAAGAAGCAGGGATATTAACCAAACTTATTTTTGGTATAATAGGAAGCCAAAGCATATAATCAGTGTCACTTGTCCCCAGTTTTAACCTATGAATAAAATTAAAACTTGCACCAACATTCATATCAAAAGAATTTTTATAATTTTCTGCATAATAAGAGATGGTAAAACCTAATTCCTTAACCCTATCTGGTATATATTTAAGATATTTAGTTGTTATTGTTTCAGAGAATCTCACTGCCCCAGTTTCAACATTTATTGCTCTTACAGTAATCCTATATGTCTCTTCAAGTAAGCTAATACTTCCAATCATTACTGTTTTTGCACCAAGAACTTTTCCCATATCAACAGCAGCACTTTGATCAAATTCATCACCAGCACTTAAATTCTGTTCTTGAAAAACTTTGTTTAAAGCATTCCTTTCTACTATTATATATTTACCACTGTTTGACAAAGCCTCAATAAAATTATCAGTTGCAATGATAGCAACATCTTTTTCCTCTTCGTCTGTTATAGAAAAATTAAATACAGCAATAACTTCTTTTTCCGCACCTAATACAAAAAAAGAAACAAAAATAAAAAGTATTATAAATAAATTTTTCATGCCCCACCTCTACCTATTGTTTTATAATGACAATCGTCCAGACAGTCATTATATACTTAAATGTTCTTTTACAACTTATTTAAAAGAAGTTATAGAAAAATTTATCATAATAATTATGACAAACCTGACACATTTTAGTATATACAATTATTATAACATAAAAAAGAAGAAAATGGATGTTTTTTTTAAGTATTTTTTAAGAAATTATAAGCTTCAAAAACACCTTTTTAACCAAAAAATTTAAGAATTTTTGAAAATAAGTCGGTTTGGATTATAATCATATAAAAAATTGTTCCACCAAATATACTGAGGAGTGGATTTTTTTTCCACGTATGTAAAATACACACTAAGGCAATAGAAATGAGTTCTGGTATTCCATAAGGGAGGTTAGTCCATTTCACATCTTTTAAACAATACAAAACTAAAATTACCATTACCATAGGCGGAATGTATTTTTCTATAAAAAGCAATATTTTTGGAGGTTTTATTTTCCTAAAAAAAATAAATGGAAAAGCACGGGTAAAAAAAGTAATAACACTCATAATGATTATAGAAATAAAAACATTAGTTAAGTTCATCATCTTTTAATACCTTATTAAATAAAATTAAAATAAAAATTGAGGCAACAATCGAAATAATAAGCATATTACTTTTTATAAAAACTAAAGATAGTATTCCACAAACAAAAGCAATTACAAAAGGAATCTTATTTTTACAATTTCTAAATTGTTCTATTAATAAAACAACAAACAAGGCTGTCAAAGCAAAATCTAATCCCTTAGTGTTAAAATTAATCAAACTACCAAGCACAGCACCAATTACCCCACCCATAATCCAATAAAAATGATCAAGTAGTCCTATAAAAAAATAAACCTTAACCCTATCTAAATCCTCAGGAACATTAGAAGTTGTAATTAATGCATATGTTTCATCAGTTAAAGAAAAAATCATATAAGGTTTGTAAAACCTCGCCTGCGAAAATTTTTGTAGTAAAGAAAGCCCGTAAACCATGTGCCTTGAGTTTACCAAAAAAGTAACAATTGCTATTTCAACAAAACTTGCATTTACAATAAAAAAACCAACAGCGAGATACTGACCAGCACCAGCATAAATTACAACACTCATAATTAAAGCCAAAAGCCAATGGTAACCTGCTTTTGATAGTAACAAACCAAAAGCAAGCCCAATTGCAAGATAACCGAGTAATACTGGTATAGTTGTAATAAAAGCAAACCTAAATTCGTTTGATTTTAATTTATTTATCACTTATTTTCTCTTTTCGATTCTTTATAGTAGAATATTTTATAAGCCAATACATTTTTCAATCATTGTTTTTAATGTTTTAGTAAACCGTGCAGCAGGAGCCCCATCAACAATATCGTGGTTTACACTAATTGTTATATTTATGTATTTTCTTTCGCATACTTGCTTATCAAATATAGCTGGTGCAGTATAAATACCACCTAATGTTATTGTTAAAGAATGATTTGGTATTCCTATTCCAAAACTATCCCCTGTCCCAAACATTCCAACTGCAGTAACTCCCACTGTTCCCAAGTAATTTCTTTGCACCAACGGAAATTTTAATAAAAAAGAAAATATCATTCTTCTTAAAAAACCTGGTAAAAGATAGAAAGCAAAAAGTATTACAGTTTGTTTTTTGGATATACTATTGGATCGCCCAACCTTTTTTGTGTTTAATATTTCATTATTTATTTCACTAATGGACATTTTATTTATTTTTCTAAGAAGATGAATAATAGGAAAATATTGTTTATCTATTTTCACTTCGATAGGTAGAAGAATATCCACATCATTAAAAATAAACAATTTACCATTAAAAGTTTTATAGGCTTGTAATGATAAATTAGTCTCAACTGCTTTTGAAATGCAACTCAAAATATAACTTGTTAAAGATATTTTTTGATCACTTATATTATTCTGCTCTTTAATCTTTTTATTCGCCTCTGTTATATCTACTTTAATTACTCCATGAATTGACGGTGTCTTCATCGCAACTCTCGTAGAATCTTCAATAAATTTGCGAATTAATGGTTGTTTAATTGTATAATAGTCTTTTTTCATTTAAAAAAACCTTGTATTTAACATTAAGTAATTTAGAACTTAATTATAAAATTATTATTCTCTAAACTTATATATTTATAATTATTTATTTCAGAATATTTAGTATTTTGAGTTCTAGAAAATATATCTTTATTATAAAATGTAAAATTATCTGATTTTTCTGAAGAGTATAAAACAAAACTGTCTTCATTATATTTTATATTTTCAATAGCAAATTTAATATCATTATTGTTTAATTCTTTTTTTTCTTTAATATTTCCTTCTAAAATGTAAGATAAGCCTTTATCTTGATTTATATAAATAAATTCTTTTTTATTGTCTGAATAATACAATTTTTCACCAATTTTATAAGTATTAACATCTTTGGAATATATATTATAATCTTCTGTTTCTAATGCAAAATATTGCACTGTTCCAGACACTCTTTTTTCAAGAAACGAAACCGTATTTGAACTAAAATTACTATCTATTTCTAATATTCTAAAATCTAGTCTAAATCTAAATGTTTTTTTTCTATCTGTTTTAAGAAAATAATAATAGTATTTATTATCAAAATCATATTCCATTTTATGATAATCTTGCCCATCAACAAACGCCATAACTTTATAGTCTTCTTTAAAATCTATATTATAATCTATTGGATTAAAAACAAGCATAACCCCATCTTTAACAGGATAATAGCCCTTTTTTGTACTAAAACTATAAGTAAATGTTGTTACATTTTTTTGTGGCAATTTAAAAAAGTCAATTTGATTTGCCAAATATTCTTTATAATTTAAAAACGATGTCTTATCATAAAAAATTCCAACTATTTCATTTTTTTTAATTACAATTTCTTTTGAATTATCTTCTATTATAGTAATAGCGTTTTCATCAATTTTTGTTATCTTACCTTCATAAGAATTACCATATTTCAAAAAAATAATTTCCGAATTTACACTAAAAATAATAAATAAGAAATAAAATAAACTAATAAAAATCTTCATATTCTGTTATCCTCAAAAATGTTGTTTATCCCAGTAAAATATTTAAAAATATTAGATTTGTCAATGAAAATAAGAATATTTGTATATTAATAGTAGTAATTTTAATCTGTGCTATTAACTCTAAATGATAAATAAATTTTTTGAATTATCTCCAAAATTTCGTATTCTTCATGGTTTTAACTAATTCTTTAGGTGATATTATTCTGATTACCCTTTTATAAGTGATTGAGTATATGACTCTTCAACACCTCTATAACACCATCAGCAGTTTTTTTTATTTGTTTACTAAGTGTTTCTCCATAAGAAAAATTTTTGGCTTGGATGCCTAGAAAAAAGACTGGGCAGTTTAATTCAGTTTGGATAATTTTAGAAATGATTACTGGTGATATGGAATGAGTACTGTAAGTGACTTGATTAATTTGGTCATCAGAAAATATTCTAATCTCACCAAATTTGCCAGAAAAGTTAGCGGCATCAATAATTATTACTCTTGATGGCTTTAGGTTTATAACGTCATCTATTATATTTTCGGGTCTGTCCCCACCATTTAGTAGGTGAAAATTCAACTTTTCGTTTATAATAGAATTATAAATATAACAGCCAACTCCATCGTCGCTCCTAAAATCATTGCCAAGAGTAATAATTAGAGTATTATTATCAATACTTTGTAACAAATTAATAATTTCTTTACTTAACAAACTTCACATCCAAAAAATGAGCAGAGCAAGATATACAAGGGTCATAAGCTCTAACAAGCATTTCTAAAAGTAAAGTAATATCTTTTTCTTCTTTATTTTTATCGATTGCTTCAGGGACAAGTTTTTTCATATCGCATTCGATATTGTTTATGTTTTGTCCTGTTGGAATGATACAATTTGCATTTTTGATTATACCTTTGTCGTCGATTTCGTAATGATGAAAAAGAATCCCTCGTGGAACTTCAACTGCTCCCACACCACTACCAGCTTTTACAGGAATTTTTTTATTTTCGTTTAGACCAACAACGATTTCTTCGGAATAATCAATACCAGTAGTTTTTAGTTCTTCAATTATTTTTATAGAATCTTCAAGGCAATGAACACATTCTACTAACTGTGCAGCTGTATTTAAGTATGGATTGGTTACTTTATTGTTAAAACCAAGTAGTGTTGCAAGTTCTTTTGCCTTTGGATGAAGCTTATTAAAATTTAAATTTATCCTTGCCAAAGCCCCAACTGCATAAGAGCCCCTCGAAAGACGAGTGTGTTTTGCACTTGAATGAGGCACAATAAATTCATTTGTTATTTTTTTGTAATCCTTTTTATTCATCCTTACACCATCTGTAGAGCCAATGTCGCCAGAGAGTAATGGATATTCGCTATCGTCTGATACAAGAGCGACATATTCTGTGTCTCTTTCAAATGATGGGAATACCAAAGTTTTAGCAAGCTCAATTGTTGCATCCATATCAGTTCGCAACTCTTTTAAATATTTTAACATTTCGTCCAATTCTTTTTCTTTTGGAAGTTTTGTAAATCCACCAACTATCGCAGAAATCGGGTGAACATGTCTACCGACTAAAATATCACATACATCATTACAAGTTTTTTTCATCCTCAATGCTCTACGAACAACAGCCCCGTGAGTGTCTATTAATGGAACAAAACTTTTTACACCCAGAAGGTCTGGTGCAACGAGTAAATATATGTGGAGTATGTGGCTATCGAGCATCTCGTAATGTAATAGCAATTTTCTTAATTTTATCGTTTGTGGGGACGGAGTAAAATCCAGTGCATCTTCTGCTGCTTGAATTGAAGCAAGAGTATGTCCACACGAGCAGATGCCACAAATTCTTGATGTTATGTGTTGTGCTTCAAAAATTGAGCGACCTCTTAGCATTCCTTCAAAAAAACGAGGAGATTCGACAATTTGAAGCTCGCATTTTTCTAGAATGCCTTCTTTAACATTAACAACAATATTGCCGTGTCCTTCAACACGAGTTAAATATTCAACATTTACATTAAGATTTATCTTTTTCATTTTTGTTTAACTCCCTGCATTTATTGTACATATTCATTTTGTTTTTGATTAAGTCCAAAGATATATTATACTTTGAAAGTACATCTTTAGCCGAGTTTTCGTTAGGATTTGAAACCATCCCTCTACAACCATAGCAAACATTTCCATTATTTATACACCACGAATTACAACCAGCTTTTGTAACAGGTCCAAGACATGTAACGCCTTTGTCATACATACATATATTTTCATTAATTTTACATTCTACACAAACAACATTGTCTGGAACATGGTATGGAAGCCCAGCTAAAGCACATTTTAATACAGTAATAAACTCAGGTGGATATATCGGGCAACCATTGACAAAATAATCAACTTTGACAACTTGACTAACTGCCATTGTTGGGACAGTCTTAAAATGCTTAGCGTTTTCTTGATATACATGAGCTTCGATTTCATTTAACTCAAAATCGTTTTTCATACCATTGACACCGCCAATAGTTGCACACGAACCATAAGCTATTAATATTTTTGATCGCTCCCTTATTCTTTTGATTTTTTCGATGGCGTGCTCATTGGTTATACTGCCTTCTATAACAGCAACATCATAACCCTGATCCCATTTTTCGGTCATTACTTCTCTAAATTCGACAACATCAATAGTATCAAGAATGTCCAATAAATCTTCTCCAAGGTTGGCGACTTGTAACTGGCAACCTTCACAACAGGCAAAATCAAAAAAAGCAACTTTTGGTTTTTTCATTATATTGCCCCCTTTAGTTCTTTTATGTTATTATAAGAAAAAACAGGTCCATCTTGACAACAGTAAATATTGTGAATTTGGCAATGTCCACATTTTCCAAGCCCACACTTCATGTGTCTTTCTAATGAAACGAGTATTTGATGTTCTGGTATTCCTTTTGACAATAACTCTTTGATAACAAATTTATACATAACAGGCGGTCCTACGACAACAGCATAAGTCCTCTCTGGATCAATATTCACATTGGGTATTAGTGATGTAATTAAACCAACATTGCCTTTCCAGTCTGGCGCTCCTCTGTCAACGGTACAACTAAAATTTATATCAACTCTTTTTTGCCACAAATCTATTTCATCTGCAAAAAGCATACTCTGAGGGTCTTTGCAACCAAGTAATAATGACACTTTACCATATTCTCGCCTATTATCTATAATATAATTTATAAGAGAACGCAATGGTGCAATACCAAGCCCACCAGCTACCATTATAATATCATACCCTTCCAATTTAGCTGCAGGAAATCCAACCCCAAAAGGACCTCTGATACCCACTTCATCGCCAATATCGAGATTGTGCATAGCGTTAGAAAACCTTCCATCTTTAACAGCCCTAACACAAATTTCAAAAGAATCTCTTTTTGTAGGAGAAGAACAAACAGAAATAGGAGCTTCTCCTACCCCAAGTATAGAAACTTCTACAAATTGACCAGGTTCGTGGTCTAATGACAAACCATGAACTAATTTTAGTTCAAATATTTTTTCTTGTTCTGTCATTTTTCTTGTAGAAACTATTTTTGCTGGCACTATTTCATAACCAGAGTTATTTATGTGTATTTTTTCCATAATTAATTGCCCTCCTTAATCAAGTCCCGTATCGTCTCTTTTAGGTCAATTTTTGCCATACAAGTTCTTGAGCATCGTCCGCAGCCAGTACAAAAGAATTTTCCGTATCTTTCAACTGGGTATCTAAATTTTCTGTTAAATCTATGTCTTTTTCTGTCGCCTCTTTTTTCTCTAAAACTTTCGCCACCAGATATTTTTGCAAAAGGCTCATTTTGACATGAGTCCCAAACTCTAACTCTTTTACCAGTTTTTAAATTTAAGTCTGGAATATCCAAAACATCAAAACAGTAACAAGTCGGACAAACGTTGGTACAATTTCCACAAGAAAGGCATCTTTCACCTATATCTTCCCAAATTTTACTTTCAAATTTCTTTTTAAACAAAGAAGGAATTTCATTTTTGTCAATATCAACTTCTGGTTTAAAAATTGATTCTTTTAATTTACGCAATTTATTAAGTTCTTCTTGATGATTAGAGTCTGCGTTTTCAAATAAGTTAGTCTTTTCTATTAACTCTTCACCTTTTCTTGTATTAATTTCTACAAAAAAGTAGTTACCTAAATCTGTAAAAAGCAAATCATAACCCCCCTTAGGAATATGATTTCCCATTAAAGCACAGCTTGCAAACTCGTCGCAATAACTATTGCATTCCAACCCAATTAGAGTAATCCTATTTTTTCTAATTAAATAATTCATATCCTTTGGTCTGTCAGCAAAAATCATATTAAGGCATTGAATACCAGCAAGATCGCAAGTATGCACACCAAATATAACCAAATCTTCAACTTCCACAACGCAATGAACTTTTTGCCCATTTCTTTTGTCATACTCAATCAAGGTTTCGTGTTGTGGCATAAAATACTTTTTTGGGGGTAAAATCGTTGGTAAATATTTCAGTGAAATTTCATCAGCTGATTTTACTTCTGTGAAAGTGTAACTTTGATTTCCTTTTAAAACAGGAGCAATTACTTTTTCGTCTTTACTCATAATTTTAATAAAATCATCCAATTTCTCTTTTTTTAAAATAGCATTCTTCATAGTAAATTCCTTTTTAAAAAAAATGATAGAAATGTCTTTTGATAAGATATTAAACAAAAAGATTCATACTCTTTGTTTAATAAATTTAATTATTTGGATTAATTATAAGCTATTTTTTTTTATTTTGTTATTTTTTCATAATTTTTTTTTACTTTTTTTATATAGCACCTTTGTTTAAAATATTTTATGCTAATTTATGAAATTAAATTTGTATCTTAGAGTAGAAAAATGAAATGAATAAATTATAGTGATTTAATGATAGGTTTGAGATTTACTTCTCAAATTTGTTGAGTTTTTAGAATTTTTGACCGTATCTTAACTATCTTCGTTTTTTATTAATCAATTTTTCTAATTCATTTTTTGGTAAACCAGTACATTTACTAATAATATCTAATGAAATTCCTTCTTTAAATAAATTAATTGCAGCTTCTTTTTTACCTTCCTTCTTTCCCTCTTTTTTACCTTCTTTTTTACCTTCAACAATACCTTCATTTTTAGCAATTCTTTCAATACTAGTAACATAAGGCATAGATTCACCCTCCAATTTGTATATTTCGTCACGAACCTTTAATTCATATTGGTCTGATAAATTTAGTATCCAATCAATAAATTTGAATACTGAATTTATCCTATCTTTATCAAAACCCTTTTTATATAATTTTCTAATCAAATTTATTTTTAGGTTAAATTTTATTGCATCATCTTTTGCTTTAAAGCTATCCAAAACTGTTAAAACCACAATAGCCATCGGATTATTCGACTTTTCTAATTCGTCGATCTTATTTGCATAATCAGTAATTTTGATTATGGGGATTTTCATGTTTAACTCAAAACCCCACCTGTTTACCGCATATTTATCTGGTCTGTAATCATCGTCGTCATCAGTTAGAACAGCAAGCGTTATTACTTCATGATGAAATTTGTCAAATATCCTATAATTGTATATAAAGAGTCTCTCATTAAAAGAATCCTCTTTATACCCTTGAATTTCAATATGAATGTAAATCCACTTTTCCGACCCATCGTTTAAGAATACTTTTACCAATTCGTCAATATACTTTTTATTTACCTTATGGTCTTTAAAAATCTTTTTTAATTCTTGATTTAAAAACTCATATCCTTTTGACCAATCAATGTCTTTACTAATTTCGGGATAAAAAAAATCAAGAAAATCCCTAAATAAAACTTCAATTATATCTTTCCATGCAGAATCATAGTCATTTAATTTCTGGTTCATAACAAAAAATAATATAAATTTTTTCAAAAATCAAGAACTTTTAAGAAAAAATAAAACTGCACTCCGTTTTGTTTTGTTTTTGCGAATAATAAAAAATTATGTTTACAATTATTCTTATTATGTTATAGTTAAAATTAAATCTATTTTAAAAATAATCTATCAAAAAAGATATTTTATTTTCTATAAATAATCTCAATAAATACGGATTTTATTATGAAAACTTTAATAATAATACCAACTTATAATGAAAAAGAGAATATAAGTGATATTTTACCACAAATATTCTCAGAAACAAAAGAAATCGATGTAAACATTCTCATAGTGGATGATGGTTCTCCTGATGGAACTGCAAACATTGTAAAAGATATGATCCAAAAAAACTACAAGGACAAACTTTTTATACTCGAAAGATCGGGCAAACAAGGACTTGCTACTGCTTATATAACAGGCTTTAAGTGGGGTATAGAAAGAAATTATGATGTTTTTATAGAGATGGATGCGGACTTTTCTCACAACCCAAAATATCTTAAAGAAATGATAGGCTTGATGCAAAAATATGATTTTATTGTAGCCTCAAGATATGTTAAGAATGGCGGGGTTGTTGGTTGGGGACCTATAAGAAAAATTATTTCTTACGGTGGCTCTTTTTATAGTAGAATGGTTTTAGGGATAAAAATTAGAGATTTGACTGGCGGTTTTAATTTGTGGTCAAAAGATTTATTATTAAAACTTGGCTTAGATAATATAATTTCTCGTGGCTATCTATTTCAGATTGAATTGAAATACAGGGCTACAAAAATGGGGTTCAAAGGCATTGAGTTTCCTATTATTTTCCCAGATAGGGAGCGAGGTAAATCGAAAATGTCCAAAAAAATATTCCTTGAGGCGTTAATTAATATATGGAAGATAAGAAAAATAAAATTTTAAGTAAAATATTCCAAAAACTTTTATATTTTAAAAGATTAGTTAAATTTGGTATTGTTGGGGTACTAGGTTCAATAACAAATTTAACTATTTTTTTTATTTTTGTAGAAAAACTTAAATTTGACAAAAATATAATTTCGATAATTTGTTTTTTAGTAGCAGTGACTCAAAATTACATACTAAATCATATCTGGACATTTAAAGACAAAGTCGTTTCAAAAAAATTGAGTCTTAAATACTATATAAAATTTGTTGCATCGTCTCTTGTCGGTTTAGCAGTAAATTTAGTGATTTTAAATATTGTTACTATATTTATTCCATATCAAACAGTAGGGCAAGCTTTAGGAATTCTTGGTGGAATGCTTTTTAATTTCATCTCATCAAAATTTTTTGTATTTAGAAAAAAAAGCGAAGTTTGAAATATTCTTAAATTTTTTGCTTAAATGGTTTGTTTTGTAAAAAATTATAAGAATGGATTTACAATTTTTAGTTTGTTTTCAACTATTTGATTATGTTGCATATCTTCTGAATATAAAATTGAACAATCATTTTCTAAAGCAGAGGCAATTATTAAACTATCCCAGTATGATAATTGATATGATTTAGAAATAGACATTGCAAATTTAATACTTGTTATTTCAATTGAAGATACAACACATCTTTTTATCAAAAATCTACCAATATCAAAACTTTCATCTTTTGATAATTTTAATTTTTTTAGACAAATATTAATAACCTCGTTAATAACCTGCACACTTATTATTGGATTTTCATTAATTAAAGAATTTGAAATATTTTTTTTATCTATTTCTTTTCCCAGAGAATAAATTATTATATTTGAATCTATAAAAATATTATCTGTCATATAATTCGTCTCTATTAAATTTATAATTTTTAAGGTCTATATTATATTTTGAAAAAAAATCCTCCGTGCTATAATCTTTTTGATTATATTGTGCCGATTCCTCAGACAATATAATTAATTTAACTTTTCTATTTAGAAAATTGTTATATTTTGAAGGAATTTTAATAATTCCATTTTTTATATCAGTTTCAAATTCTATTGCTTCCATCTTTCTACCCTCGCTTTAAATATACTACTAAAAAATCATTTTTTCAATGCTTTTTCTAATTTTTGTCCTCCCTCATCAATCACTATTTACATCTTTTATAAATTTATTTATCTTATAAACAGGTAATACTATAATCATACAAGTAATTAAATATACAATGTCTATTATAAAAGCAATTCTCATAAAAAAACTATATAATATCATATTTACTTTTCTGTCTTTATATCTATTATAAAAAGAATTTAGACATTTAGACTCAAAAGCATCCTCGAGAAGCCTCACAAGAAAAGCAGGAATAAACAAAGACATATTAGAAAGAAATTTTTTGCTTTTAATTTTATCTCTTTCTTTTTCTTTATCAAACCCTTCTTTTTCTTTATCAATCTCTTCTTCTTGTCTATCAATCTCTTCAATCTTTTTTTTATTATGTTCAATCTCTTTTTTCAATCTTTTTAATTCTTTGTTAATTTGATTCAATTTTACTTCTCTCATATCTCTTCCTTTTCAATCGCCTCTTCTACCATAGTTTTAGCAAGTTCGAGTAAGTCTTTGCTCTCTTTACGGAGTTTGAAACTCTCTTGGATTTTTTGGGAGATGGTTTGTTGAATGTCTAATGGGAGAATAGGGATAATAACTTTTTTTATTTCTTCAACTCTCCAATGTTGAATAATAGAGCCTCCTGTATCTTGTTCGGCTTGTAACTGTACTATTATAGAATTAAGAATTAAAGTTAAATAATCAGGTAATATATTTTTTTCTTTTATAGTTAGATGTAAAATAGCTCCAGATGTTATTATTTCTAAATCTTTTTCTACTTTAAAAGCAATCCCTAATGTTCCATCTTTTGTTAAAAGAATTGTGTCTTTTTTAGGTCTAAGTTCTTCGTCGTTGTAAATTTCTGGATTTAAAAATATTTCTGTTTCTGTAATTTCATATTTTGATAAATCAGAAATCCTAATAAAAGGAATTCCATTATCTTCGTAGGCATTTGAGCCTGGCTCGATTGATTTTCTTATATTTACTACATCATCTATTGTTTTTAATTGATAATCTTTAATCTTTTCAATTATCTCCTCGTATTTAGGTTGGTAATACTCGGCATCCAATCTACCTGATGTCAAAAAACTATCTTTAAACGACCTAACTGATTTTGTTTCCTCTGTTGGTTGCCAGTCTTTTAGACCTAATTCGGTTAGGAGTATTTCTTCGGCTTGGGAGTAGAGGGATTTTGAATTTTTGAGTTTTTCGTGAGCAGATTTAATTATTTCTTGTATTTTTAGTTGGAAATTGTTTGATGGAATTGGAATCATAAATTTTCTTATACGTTCTATCGCCAATTTAGGTTGAGCTGTTCCAACTTTTTCTCTAATAATTTGATTTTGTCCATATTTTGAATTAAGAAAGGCATATAAATATTCTGGTATTATATTTTCTAATTCTACAATTTTTATACAATTTTCTGTTAGATTACATTTATCTATATGAAATTTTACAATACCAACATCACCAATAGAATTTCCTACAATTGTTAATATTACATCATTAAAATTTGTTTGATATTCTTTCAATAAATTATGTAAGTCAGAGGAAATTTTAGGAGAATCTTCGTATTTAACAAAGCCTTTAATATCTTGAGCTCTAATATATGGAATTCCTACATCAGTAAAATTTTCATTCAATGGTAATCTCTTACCACCTCTTACTTTAGATATTTCTTGTAAAATTTTATGTTCAATTTTTTCTAAATTTTTTAAAGATAATAGAAAATCCTTTTTGAAATATTCACTGTCTATTCTATAAGTATAATTCTCCTCCATAACCTCGCTTAATTTCAACACCACGCATTCTAGCCCATCCAACAAGGATTTATATTTTTCCTCGTCAAATGGGCTACCTAAAAAAAACTCAAGCCCTCTTTTTTGGCAAACTCGATAAATGCTTCTGCTATGCAGTCTTTTGTTTTGCCATCGTTATTATGTAGGTCGTGATAAACTATTGGGTGACCATAATCATCGCAAAGAGCATGCTTACCTTCTGTTGTACTTCCGCTATATGTCCCCATTTCATTAAGGGGGGATTTAGGGGGGATCGCTTTAAAATAAAGTTTTTCGCCAGAGTTGTCTTTGCCCTCAAGTTTTTGAGTTGCAAAAAATATGTTGTAGTCATCCACTTTAGGACAAAGTTTTTCGTCCCATTTTTGCACAAACAAAACGCTTGTTTTTGTCCCTGTGTGTGGTTTAAAAGTATTGCCATGAAGCCCAACGACTGCCAGTATCCTACATCGTTCGGCAATAAAATCTCTTATGTATTTATCTGATGAGTTATTAAATCTACCTTGTGGCAAAACTATCGCCATACGACCACCGGGTTTTAAAAAACTAAGATTTCTTTCTATAAATAGAATGTCTCTTCCAACTGCTGTTACTGGCTTTCCGTTTTTTTGTGCGAGGTTATATCGACTTAATATTTGACTCTCTTTTATATCACCTGCAAAAGGAGGATTAGCCATAAGAATATCAAAATTAAAACTACTAAAATCTTTTGCATTTTTTAATTCTTTAAATTTAGCATATCCTTTTACATAAGTCTCATTCCAAGCGTCTTCTTTTGTAGTAACATCCCATCTTGTATAATCAAGTGTATTTAAATGAAGAACATTAGTTTGTCCATCTCCTGCGATTAAATTAAGAGTTCTACCGACTCTGACTGCTTTTTCGTCAAAATCTATCGAAAACACATTATTTTGAACATATTCTGTACAATAATAAGGTTTGGCTTCTGCTGTAAAAAGATGACTTATTGGCTCATTGTGTTCTGCCAATAAATTTTTCCACACATGAAAAATCCCATGTACAGTAAATCCAGAACTTCCTGCTGCTGTATCGATTAGATATTCTGTTTCTTTTGGGTTTAACATTTTTACACACATATCAATAACATATCGAGGGGTAAAAAACTGTCCTTTTTCGCCTTTACTACTTTTGCTTATAAGATATTCAAAAGCTTCATCAACCACATCAAGATTGGAGTTAAAAAGTTTTACTCCTTCCAAAGATGCAACACATATAGCCAAATGAGGAGGAGTAAGATTTATTTTTGTATCTTTTGCAAAAACTCCGTCCCATTTTTTACAAGACTTTTCAAATAGTTTTTGGATTTTATCTTTTAGTTGAATATCAGTTAAACCAGTATTTCTAAACTCAAGATTTCTTTTTTTATCAGTAGCCCCAAGTTGTTCGTCATAAAGTTTTGCAAAAACAAGTTTAAAGACTTCTTCAAATACATCAACTCCAGCATTTGCCAAAACTTCGTCTTCCATTTCTTCTATTAATTGTTTGAGGGATTTACCAGATTTTACGAGTTTATCTTCACGGATAAGATCATCCATATTAAAAGGTCGTTGTAAAATATCTTCGAGTTTTTGACTTTCTAATGGAATATCTGGTATATCTTCAAAATAATTTGGATTTTTTCTATGGTGGAATGTTATAGACTCTCCATTAGTCCAGATAGCCATTGTAGCACCAGTTGCATGAGTATATGACTTTAATTGGTCTCTTCCATCTTTAGCCTTTGGTTTTTTAACTTCAACTATTATATATGCAACATTTAGATCATCTTTGTCTCTAATAACAATATCAGCCCGTTTAGCTTCCCTACCAAAATAAATAGGATATTCAAAAACAATTCGTTCTTTAGGGTAATTGTATTTTTTTATAAGTTTTTCTGTATAGACCTGCCTTACAACTTCTTCTGGAGTGAGTTTTATATCTTTGTCCCTTATTATACACTTTAGATAAGGAGTTTTTTCTTTATAGAATATTCTTTCTTCAAGTGATTTTATCTCTTGTTCTGTAAACAAATCAATTTTATACTGCGAATCTTTTAATATTTCTGATAAACCCATTATTTTTATCCTTTTGTTTAAAATTCTATAAGTTAAAGTATAATAAAGAAATCCGACTGAAAAAGCAAGATTTTTTAGGTTAAATTTCTCCCAAATATTTACAAAACTATCTAAAATTAATCTATTACCCCCCTTTACTAAAGGGGGTGAATTTTCTAATTCTAATTGAATTAACTAACACAAGGGGGAATTTTCCTCTCAATCACCTCTTCTACCATATTTCCTTTTTTATAAAATCAATGTCTATTAGATGTTTATCTCTTGTTACTAAAGTCAAATTATTTTCTTCCGAAACAGAAGCAATCCAAATATCATTTTCAGGAATGGGCTTTCCTATTTTTTTTAATCTATATCTTATCTCTGAATAAATCGCAGAAGTCTTTTCTGTTATACAAAAGATATTGCATTGTTTGAAAAAGTCTTTATAAATATTTATATTTTTTTCAAACAATTCTGAATTTCTTGCACCAAAAAGCATCTCACCAACAGTTATTACAGAAATATTTAATTGATTTTCATTTTTTATTTTTTTTACAATCTTTTCTTCATTTTTTAGAAATCCTATAATAATATTTGTATCAAAAAGATAACTCATTACCAATTCTCCTCATCAATTTTTCTACAATCTTCTATATCTTCTAATATTTTTAAAGATTCGTTTTCTTTTAATATGCCAGCAAATTTCATAAATTTTTTTTCTTCTTTATTCTCTTCTAATGGTAATATTATTATTTCAACTCTCATATTTCTAAATTTTTTTAATTTTTCATTGCTAATATATATTCCATCTTCCGTTATATATTCATCCAATCTTAAAGCTTCCATCTTTTTACCCTCTTTTTAAATATACTATTCATTTTTGTTTATTTCAAGGATTTTCTTACAAACACTATCTTAAATTAATCTATTACCCCCCTTTACTAAAGGGGGTGAATTTTCTAATTCTAATTGAATTAACTAACACAAGGGGGAATTTCCCATAAATTATTACGAAATTAATTATAATCATATATTACAATTACATAGTTTAATCAGTGTTAATCTCCAACAATCTGTGCTAATCCGTGTTATAAATTTGGACTTCATTTACTTGACATAAATTAGATTTTTTAATATCATTCAAAATAAAAAAAACAGGGAGGCTATCTTAATGGCTTTAAATGAAGAAATATTGAAAAAAATTGAAGAATGGACAAATCAACCTTATGGTAAAGAATGTATTGATGAAATTAAATCTTTACAAACAAATGAAGATGAATTAAGAGAGCGATTTGCAATGGATTTAGATTTTGGTACTGGTGGAATGAGAGGTATCATTAGAAACGGTACTAATGGAATGAATATTTATGTAATAGCAAAGACAACTCAAGGACTTGCTAATTATATCAAAAAAGTTGGTATTAAAAATCCAAAAGCGTCTATTGCTTATGATTCAAGAAAATTCTCAAAAGAATTTGCCACAGAAGCTGCGATAGTTTTAGCATCTAATGGTATTAAAACATATTTATTTAAAGAATTAAGACCAACACCAGAATTAAGCTTTGCTGTAAGACATTTAGGTTGTACAACAGGTATTGTAGTTACTGCTTCTCATAACCCAAAAGAATACAATGGTTACAAAGTTTATTGGGATGACGGAGCTCAAGTTGTTGCTCCACACGACAAAGGAATAATTGAGGAAGTTAAAAAAGTAAAAAAACTCACAGAAGTTAAAAAAGATGATTTTGACAAACTCATTGAAAACAAGATGATCGAAATTATTGGCGAAGAAATAGACGAAGCTTTTATTAATGAAATACTCAAACTTGCTATAAATAAAGATGCTATTACAAAAAGTAAAGTTAAGATTGTTTTTACTCCATTACATGGTACAGGTGTTACTCTTGTTCCAAAAGCATTAAAAAAACTTGGTTTTAATGATGTTATTTATGTTGACGAGCAAATGGTATCAGACCCTAACTTTTCGACTGTAAAATCTCCAAATCCAGAAGAAAAAGAAACTTTAAATATGGGTATCCAAAAAGCAAAAGAAACAAATGCAGATATACTTATTGCAACAGACCCAGACGCTGACAGAATGGGTATTGTAGCAAAGAATAAAAATGGTGAATATGTTATTTTATCTGGTAATCAAATTGGTTCTATTTTAGAATATTATGTTCTTTCTGCAAAACAAAAAAATAATAGCCTTCCAAAAAATGGTGCTGTTGTTAAGACAATTGTAACAACAAACTTACAAGATGATATTGCAAAATCTTTTGATGTAAAAATCTTTAACATGTTGACAGGTTTTAAATTTATCGGTCAAAAAATGAGAGAATTTGATAATGACAAAAACTACACTTATCTTTTTGGTGGTGAAGAAAGCTATGGTTATTTAACTGGAACACACGCAAGAGATAAAGATGCTATTTGTGCAACTCTTATGATAGCAGAATGCTGTGCTTATTTAAAAAATAATGGTTTAACACTTGTTGATTATCTAGAAGAAATTTTTACAAAATACGGTTACTATGACGAACAAACAATTTCTGAAGGTGTCAAAGGTTTGAAAGGTATAGAAATCATTAAAAAGATAATGGAACACTTTAGAAAAAATAAACTTACTTCTTTAAGTGGGATAAAAGTAGTTAAATCTATTGACTATTTAAACGAAAAAGTACCAGATGCCGAAGGTAGTAACTATATTCTTGCTCCATCTGATGTAATCCAATTTTTTATGGAAGATGGCTCAAAGATAACACTTAGACCATCTGGCACAGAACCAAAGATCAAGTTTTATTTTTCTACAAAAGACAAAAACAAACAAGATGCAGAAAATAAGACTGCTGCTTTTGCAAAAGATTTTATGCCAGCAGTTCATAAAATTATAAAAGAAAATTCTTAATTTTAATTAGAAAAATTTTATTAAGAGATACTAGAACACAGAGAAAAAAGTTTTGGAAAATTTTTTCCATCTTCCTTTGTGTTCTTGGTGTCATTTGTGTTAAGATTAATATTTTCCTTAAATTTTGATAATTCTATAAAATGTGTTTGTATTTGTTCAAATTATTTCATCCAATTTTAAAGCGAGCATAGCAGCACCTCTTGCGTCACTTAAAGCTTCGTGATGATTTAAAGGTACTCCAAAATAGTCACAAAGAGTGGAGAGTTTATGATTTCGTACATTAGGGAGCTTTTTTCTTGAGGCTTTGCATGTACAAAAATGTGGTGGTAGTTTATATTCAATATTGTAATAAGAAAGACAACTTGTTAATACTTTTATATCAAAAGAAGCATTATGTGCTACAATAAACTCTGAATTTTCTATAAATTGACAAATTTCTAACCAAACCTTATCAAAAGTTGGAGATTTTGCAACTGTTTTACTATCTATTCCATGAATTTCATTAGTAAATCTACTTACAAAATAATTTGGAACAGGTTTTATATAACTCGAAAATTCTTTTATTATTTTTTTATCTTTTATAACGACAAGTCCAATTTGGCAAGCACTTGTTGATTCAAAATTTGCTGTCTCAAAATCTATTGCTGTGAAATTTTGCATTTATACTAAATCCTTGAATTTTTTGTTTGCCACAAATTATATTAACAGATGGTAAAAGTCAATATAATTTGTAAGGTTTAATAAAAATATCTTACTGTCATATAAAATAATTTGAAATTCTACTTTACAAAATTAAGAAGTTTTCTTAAACTCAAAATTATATTTTTGGATTTTATACAAACAGTTTATACCAAAAAGTTTTTGAGCTGTCACAAATTTAAAAAGTTAAATATAGTCATTCTATATAGTTATGCGATTTAATCTGTGCCAATCCGTGACAATTTGATTAATCTGTGTTATAAATGCAATGTTGAGGAACAAATTTATGGAAAATGTTGAAAGATTTAGGCATAAAATATCATTTCTTTCTAAAGAGTCAATCAAATGCCCTGTATGTCAAAAAGAATTTTTTCACGAAAATTTAATGTTTGGTGGTGGAAGACTTATAGCTGGCGACATTACAGAGATGCTTCATAGAATTTACAAACCAAGTCAAACTTATGGTAAAATATATCCATTAGTTTATCCAATTTTAGTATGTCCAGATTGTTTTTATGCTAGTATGTCGTCTGACTTTGACAAAGTACCAGAAGACAAAATAGAAATATTAAAAGATTTACGGGATGAAAGAATAGAGTTTGCAAATAAACTCATTGGAGAACCTGCTGATTTTTCGAGATATAGAACGCTAAAGACAGGGGCAGTTAGTTACGTCTTAGCAACAAGATGTTATGATCATTTCACAAAAAAGGCTTTTCCTGTGATAAAACAAGCAATTTGTTCAATTAGAGCCGCATATTTATTTGATGAACTCGAAACTGAAGAGCCAGACAATTATTTTAAATTTGTTGCAGAAACATTCTATAAAAAAGCACTTTTTTTCTACAAACATGCAGTAGACTTAAATCAAAAAAAAGAACAAATAATGGAAAATCTAAAAGTTATGGGTCCAGACATTGATAAGGACTATGGGTATGATGGAGTTACTTATTTAATTGCTGCCCTAACTTATATTTATGGTAGTAAAGAAAATCCAACAGAAAGAAAAAAAGATTTAGAAGAAGCAAGGCTTTATTTTGGTAAACTTTTTGGCATGGGTAAATCAAATGTTAATAAACCAAAAGAAATTCTTGAAAGATCAAAAGATTTTTATGATTTAATTACTAAAGAAATGAAATAAAATATGGAAGAAAAAAATATTAAATTAACTTTGTCTTATGATGGAACGGATTTTACGGGTTTTCAATTTCAAACAAATTCTAGAACAATAGAAGGTGAACTAACTAAGGCAATTTCTGCTATCAATAAAACAGAAACAACCATTTGTTGTGCGGGACGGACTGACTCTGGGGTACACGCAGAAGGACAAGTAGTTAATTTTTTTACGACAAAAAATAATATGGGGGAACGCAACTGGTTTATGGCATTAAATTCGATGTTACCAAAAGACATTAGGATACTAAAATGTGAGTTTATGCCAATCGCATTCCACGCAAGACGAAGTGCCATATATCGAGAATATTGGTATAATATTGTAAATAATGACTCAATTTCTGCCTTACAACAAAGATATTTTTCGCATTTTCCATTTTTTAAGTTGAATGAGCAATTATTGGAAGAATATGGAAGTATTCTTATAGGAGAACACGATTTTTCTGCATTTTGTTGTGCAAATGACGCAAGCGAGTCCAAAAATAGGTATATTCATTCTATAAAGGTAGAAAGACAAGATAATATAATTACAATTAAGATAATTGCCAATGCTTTTTTGCAACACATGATTAGGATAATCGTAGGGACAATGCTAAAACTTCATAAAGAAAACGAACCAAAAGAAGAAATGCAAAAAATTTTATTGTCTTGCGATAGAAATATAGCAGGCTCTACTTATTACTCAAAA